>JDSF01000363.1_pt1 | contig 19234 bp, 23 predicted proteins | sample 199441 | NCBI WGS metagenome assembly JDSF01 (sample SAMN02592751, study PRJNA231836) | bioreactor metagenome | isolation source: continuous culture bioreactor denitrification-DNRA | place: Germany: Bremen
GAAGTATAGAGAATTTCTGTGCATATCTTATTAGTAAATCAAAGCATAAAGGACAAGAGATAATAACTATCAATAATTTCCAAAAAAATATAGATAAAGTATTTAGTGATATAGCTGTATATAAACAAGGGAGAAGAGGTCATAAGCCTAAGCCATTGAGTTATTTACTTTCTTATCCAAAAGGCACTTCAAGAGAAGAAATTATTAGTAGATTCAAAGAGACATTGAAAGAATTTTATATGTTTATAAATGAAGATGAACAATTAGAATTAACAGAAGAACAGATTGAAAAACAAGTTAATAATCTTGTTGCTGTTATACATCTAAAAAGTTCTAATCCTCACGTTCACTTTCTTGTCCCTAGAGTGATATTTAGTAATAAGTTAAATAAATTAGTTTATATAGATATTTCAAAATTAAAATACTTAAATAAGTTAAAAAGTTTAAATGGTTGGAAAGTCAAAGATTATATACAAAACAAGAAAATTAAATCTTTATATGACTTTAGAGAAGAGAAAAGACTTGAAGAGTTAGAAATAATGAAAGAGCAATTAAAACAGTTTAAAGAATTAGGAGGAAAGATTTATGAATTATGTTTAAAAGACTTAAAAAAAGGTCATACTCAAAAAGCAAGTAAAAAATTAGAAAAGTTAAAAAAATATCAAAAAAGATGGAGAAGAAATATGAATGAGATATTAATTGTAAGTGTGTTTATATTAGTTTTTATTCTTATGTACATAAAAAGTTTTATAGAAAAAAAGATTGATGAACAGTTTAGAGTGTATAAAGCTATACGTGAAGTTTTAATAGAAAAGTTAGATTCAAATAGTACAACTATAAAAGAGAGTTATAAACAATTTAGAAGGGATTATCTTAAACAAAATGAATTGATTAATTTACATTTAGATAATAGTAAAAGGTTAATTATTATGAATAGAGAAATGCTTAAAGATGAAAATTTATCAAAGAAAGAAAAGAAGAAAGCAATAAAAGAAAATAGTGATAAGATATTTGAAAATTTAGAAAATGATTTAGATGGATTATTAAGAAATTGATTCTGAATTGTAGTGTGTCTACCACACCTTGTAAAAAAACTTGTGAAAAATAAACTTAATTATTTAATAAATCCCTATATAAAGGGTTTAATTTTTGGTACCCGTGGTCGGACTCGAACCGACAAGCCGTGAAGCGGGGGATTTTGAATCCCCTGAGTTTACCAATTTCTCCACACAGGCAATTTTTTAAGCATTAAAAAAGGACCCATCAATGATGAGCCCTTTTCCAAGGTTGTTAAACAGTAATTATTTAGCTACTGCTTCTTTTAAAGCTTTTCCAACTTTGAATTTTGCTACAGTTGTTGCTGGTACTTTAACAGTTTTGTCTGTTCCAGGAACTTTTGCAGTTCTTTCAGCTCTTGCAGCAGTACTAAATGTACCGAATCCAATAAAACTAACTGTTTCTTTTTTAACTAAAGTCTCAGTAATTGTGTCTAATACTGCGTCAACAGCACCCTTTGCATCTTTCTTCGATAATCCAGCTTTTGCTGCAACTGCATCAATAAATTCAGCTTTGTTCATATGTGAACTCCTTGTGTAAGATTAAAATTTAGGTAAACTTTATAGTATTTAAGCTTTAAAATAGCTAAAACTTGGGGTTTTTAGAAAAAAAAAACAATAAAAAATGTAAGAATTAATTATTTAAAAGAAGATTTGATGCTTAAGAGCCTACAAGAGTTCTCTAAAATAGCGATTCTTTTTACAAGATTATTGATATCTCGGTCATATACATATGTACCAATTCCTTTGATTACCATGATGTGTTCATTTGTCTCTTTTAAGTATTTTGTGATTTCTAAAGCATTTCTATCGTACCAAGTTTCATAATCACCTGGATCATATACTTTAATAGTAGGAAAAGTAGTTTTACCAAAATAGTCATCAAAAACAATTTCATCATGTTCAAATGTATAAGCAGTAGTATAAATAGGAACTCCAAATGCAATATATTTTGCTTCATGAATATTTGTATATATTGTAGAGTGAATACTTGCATCAATACTTGCAACTTTCCATCTATAGTCTTCTTTATTCATACTTAGTTCACAAAAAGAGTTTGAACACATTTCATCAAAAATTGCATCACCTTTATTAATAATAAAAGAGTTGTGATCTTTTTTTGCTGAAATAGCACCGTGGTAGATTCCAAAGAAGTTTTTTCTAAACATTGTTAAAGATAAATCACTTAATAGTTTCACAGTACTAACATCAATCATTTTAAAAAGCCTCAAATATATTTTTGGGTATTATATCTAATAGCAAATAAAAAGATAAATAGTTTTTTAACTATTAATAAGGATTACTTTAATGGATATTCCTCATATCCCTGTTTTATACAATGAAACGCTTGACGCATTTAAAGATATTAATGATGGATATATTATTGATTGTACCACTGGTTATGCAGGTCATAGTTCAGGATTACTTGAACAAAATGAAAATATAAACTTAATATGTAATGACCAAGATGAAGAGGCTTTGCTTTTTTCAAAAAATAGACTTGAACCTTATAAAACAAGAGTTTTATTCAACCAAGGAAACTTTGAACATGTTTTAGAGACTTTTAGAGGTTTTAAAATCAAAGGTATTTTAGCTGATATTGGTGTATCATCTCTACAACTTGATAAAAATGATAGAGGCTTTGGGTTTGATGGTGATACTTTAGATATGAGAATGGATCAAACAAAGAGTTTAGATGCTTCTGTTGTGGTTAATACTTACTCTACAAATGAGCTTGAAAGAGTTTTTAAAGAGTTTGGAGAAGTAAGAGAGTATAAAAAAGTTGCATCTCTTATAGTAAATAATAGACCTTTTAACTCTGCAAAAGAGCTTGCTGATTTTTTATCTAAAAAAATGCACAAAGGTAAGATTCATCCTGCAACTTTGCCTTTTCAAGGGATTAGAATAGAAGTAAATGATGAACTTGGTGTTTTAGAAAGATTATTTGATTCAATTGAAGAGATAAAACCAAAAGATTGTACTGTTGCTATCATCTCTTTTCACTCTTTAGAGGATAGAATAGTTAAAAATTATTTTAAAAAATGGACTAAATCTTGTATTTGCCCAAGTGATGCTTTTAAGTGTACTTGTGGAAACAATCATGCTTTAGGAAAAATAGTTACTAAGAAACCTATAATTCCTACAAAAGAGGAAATAAAACAAAATCCAAGAAGTAGAAGTTCAAAGTTAAGGGTTTTTAAATTTGATTAAACTAAATCATAAAAATTCTATAGTTATTGTGATAAGTATTTTAGTTTTAGCACTTGCATTATTTATTCCTAAAATATATTTTACGAATAATATATATTATGTGAGTAAAGATATAAATAAGTTATATGCACACTATATATCTCTAAAAGAGGAAAATAAATTCTTAGCACAACAACTTGAAGATATGAAGTTTAAAAATCAGATTGAAGATTCTTTAATAATTTATTCAATAGAAGAAGCTAATAATGATACAAACAATAATTGAGTTTGGTCTAAAAAAACCAATCTTAAACCACTTTTTACTACTTTTTATATTTATACTTTCAGTTTTTGCATATTTTCAAATACCAAAAGAGATATTTCCTCCTTCAAATATGGATGCCATATCTATATCAGGCTCTTATGCAGGGGCTAGTTCTGATTTACTTGATAAGATAGCTGTTGAAGATATCGAAGATGAACTTTTAAGTGTTAGTGAAGTTGATAAGATAACATCAGTTATAAAAAATGGATATTTTTCAATAATAGCAGAACTTAAAGAGGGCGAAGAATCAAACTTGGTAGTTGATGATATAAAAGATATTGTAACAAAAGTAAAGACTAATCTTCCATCTGATATGGATGAACCTACAGTTAAAGTGCTGACCCATAACTTTCCACTTATTACTGTGGCAGTTTATTCTAAAAAAGAAGCTTCAAGAGAGAAGCTTTTAGATATAGCAGATGAAGTTAAATCAAAAATACAACAACTTAAAGATCTTGAGAATGTTACAGTATTAGGGAAAAGTGATAAAGAGTTACATATCACTTTTAATGATGCAAAAATAGAAGCATTTAACTTAACAAATGTACAAGTAATATCTGCTGTAAAAAGTTTAAGTTCTATTTTCCCTGTGGGTATTATAAAAGATAGTTCAAGACACTACTATTTGAGTACTTTTAATGGTGAAAAAGATGTTGAAAATATTAAAAATACAGTTATCAAAATAGGAAATGCAAAGTTACTGTTAAAAGATATTGCTGATGTATCTTATTCTTATGGAGATGTAACTGATAAATCTCACTTCAATGCAAAACCAAATGTTGCTGTAAATATCTCTAAAAGTGAAGAGGGTGATGCAATTGAGTTGGTTAAACAGATAAAAGAGATTACTAAAGGGTTTGAGCAAAGATATAGTGATTTAAAATTTGATACATATATTGATACTTCTATTTGGATTAAAAATAGACTTAATACAGTTGTATCAAATATACTATTTGGGCTTATGCTTCTATTTGTTGCATTATTACTTTTTATAAATGTAAGAATTGCACTAGTAATTGGTATTGGTATTCCTACTTCTTTTATGATAGGTCTTATATCTGCAGATGCTTTAGGTTATAGCTTAAATATGCTTTCACTACTAGGAGCTTTAATTGCTTTAGGAATGTTAGTTGATGAAGCTATTGTTGTAGGTGAAAATATTTATAGACATATGGAAATGGGAAAAAATAAGTTTGATGCTGCAAGAGATGGTGCTATGGAGATGTATCCAGCTGTTTTAACTGCAACTGCAACAACTATCTTTGCATTTTTACCAATCTTGCTTATGACTGGTCAAACAGGAAAGTTTATGCAGATACTTCCTATTATGATAAGTATTTTACTTTTAAGTTCACTTCTTGAGGCTTTTTTCTTTTTACCTTTACATGCAAAACAGATTTTAGATGTAAGTAGTGAAAAGAGAAAATACACATAAAATATGGGATTTTAATAAAAAGCTATATAGAAATATTTTAAGCTATATGCTAAAAGGAAAATATATCACTTTAGCTTTAATGATTTTTGCAATTTTAGGTGCTACAGCAGTACTTATAAAGTCATCTAAGTTTCAGTTTCTTCCTGATTTTGATTCAACGCAGATTTATGTAACTGGTTCAGTTGGTGTTGGTAAGAAAATAGAACAAACAGAAGATGTAGTTTTTAAAATAGAAAAAGAGCTTTTAAATACGCTTGATTTTAAAAATGAAGTACAATCAATAAGTTCAGTTACAGGTATGAAACTGGATGGACAAAATCAACCCCAATATGAAGAGTTTTATTTTCAAATTTTTGTAAATCTATTTGAGCGAGCACCTCAAAATGGTTTTGATAAATATATTAATCCTTATTTATCACCTAAGTATGATGATACTGATATGATAAGAAACCCAAGTGCACAAGATATGGAAAATAGAGTTAAAAAAATGTTACAAAAATATCTTGATTCTAAAGAGTTCGATGAGTTAAAAGTATTTGTTCCAAAAGCTGGAATTGTAAAAATGATTTAGAGTTAGCAGTCTCTGGAAATAAAAAAGAGGTCTCAAGTGCTGTTAAGACTTTAAAAGATGAACTATCAAAGATAAAAGGTGTATCAAATATTGCTGATGATGCATTAATTGGAAACTATGAATTGAAGTTTAAAGTTAATGCTTATGGATATGATTTAGGTTTCTCTGAAGAGGCTATTTTAAATGAATTAAGACCTTTATATTTTAAAGGTACTTATTCAAAAATGTTTGATGATAAAGGGATTATTGATATTGTATTTAAAAGTAAAAATAAAGATGTATTAAGTTCTTTAAAAAGTTTTGAAGTAACAATACCAAATACTAATCAAAAAGTTCTATTATCACAAATTGCAGATTTTATAAAGGTTCCTGCCTTTTCACAAATATTTAAAGAAAATAATAAAAGAATCATAAGTGTAACCGCTTCAATTACTGGTGCAACATCAAGTGAAGTTTTTGAAAAGCTAAAACCTATTTTAAAAGAGTTGGAAAAAGATGTAACAATAGATATTAAAGGTGAACAAGAAGAGAATGAAAAAGTTAAAAAAGAGATGGGACAAGCTGCTTTAATGGCAGTTATTTTAATCTTTATAGCTTTAGTATGGATGTTTGATTCTATGGTTAAACCTCTTATTATAATTAGTACGATTCCTTTATCTATTCTAGGTGTTTATTTTGGACACTTTATTATGGGTGTAAATATTACAATGCCTAGTTTAATTGGTATGGTAGGTCTTGCTGGAGTTATTGTAAATGATGGTATTATTATGATGGACTTTATTAAAAAAGCAAAAAGTATTGAGGAGTTAAAAGAGCAAGCACTTCTTAGACTAAGACCTATATTATTAACTTCTGTTACAACTGTACTAGGACTTAGTAGTCTTATCTTTTTTGCTTCTGGACAAGCACTTATTTTACAACCGATGGCACTATCTTTAGGTTATGGTATTTTATGGGCTACGATTTTAAATCTATATTATGTTCCAATGCTTTATAGGCTTATTTATTTAAGGAAAGTAGATAAATAATGCAAGTTTTGGTATAAAGTGTAAGTATTTGATTGTTTTTCACTATTTAAATCGTTGTTTTATAAAAAGAGTCTCAAACTGTTATTACAATAAAACATAAACAATACTCTTCTAGAGTATATTTTTTTTTTATGTAGTGATGATTATATGTTTAAATTTGTAAAACAAAGACCAAAAGAGTTTGAAAATTCTTTTAGTCTTCATTGAAAACTTTTTTAATAAAAGTGTTTATTTAAATACTCTTTATAGTAACCTTGTAGTTTTTTTGTAATTGTTCCTACTTTTCCATTTGTGATAGGTGTATTATCTATTTTAATTATTGGTGTGATTTCTCCTGTTGTTCCTGTTAAAAAGGCTTCATCAACTGAATCAATCTTATCTATAGTTATTGGAAATTCAACTATTTTTATACCATTTCCTTTACATAAATCTAATACAAAGTTTCTAGTAACACCACTTAGGATTCTATTTGTTGCTGCATGAGTATATAAAATCCCATCTTTTATAAAACATACATTTGTTGAAGTTCCTTCTGTAATTACTCCATCATGTACAAATAGTGCATCAAAATAACCTTTATCAATTGCAGTTTGTTTTGCTAAACAATTTGCAATAAGTGAGATACATTTTATATCACATCTTGCCCATCTATTATCAGGTGTTGTACAAACTTCAATACCGTTGTTATATGCGTCAAGGTTGATTTTCTTTTTAGATAAAAAAGCATAAATTCCTGCTTTAGTTTTCTCTTTTGGAAAAGCATGGTCTCTAGGTGCAACTCCTCTTGTGATTTGCATATAGAAAAACAGTTCATCATCTTTTGTATATGAATTTTTTTCAAATAGGTTTTTTAAATATTTCTTCTATCTCATTTGTTAGAGTGTATGATATTCTTAGTTCATCTAAACTTCTTTGAAATCTATCTTTGTGCTCTTGTAGTTTAAATATTTTACCATTGTAAATTCTAAAGCCTTCGTATGCTCCATCTGCTAGCAAATAGCCTCTATCATTTACATTTACTAAGGCTTCTTTATCGTCTAGATATTTGTTATTTATAAAAACAATCATTCTTTTCCTTTTATTGGTATATTTAATAAAACTATTCCTTGAACTCTTTGTATAATAGTTTTTGATAAGTCTGCATTAAAAAGTTCAATTCCTGGTTCTAGTGTTGTAATTACTGTTTTTCCTATTATATTTCTTCTTTCTTCTAAGAAGTTTCTAGTTCTTACTCCCCAAACATTGTGCATAACAAGAGGTTCATCATCTTTAGTTCCAATATAAAGCATAATATGTCCTCTAAGATATATTAATGTTAAAAATGGAATAGCATTTTGTTTTATAAATTTTTTCTTCTCATTTGAGCTTAGTTTTGAGATATCTATATATTTATGAAGTTGGGTTTGTGATTTTGAATTTCTCTTTAAATATATTGCAAAAGGTGTAAAAAAATCTTGAGTAAAACTAGAACAATCTCTATGATTGTTTAATCCTCCCCAACCGTAAAGTTCACCTATAAACTCTTTTGCAAGAAGTTCGATATTTTTTGAATCAAATTTTAATGGTAGTTTTTTTATTTTATACTCTTCTATATCAACTTTTTTGATACCATTGTTTGTTGCAAGTAAGTACTTGTCACCTTTTTTAGGGAAAAAAGTTCCAACTTTTAGCTCTTCAAGTAAAGATTTGTCAAAGATTTGAAATCCTTCTTTAACTATTACAAAAAGTTCTGAGTCTTTAAACTCTTTTTCTATTTTTTCATCTATAAGCAATAAGTTATCAACTCTTACCCAGCCAAGAACATAATTACTTTCAACAAAGGCCCAAACTCTATCTTTTGAGTAGTGTGATATTAAAATAGGAGTATTGATTTTTACTCTAGAGTTTTGGTTATAGTCAAAAGGATAACCTTCTCCTGCTATTTTAGGGTTATAAAACATTTTATTTGTTGTTGGAAAAACTTTAAAGTCAGAATTTCTTGTAAGTATAGCTTTTTGTATTACTTGATTGTAGTTTTCAAAATTTGAATTGTCTATTTGCTTTTTAAACCATTCTTGTGAGGCTCTTAAATGATTTTCAAGATATATTTCTCTTTTAGAGTAAATATTTCCCCATGTTGCTTCTTCTTTTGTGAAGCTAAGTTTTTCTAAATCCCAAACTTTAAAATAGTTTTCTTTAAACTTTTTGGATAAAAAGTTTTGATTTAAATTAGGAAGTTCTAAGTTTTTTGTATATGAAGATGGGTTTTGTGAATATTTTTGTGTATCTTTTATAGGGCTATTTTTATAAGAACAAGCTGTAAAAAGAAGAGTAGTTAAAATAAGTGTTAAATATCTAAAAATCATATGTTTACAATCTCCTAGAGAAACTAGAAGATTGTATCATTTTAATTGTTATTAAAAATTAAATTTTGATTTTAAAAGGAAGAAAGTCCTTACTGTTTTATATTGAATAAAGATAAATGGAAGCATTAAAACAAAATATGCAATTGAGTATTTATCTAAAACACCATTGTATGTAAGTCCAAAGTTAATAAAGAACATACCAAATACCATAAATGCAACGCCTGGACAAATTAGTGCAAAAGATACTGATGATTTTATTTTATCTGTATAAAGGTATTTGTCAAAATATCCATTCATTTTCATTACCTTGTATCCTAAAATACCAAAAATGATTTGAATTGCTACGATTACTGATGTTAATGTAAATAAAGATGATTTACTCATAACAGAATCAAAGTTATGATCTAATCCAAAAGATACTCTAACCATCATGATTCCAAGTAGCGTTAGAATTGGAATTAAAATCCATAATGAAGGAGAAGCTTCTAATCCAACTCCTTGTTCAAACATATTTTTAAATCCCATTGTAATTTTAATAAATACAAGTAGTATTGCAAAAGAACCAAAGAATAGGGCACCAAAGATACCAATTGCATTGATTGTTAAGTTATGACTCATAGCTCCTGGTGCTGCAAATCCAACAGCTACCATAGATAATGCAAAAATTGATATCATTTGTGAAAGGTTATTGTTTTTTGTAAAATCAAAATCACCAGTTGTTAAAAGTCTTGAAAAATAGTTAAAAATGATTTTTAATGCAAAATATCCAGTAACTATAAATCCAAGTAAAGCAAATGGGAACATATACTCAACTATACTCCAAAGATTTGGAATAAAAACTGCTCCTAATACAAAACATACATTTATAGTCATTGCATATGTTAAAGGTATTGTCATAAGAGTTATCTCTGAATTAGAGTTTGTCAAAGTTTTATAAGCTTCTGATTTTTTATACATATTAAACTGTTTTGTATTCCAAATTAGTAATTTAAAATGAAAAAATGAGAAGATAATTATAAATACTAATGAAAAAGCAATTATAAAAGAAAGCCATGTTCCTTTCATAAGCTCAGGAAATATATGATTAAATGTTGCCATAGGTGTTCCTTTGTGAGGAACTAGAAACATTAAATACATAAAAAATGATACAGAAAGCCCACCGGCACCTAATGATGCCAAAAAGCACATCGGATTAAATTTTTCTCTAAGTTGCATATCTATCCTTAATTGTTATTGAATTTTAAGCGAATAATACATAAGTTATTATTAAAATAATATAAGAAGAATTATAAGTACATATTATGTTTATGAAATTTGTTTGATTTATATTTAACTACTTTATAGTTTTTTGTAGATAATATTTCGTATGTATAAAATTTCTGTAGATAAAGAGCTTTTCAAAGATATCCAATTTAAAAAAATAAGTATGATTGAAAAAGATACTTCAAAATATTGGCAAAAAGAATTACTTGAACCAACAATTGAAAATGATAAGATAAAGTATAGTATTAAACAAGTAGATACTCTTGTGATTACAAATGGTTTAGGTGAAGAAAAGCCTCAACTTACAGTTGAATGTACAAAGGTTGATTACTCATTTTCAAAAGATATATTTGAGTTTCATTTAGGAAAGATAATTGAACAAAAAAATACTGATGTTGGAGATGATTATAAAGATAGTTTAATTGAAGAGTTACTACGAGAAAAAGCAGAACTTGAAGATACTATGAATCGTGACCATTTAACTGGCGTTTACAATAGACGAAAAATGGAAAATGATTTAAACATGTTTATAAATCAGAATAATGCTTCAGTACTTACTGCAATATTTGTTGATGCAGATAGATTTAAAGGTATAAATGATAACTTTGGTCATGAAGCAGGGGATAGAGCACTTGTTTATCTTGGTCAAAAACTACAACATCATGCAAAAATATTAAATGGTGAAGTTTATAGGTATGGTGGAGAAGAGTTTATAATCTTATGTTTTATTCATAGAGGTGAACTTATCTCAAAACTAAATGATTTACGAACTGATATAAAGTCACAAAGAATATATCATCCCCAAAGAGATATATCAATTACTGTTAGTATGGGAGTTGCTTTTTACAATGAATCTTCATCTAAAGATGATATGATTAAAAAAGCTGATGATGGAGTATATAAAGCTAAAAATAATGGTAGAGATAGAATAGAATTTGGTTAAAACTTGAAGATTAAAAGGAGTAAGAAAATCTTACTCTCTTTTAATTATTTAGCAATTTGATTAGCAATTGCTTCGATATCAGCATCAGATAATGGTGCTGCTTGACCTTTCATAAGACCTTTCATAGGTCCACCATAAGAACCGTCTTTATAACCTTTCATAGCAGCAATAAAGTCAGCTTTAGTCATATCTTTGATAACTTTAGATTTACCTAAAGCTACTTTTTCACCATTTGCACCATGGCAACCAGCACATTTTTGGTATGGGTTTGCAAATGCAACACATGCTAAGATTGATGTAAGTAAAACTACTTTCTTCATTAAGAATCCTTTAAAGTTAAATATTAAAAATATATTTTAATATATTTATGTTGAAAGAATAAGAAATAATTGTATATAAAAAGTGGAATGTTTAAAAAATGTGGTGTTTGGTAAAGTTTTGGAGAAAAAATAACTAGAAGAAGACCTTCTAGTTATTAAAATAAAATTATTTTCCGATTTGGTTAGCGATAGCTTCGATATCAGCATCAGATAATGATGCTGCTTGACCTTTCATAAGACCTTTCATTGGTCCACCGTAAGTACCATCTTTGTAACCTTTCATTGCAGCAATGATATCAGCTTTAGTCATGTCTTTGATAACTTTAGATTTACCTAAAGCTACTTTTTCACCATTTGCACCATGGCAACCAACACATTTTTGGTATGGGTTTGCAAATGCAACACATGCTAAGATTGATGTAAATAAAACTACTTTTTTCATAAGAATCCTTTTTGTTTTTTATATGAATAATTATAATTAAAAAAAAAGGCAAAAAAATAGACTTAAGTCAAGAAATTATGTTTTTTTGAGATTTTTTATGTAGTACTTTTTTTTAAGCACTACATAATTTAAGAAATTAATTAAGAAGTTCTTTTTTTAACTCTTCTTTATTAATTTTATTCTTGTCACTTGGTACTAAAGGTAGTGATTTCTTATAAATGATTTTATTTGGAATCATATATGAAGCAAGATGTTTTTTAAGTTCAAAAGTTATCTCTTTTGGAGCAAGTTCACTTCTTGCAGAATATACCATAACTATCTCTTCTTCTATATCTTCATTTGGAATAGAGAAAATTGCACATTGATCAATTAAAGGTAAGTTTTTAGCAACTACAGATTCTATTTCATAAGGACTTACTCTAAATCCTCTTGTTTTTATCATATCATCTTGTCTTGACACAAAATAAAAGTATCCTTCTTCATCTTTATAAACATAATCACCTGTTGCAACAACTACTTCGTCTGTAAGTTGTCCTTCAAGGTTTATTGCATCTTTTAAGATTTGAATAGATTTAAATCTTTCTGCTGTTTCTACAGGGGCATTCCAGAAACCTTTGTAGATATATCCACCTCTATGAATAAGTTCACCAATCTCTCTTGGCTTACACTCTTTACCTTCTTCATTTATAACATATAGTTCTACATCAGGAATAGCTTTTCCAATAGAATCAGGTCTAATCCAAATTTGTGAAGGTTCAAGATAAGTTGATCTAAATGCTTCTGTTAATCCATGCATAGAGAAGAACTTTGCATCAGGAAAATATTTATCTAAGTCATTTAACATTCTTTGGGTAACATTTCCTCCTGAAGATGTAATAACTCTAACTTTTGATAGTAACTCTACACTTGGAAGCCTATGCTCATCTTCATCAAACATTGCTGAGATGTTTACTGGCATTAAAGCTATTACGGTTACTTCATCATTTATTAAGTGATTGAAAAAATCTCCAGGTAAAATAAATCTATGAAGTGCTAATGTAGCTCTTTTATATAAAGAACAGAAAATTTGATTTAATCCATAATCAAGATTGAAAATAAGTGTTCCTGAAATAACATCATCTTCTTTTAAATCTAAATATTGAGATACAACTCTAGCACTATCAATTAAATTTCTATGAGAAATTACAATACCTTTTGGTTTACCTGTTATTCCAAATGAGTAAGTAATAACTGCATTGTCATGTCCATTTACATCATGAGAGAATGGCTTATTATAGTATTTATAAATCTCTTCAAATGATGGAATCTCTTTATGCGCAGTTTCATAAGATAGAATATGTCCATCAAAGTTAATCTCTTCAATTGATTCAAGTTTTAACTTATCAGTAATAATACATCTAATATCACAATCTTCAATTATATACTCTACTTGTTCGCTTTTAAGTAGCTTTGTAAGTGGTACAAGTACATAATCGGTAGATAAAATAGCTAGTATTGCTATAACTTGGTCAATTCCTTTATTTGAATAAACACCAATTCTACTACCTTTTGGAAGGTCTAACTCTTTTAAATAAAAGGCAACTTGATTTACTTTTGTTAATAAATTTTTATATGTAATATTTTTTTTCATTGAAAATTATTGCAGTTTTGTCTTGATATGAAACTGCTGCATCTTCAAGTAGTGTTCTAATACAGTTTATAGACATTTATATTTCCTTTTATTATTGGTTTACACCAAGTGTCCAAATATCGTAATTACTATCCATTACAATTGTTGGATTATGTTGTGAATTCATTATCTTTTGATAGAAAAATGATACAATATCTTCAATTTCTTCCGGCTTTAATACTTTAGTAATACCACCAGTAAATACAATAGAATTAAGTGCAAGTAGTTTTAAATTTACATAGGCTTTTCTATATGATGATACTTTACAAAGTACTAAGAAAATAGCTAATTGCATTAAAATAGTAGTTGATTTCTCACTTGTTTCATCAAAGATATGCTCTGTAACTTTTAGATGAGCTAATAATTCATATACAAACTCATTGTTTTTTGCTGCAAATATTAAAGACTCTTTTGATTTATAAACACCAAGTTTTTTAAATACAAGTCTATCGTATTCATTTTCAGTAACCATATTTTCATCTACTAAATCTTTTGAATAGTGAATATCAGTTGTAGCCCCGCCAATGTCTATTAAGATATATGGGTCAGCAACTGTAAATTTACTTCCAATATTTGGTAGTGTTTTATTTACAATATATGGAGTTGAATAAATCTGATTTGAAGTTATGTCATAAAGACTTTTGATATCTTCTTTTCCCATAATATCTGCTTGGTATAGGTTTGTTAAATACTCTTTTAAGTTCTCTTCTTCAACATGAAGTTTATTAGTAATAATATTTGGTAAAACTGTTAAGTTTTCAATGTTTTGACTTAAAAATGGTGCATCTTTTTCACTTCCAACGTATACTATATTTGAGTATTTTATATCATTTAAAAAGTTAAATAATTTTTCATCAAATACATTTGAAACAGAATCAATACCACCTACAACTATTACTACGTCAATAAGTTCACTTGGTCTTGAAGTCTCATCAATATCTTTATATAAAATTGTATCGATAATATTAATACCAGAATTAAATGCAATATTTGTTGCATATTTTAGTGAAAATGAGTTTGTAATACCAATAATAAGTGTACTTAACCCACCATTTGCAGAGGAACAAATAAATACATCATCTTTATGATAGTTATGAATTGTATCTCCACACTTGTATGTTAAATCATCATAGATATCTTTATTAAAATCTCTAAAATGTTGCTCAACCCCTCTTACTGTACTTACTTTAAAATAAGTACTTCCTACATCTATTAATAGTTTATCATTTATCTTACTCATTGCATAATCCCTATATCGTGGATAATATCATTTACGATAGAAGTTGTATCTTTTGTTAAATCACATTGTGCTTTTTCATACTCAAAACATCTATCTGGAATTGGAACTTTTCCTTTTTTTATAATTCTAATATTTTTCTTAGCATCTCTAATTGTAATCATCTCATTGTTATTGATAATATGTGGAGAGAATGGTACATCAATAGTTCCATTTTTAATAGAGTTAAATACTTTTCTCCATAATGTATCTGCACTATCATTGAATACTGCTTCCATAATAGCCATAACTTCAAGTGTGAGAATCTCTTCTTCCTCTTTATCTACAATATTTGGAAGACCATTTAGGATTCTAAGTGTATATTGTGTATTTGCTACTGTTTCAGCATTTGCCTCTTTTGTAGGAATACCAGATGCTTCTTGTTTAGTTTTAGTAATAATTTTATTAGCTCCAACCATAGCAGCAATTACTGTACTCATATTGATAAGTTGTCCTGCAAAGTTTGGATCCATTGGGAAAGCACCCATCCATTGGTGATAAACTAAGTGAATATCAGCGTCTGCACATCCAATCTCATTTGCATAGTGTTTAGCTAACTTTTTAATAACTGCACCCATAACAATATCCTGGTTCATAGAACCTGTTTGTGAGAATGAAACAGAGAATGATTTAACACCTTCTTCTAGTGATAAAAGCATTTCAAGTAATTGAATTACAATAGTGATACATGGTGGAACCAATGTAGCAGTAAGTGGTCCAAACGATTCTCTATTGATTGGTTCATTTAAAGTAGAGTAATTTGCACATACTCTTTCTACATATTTCCAATACAAAAATGCCTTATCTAGTGGAAAGTTTTTTGAATATGGAAGAAGGTAAGTAATTGGACCTCCCTCAATTTCAAAAATACCAGATGCTATAGCTGTTTCTATTAAAAGTCTTGCATCAGGAGTTCCATGTCTTAGTGAAATTGGCTTATTAAAATGAGTCATCATTTTTCTTGCTGTTCTATATCCATGGTTAATAAGTGGAAAACCATTTAACATATCAACTTCATTTTCTTCACTAAGTCTTAACATCTTTTTAGCTGTTGCATAATCATTAAGTCTTGTATTTGAATCAATAGTACATGGAAGTACATCTACATCAGCTTTATCAAAAAACTCATAAAGTGCGAACATTTTATCATATGTTGGAAATCCACCTCTTGGTTGAACCAACATCTTGTTTTTTGTTTTAAAATTATGAGAAATAAATAGATCTTTTGAAGCATTTTTTACAAACTCTTCAACTTCTGCAAAGTCAAAATTATCTACATACTCATTGTTTAGTATTATATTTCTTTCTTCTTGCAATAGACTCATTAAGCATTTCTCTCTTTCATGAATTTCTCTAATTCATCTAACCCAGTATTTAAATCTACTTGATGGAATACTAAATCAAATCCATAATTTTTAAATCTTGGAACAATATCGTCTGCACTACCTGTCCCAACTACTAAATTTCCACCAATCATAAATACTACATCATCTAGCAAATTACCATACTTTGATTTAAGAATCTTTACTTCTCTACACCAACCTTCAGCTTCACCGTTTAGTGATGAGATTAATAAAATATCTGCATTTGTCTCAATCACTGCATCAATAAACTCTTCTAAATAAGTATTTACACCAAGGTTAAATACTTCAAAGCCTCTTGCTTGAAGTGAAAGATCAATAAGTCTGTTTGCTACAACGTGTATATCGTTTCCTACTACGCCAGTTACTACTTTCATATTATGTACCTAATTATATATGTTCTTTTTAAAGGGCAAATATTTTATCTAAAATTAAGTTAGAACTTTATTAGAAGAGGGTAAAAAGTAGTTTTATAATTTAACTAGTTATGAAAGCTAGTTTAGTTGGAAACTAGCTTTCTCTTTGTTTCTTATATTTTTGAAACTCTTCTAATTGCATTATCAATGATTTTTAAATCATCAATATTTTTACACTCTTTACTAGCTTCTTTGTATAGACTTTTTGCAGTATGTAAAGTATTATTTGCTTCATATGTAAGAGCTAAGTTATATAATACTTCATAACTTTTTCCTCTTAATTTATAATCAAGTTTTTCAAGCTTATCCTGGGCAATTGTTATATTTCCATTATCAAGTAGTTCTACAATATATTTAAACTCTTGTCTGATAGTTTGTGTATATATTGGATTGTTTTTATCTAGTTTTTCTATGATAGTAATATTTTGATAATCATAATGAGGTGATAAATCTTTTATAGCTTCATTTGCAATTTGTAAAGCTAGTTGTGAGTTTGTATTTTGCTTCTGTCTATTTAGAGTATAATTATCTATATAATATGGATAATAGTGATTTCTATTTCTAAAGCAGTGGTTTATTGTTTTTGTTTTAGTATATACTTTAGAGAAAAGTAGATATTCCTGTTCATCTAAGATTTGAATCAAAGTTCTTACTTTATAGTCTCTTTTTTCACAAGGGATTTTTCTTTTTTTGTACCTAATACACTTTTTTGTTTTTTTACCATCTTTGTATTTAAATTCTGTACATCTATTATAATCAATATCTTTTTCATAGTATATATCGTAGTAAAGTGAAGATTCTAATACTTTTCCTGTGATTATGGCGTCAATATTATCATATGTCGAGTTTATATTAAAAACTCTTTTTCCATTTATAGTTTTATTTACAAGTTTTTCTTCAATGTAGTTTGTTTGATTTATATTGTCTCTTTGAAAATCTTCGATGATAATATCATATATCTTTTTATCTAAGATAGAAGAGGGATGTAAAGATTTTACGGTTAATTGTTTTCCAGTGCATCCAATTATAAAAAAGAGATAATTATTAAAAAAATAGTTCTCATAGATATTCCTTGAGTTTGTTGTTAGGATTATAATTTATTTTTGTAGAAAAAAAGTGATTATAAGAGAGTTTTTGAGATAATAATATAATAAATGAAAAAAAAAGGAATTTAATGGATTTTTTTACAGCTGATATATGTGATGAGCATCCAGATAAAGTATATGTTTTAGATAATGAGTTTAAAAACTATGGAGCAAAAGAGAAGATTTGTGGTGAAGTAGTAACTGTTAAACTTGATAGAAATAATAGTGAGTTAATCAAAGTATTAAGAGATGAAGATGGTACAGGAAAAATAGTTGTTGTAGATGTAGAGAATGAATATTTTGCAGTAGTAGGTGAAAACCTTATGAAGTTTGCATATGAAAACAACTATGAAGGTATTATCGTAAATGGATATATTAGAGATACTTTCCAAATCAAAGATATCCCAGTAGCACTATTTGCAAGAGGAACTTGTAGTAGAAAATATATACCAGTAACACAAGGAGAAAGAGGAATAGAACTATCTTTTTGTGGGGTACAGTTTAATCAAGGTGATTTCGTATATGCAGATACAGATGGAATTATTCTTACAAAAGAGAAAATTGTTTAATGTAATTAATTGAAATTCTTAACACTTACTAAATACTACTTTGATAATATAATTTTTCTTATATTTTCAAAGTAGGTTAAAAATGCGATTATAATGCAACCATTTGATGATATACTTTTTTAAGATAAAAATTGTTTAGGGATAAAAATGGATTTTATTAAAGATACTATTAACTTAAGTGAGGGAACAGTTGAAGAGAAACGTAAAGAGATAAGGGAATACTTTTTACAAACATATGAGCTTGATGAGAAGCTTTTTGATTTACTATCAGACAAAGAGTATATATTTAAACAACCAAATAGATTAAGACATCCTCTTGTATTCTATTATGGACATACTGCTACTTTTTTTATAAATAAATTAAATGTTTCAAATATTATAAATAAACGTATAAATAAAACCTACGAATCAATCTTTGCTATTGGTGTAGATGAGATGAGCTGGGATGATTTAAATAAAGAACACTATACTTGGCCAAGTTTTGAAGAGACTAAAGCGTATAGAGATGAGGTTAAGAAGTTAGTATTAGAGCTTAATAGATACTATAGAGTTTACTATGCCTATAAATTGGGAATCACCTATGTGGATAATCCTTATGGGAATAGAACATGAAAATATTCATATAGAGACTTCTTCTGTACTTCTAAGAGAGTTAAATATTAAATACCTAAAAGAGGATGAGCTATTTGAATATAACAATGAAGCAAGTCATGATTATCCAACAAATGAACTAATAGATGTAGAAGAGGGTGAGGTATTACTTGAAAAAGATTATCTAAAACCTGAGTACTATGGTTGGGATAATGAATTTGCCTTTCATAAAGCTTATATAAAAAGCTTTAAAGCTAGTAAATATTTAGTATCAAATGGAGAGTTTTTAGAGTTTGTTAAAGATGGCGGATATTCTAAACTTCACTACTTTTCAAAAGATGGATTAAAGT
>JDSF01000364.1_pt1 | contig 19226 bp, 16 predicted proteins | sample 199441 | NCBI WGS metagenome assembly JDSF01 (sample SAMN02592751, study PRJNA231836) | bioreactor metagenome | isolation source: continuous culture bioreactor denitrification-DNRA | place: Germany: Bremen
TCGTCAATCTATTCACTGATTCAGGCCAGTGTTAGCAATTATGCTGCTGTGACATCTCTGTCTGAATAGTCAAATGAAATTTGCGGTGCAGGTGCGGTCACTGTGATTTCAGTCGGCATGGCTCCTTTGATTCTAAAATTCTCCATGAGACTCTTAAGGTGAGCTGATTGGCTGGAGAGTTCTTCTGCTGCGGCAGCGCCTTCTTCAGCGCTGGCGGTGTTTTGTTGTGTGACCTGATCGATTTGACTCAATCCGATATTGACCTGATTGATTCCATCGGCTTGTTCATTCGAGCTGCGGCGATTTCTCCGATAAGATCTGTCACCTTTGTCACTGATCCAACAATTTCAGCAAGAGATTTTGCAGTATTGTCAGCTATTGTTGTTCCATTTTCAGTTTTCTGAACTGATCCCTCAATGAGCTCTGTTGTTTCCTGAGCTGCTTTGGCACTTCTCGCTGCGAGATTGCGTACTTCTTCAGCGACGACAGCGAATCCTTTACCATGTTGGCCAGCACGAGCCGCTTCAACTGCAGCATTGAGAGCTAACAGGTTCGTCTGGAAAGCAATTTCATCGATGACTTTGATGATTTTAGAGATGCTTTGAGCTGCTTCATTAATGTCATTCATCGCTGAGATCATATTCTGCATTTGACCATTACCTTTTTCAGCAGAATCTTTTGCTTCATCTGCTAATTGGCTTGCTTGGCGAGAGTTCTCAGCATTTGCTTTTGTTTGGGTCAACATCATATTGACTGAGCTTGAAATTTCTTCCAGTGACGCTGCTTGTTCCGTCGCTCCTTGTGAAAGAGACTGACTGGTATCTGATACCTGTCCAGCACCAGAACTGATCTGCTCTGTTGCTGAGCTGACTTCACCAATTATGCGGTTGAGGTTTTCTGACATTGTTTGAAGTGCGCTACCTAAGGCGTCCTTGTCCGATGCAAGATGAACTTCATGGGTTAAATCCCCTTTAGAAATAATATTTGCCAGATCCGCTTTTTCTGAAAGAGTTTTCATCATATTCTTCATGGCTGCAAAGATTCCGACATCTTCGCCTTTTGAATGAAGCTGCATCGAAAGATCTCCTGCAGCGACATTCTTTGCGATTTCAGCTATATAGGCTGGTTCACCACCAAGTTGACGCATGATATTTCTGATCAGGAAGAAGACAATTCCGATACCGAGCATGACGGCAGCAAAGGTTCCAATCAAGGCAAATCTTTTGGTCATAGACGCTGTACTTTCGGCATTTTTCTGCCGTTCAGCCATCAGGTTTCTTTCTCTTTCTGTGAAGGTATTTATCTGCTCCCTGAATGTGTCAAAATAGACTTTCCCTTCAGCTTTGGCTATCAGATCCGCCATGTCATCCATGGTTTTTGCATCACCAATTTCACGCCTTAATGCGATCTGCTCTTCTACGACATTAACAATCCATTCTGTAATGGTATCTTCAACTGAAGCGAGCAATCTGACTTGAGGTTGGTTGTCACTGACCGTTTTAGAGAGGCTCTCAATTTTAGCGTAGAAGGTTGTTTTCCCTTTATTGTAGGGATCAAGAAAACTTTCCTGGCCAGCAAGAAGAAAACCTCGCATCCCTGTTTCCATGTCTATGGCTGACGAAAGTATCTCTTTTGCGTTGGCAATAACTTGATAGGTGTGAGTTACCCGTTTTGTCAGATCTTTAAGCTGATTGATGTCGGTTGAGTTTGCCGCTTGTTTTTGGCGTTTTTGAGCAGAGCTTCTTCTTTTGCAATGAAGATTTCAATCTGGCCACGGAACTTATCGAAGTATTTTTTTCCTTTGGCCTGTTTAATGTCAGCCGCCATGTCATTCATGGTTTTGGCGTCACCAATACTTCGTCGCAAAGAAATATTGTTTTCCGTGACATTGGCAACCCAGGCATCAATGTTATCCTTAATTTCGGAGAGAAGCTTGACTTGAGCAGGATTGTCACTGACGACATTTGACAGTGTTGTAATGTGCTCGTCAAATTGTTCGCGACCATTACTGTAGGGGGTGAGGAACTCTTCTTTCCCAGCCAGCAGATATCCACGCATTCCTGTTTCCATATCGACACCCGAGGCAAGTATTTTTTCTGCATCTGCGATAACCTCATGAGTATGATCAACCCAGCCAAAGGTTTGTATGAGACTGTTGACGTTGGTGTAAACAATCGCAGTGACAATAATCATCAGTCCCAGAATGATACTGTTGCCCAGAATGAGTAGAGTTCGTAATTTTAAATTTGCCAGCATAGAAAGTTCTCCTGTTGTTGACCCTTGAGGTGAGAATATAACCTTTTGTTTTCTTTGGTCGATTTATAGCTGATTCCGCTTCGCAGAACTTATTAAAGTCTTAAAATTATGGCTTGTCAATGAAAACTTGACAACATTATAGGGTTGCAAATGACACAAGCGGGTCTGTTCAAATAGTGCGATGTTACGATTGATTTTTTCGTGAAAACATTTGTTTTTCAGTGCCTTGAGGTTTTGTTGTGCACTGATATAATTTTTGTGCGACCTGATAATTACCGGATTTTTTCCGGATGGGAACCTTCGGAATATTCCGGTTTTAATAGGAGGTTCTCTCTATGTATTGGCAACCAATCAATAAACAGCGTGCCGCTTGGTCTGTGACGCCAAACCTTTACGACTATCACCAGACATTGTCTTCATTTTCCTGGGATTGTGTTCGCAATGAACTAACAGGTCTTCCTGATGGACGTGGTTTGAATATTGCTTATGAAGCGGTTGACAGACATGCCGATGGTGTTTCGGCTAACAAGGTCGCTATCCGCTGGTTGGGCAGGAAAGGGGAGCAGATAGATTACACCTACTGTGAATTGAAATCCTGGAGCAATCGGTTTGCTAATGTCCTTAGGGGGTTGGGGGTCGGTAAAGGGGAGCGGGTTTTTAGTCTGTCGGCGCGTGTTCCTGAACTCTATTTTGCCGCTCTCGGGACGTTGAAAAATACGAGTGTCTTTTGTCCGTTATTTTCTGCCTTCGGACCTGAACCAATTGCTCAACGCTTAGAGCGTGGCAATGGACGGGTTCTCGTGACCAGTGAACGTCTCTATCGGAAAAAAGTCGCAAAACTTCGTTCAGCTCTTCCTCAACTCGAATATGTTTTGTTGACTGATAGTGGTGAGGATCAGCCAGATAATGTGCTGTCCTTGCCACGGTTGCTAATGAAGTCGTCTGATAAATTTGTCATCCCTCCCACAGATCCTGAGGATATGGCTCTGCTTCATTTTACCAGTGGAACGACTGGCCAACCCAAAGGAGCAGTGCATGTTCACGATGCAGTTCTGACCCACTATCTGACCGGTCAATACGTTCTTGATCTTCATCCTGATGACACGTTCTGGTGCACCGCTGACTGTGGCTGGGTGACTGGCACGTCCTACGGGATTATTGCTCCGTTAACTTTGGGGGTGACCAATCTGATTGATGAGGCCGATTTTGAAGTGGAGCGTTGGTATCGGATCCTTGAAGAACAGCAGGTGAATGTCTGGTATACGGCGCCAACTGCAATCAGAATGCTGATGCGTTCTGATCTTCAACCGCTTGAAAAATATGATCTATCTCATTTACGTTTGGTGCATAGCGTTGGAGAACCATTGAATCCGGAAGCGGTTGTTTGGGGAGACGAGGCTCTTGGATTGCCGATTCATGACAACTGGTGGCAGACCGAGACAGGGGGCATTATGATTGCTAATTATGCGTCAATGGATATCCGCCCAGGCTCCATGGGACGCCCGTTGCCTGGGATTGAAGCAGCAATTGTTCATCGAACCGGAACTGGAACTGTCGAGTTGGAAGAGCAACCTGATGTTGAAGGTGAATTGGCTCTGAAGCGCGGTTGGCCATCAATGTTTCGTGGTTATCTCCATGATCAAGAGCGCTATCTGAAATCGTTTGTAGGTGATTGGTATCTCACTGGAGATTTAGCTCAGCGCGACGCTGACGGCTATTTCTGGTTCATTGGTCGGGTTGATGACATCATCAAAACATCTGGTCATATGGTTGGTCCGTTTGAGGTTGAAAGTGTCTTGATGGAGCATCCGGCCGTTGCCGAGGTTGGGGTGATCGGAAAACCTGAAGCGATGATAGGCGAGTTAGTTAAGGCCTTTGTTTCTTTAAACAGTGATTTTGAGGCCAGCGAAGAATTACGTCTGGAATTGATCGGTTTTGGCCGGAAAAAGTTAGGTTCCGCGGTTGCCCCTAAGGAGATTGCGTTTATGGCCTCCTTGCCGAAAACCCGGAGTGGAAAAATAATGCGTCGTTTGTTAAAGGCACGCGAGCTTGGATTGCCAGAGGGAGACACATCGACATTGGAAAATTGAAAAAACTCTGATTGTCATCAGACTGCGGGAGGAACAAATGGGGCATGAATTAAATAGAGGGCGACCGCTGGTCAATTCTGAACAGAGCATTTATTTCTTACGCCAAATGTTGCGTATCAGGCGTTTTGAAGAAAAATCAGCTGAACTTTACAGCGCGATGAAAATCCGCGGTTTTCTTCATCTGTATATCGGTGAAGAAGCTGTTGCCGTTGGTGTCGCCGACGCTCTGAAGGAAGGGGATGCTTTGGTCGCGACTTATCGTGAACATGGCCATGCTCTCGTAAAGGGCATGACCATGAGGTCCGTTATGGCAGAGATGTACGGGAAAATGGGGGGGTGCTGCCGTGGCCGGGGGGGCTCCATGCATCTTTTCGATTCTGAACATCGGCTCTATGGGGGGAATGCCATTGTCGGTGGTGGTTTGCCGGTGGCTGTTGGGTTGGCCTTGGCAGATCTGATGCAAAAAAAAGACAGGGTGACCTGTTGCTGTTTTGGTGAAGGGGCAATGGCAGAAGGGGAGTTTCATGAGTCAATGAACTTGGCTGCATTGTGGCATTTGCCGCTGCTGTTTGTGTGTGAAAATAATTACTATGCAATGGGAACGGCGGTTAATCGCTCCGAATCAACGATTGAATTAAGTCACAAGGCTGCCTCTTATGGCGTCCCGGTGGATAAGGTTGACGGAATGGATGTCATTGCTGTGGCGGATGCAGCTCAAAAAGCAATAAGCTCTATCCAGGAAACTAGAAGCCATATTTTTTGGAGTGTCAAACTTATCGTTTTCGGCCCCATTCAATGTTTGATCCAGAACTCTATCGTTCCAAACAAGAAGTTGAAGGATGGAAACAGCGCTGTCCAGTCGCATTGATGATAAAACGATTACAGGACAATGGGTGGATGGATGAGGATGATCTTGAGCAGATTGAAAAAGAGATCGCTGCTGAAATTGAAGATGCGATTGTTTTTGCTGAGCAGAGTGAGTGGGAGGCGATAGAAGATCTTACCCGCTTTGTCTATTCCGATCAGGAGGTGCCGTGATGACCGCTACAAGACGAACCATAACCTATCGGGATGCTGTGTGTGAAGGACTGCGTGAGGCTTTGCAGCAGGATGATCGGGTTTTTCTGATGGGGGAAGATGTCGGTCGCTATGGTGGATGCTTTGCTGCGAGTAAGGGGTTGCTACACACATTTGGACCGGAGAGAGTCCGGGATACCCCATTATCTGAATCGACATTCACCGGAGCTGGTATCGGAGCTGCTCTTGGTGGAATGCGTCCCATTGTTGAAATCATGACAGTCAATTTCAGTCTGCTCGCCCTCGATCAGATTATGAATAATGCCGCAACATATCTCCACATGTCCGGCGGATTGTTTAATGTCCCGCTGGTCATTCGTATGGCAACAGGCGGCGGAAAACAGTTAGCAGCTCAACACTCTCACAGTTTGGAGGGGTGGTATGCGCATATTCCTGGGATTAAAGTTTTATGTCCGGCAACACTTGAAGATGCGCGTGGAATGCTGTGGCCCGCTCTGCAAGACCCCGATCCTGTCCTGATTTTTGAACCCGCTGTTTTTTATGCCATGGAAGGTGAATTAGCCGTTGATCCTGAACCGGTGGAAATTGATAAAGCTAAATGCCATCGCAAAGGCAACGATCTGACATTGATCACCTATGGGAGTTGTCTCTATAAGTGCCTCGATGCTGCCGATCAATTAGCGCAAAAGGGGATTGAATGTGAGGTGTTTGATCTGAGGGTGTTGAGACCACTTGATGACGATAGCTTTTTGTCCTCCATTGCTCGGACCCATCGTGCCCTGATTGTCGATGAAGGCTGGCGCAGTGGCAGTATCTCAGCAGAAATCAGTGCCCGGATTATGGAAAAATCATTCTATGATCTCGATGCTCCCGTGGAGAGGATTTGCAGTGCTGAGGTTCCAATGCCCTATGCGCAGCACATGGAAAACGCTGCTCTCCCTCAAACGGAAACGATTGTTGCTGCGGTCCGAAGAATGTGTGGATGATTGTCAATCATGGAGGAGGTGGCATGAGCGATTTCACGATGCCGAGTTTAGGGGCTGATATGAAGGAGGCTCTTCTGGTTGCCTGGAGAGTCGAAGCAGGAGACCGTGTTAAGCATGGAGATATTATTGCAGAAATAGAAACCCAGAAGGGATTGTTTGAAGTTGAGGTCTTTGCTGATGGTGTCGTCGGCCCCCTGTTGGTTGTTCCAGGACCAGACAAAATTCCGGTTGGAACCGTCTTGACGACAGTCTCTGGAGACAGTGAAGCGGTTAAGGAGACTCCAGATGTGAAAATTCACGGGAGGATAAGGGTTTCACCTGTTGCGCGTCGGTTGGCGACTGAAAAGAAGATTGATCTACTCAGTCTTGTTGGTAGTGGTCCTGATGGAGCTGTGTGCCTGGCTGATGTTGAACGGGAACTTTCACGCAGAGACAAGAGAGTGGTCGAAAAAAAATCAGATGCCGTCACCGAAAAATCTGATTTTAAAGACGGGATGCGTCAGGCCATTGCGGCGGCGATGGATCTGTCTAACAAGGAAATACCCCATTACTACCTGTCAACCGATATCGATATGAGTCACTCAATGAGCTGGCTTGCAGAGTACAATCAGCAATGCTCTGTGCGTGAGCGTTTACTCCCTGTGGTGTTGACGTTAAAGGCGGTTTCTCTGTCACTAAAAAAGGTGCCGCAATTGAATGCATACTGGGTGGATGGACAGTTGCAACCGAAAGAAGCTGTTCATATCGGTTTTGCAGTTTCCCTGCGTGGGGGAGGGTTGTTGACCCCTGTACTTCATCATGTTGACCAGCTTTCATTAAGGCAACTGATGAATGCGATCAGCGATCTGATCAGTCGAACCAGAACAGGGAAATTGCGTGGATCGGAAATGACTGATGCTGGAATAACCGTTACCAGCTTGGGAGATCTTGGAGTTCGGACTGTTTTTGGAGTGATCTATCCTCCACAAGTTGCTTTAGTTGGATTGGGACGAATTATGGAGCAGCCCTGGGCTGAAAATGGCACAATGACCGCTCGACCGGTGCTATCGGCCACTTTGCTGCTGATCATCGCGCCAGTGATGGTCATGTGGGGGCCCAATTTTTAGATCGTTTGAATCATCTCTTGCAAGAACCTGAAAAATTGTAATGGTTTTGCTAAAGCGCTGTTGGGATCACTCTGAACTTAATGAAGGGCTTGAGTATGGACATCAAGGAAATCAAAATGATTGTTGAGAAAGGACTGACACTGATTGCTCCTGAGGCTGATTTTGATGATCTTTTGCCGGCAGAAAATATTCGTGAAGAACTGGATATCGATTCATTCGATTTTTTGAACTTTCTGATTGGATTAAATGAAACGTTGGGTATCGATATCCCTGAGAGCGATTATGAAAAATTGGTGAGTATGGATGACCTGATCGGTTATCTGAAGCAGAAACTAGATTAATCATGAACTTAGCGATAGAGACATTGAGGAAAACACTTTGTTCTCAGTGACATTGTGTCTCTGTGGTGAGACTGTCATACAGGAAACCTCATGAAAGAAGCCTTGTTATATCAAAAATTGAAAGGTGACAAAGTCCGTTGTCAGCTCTGTGCTCACTATTGTGTGATCAGCCCAGGCCGAAGAGGGGTCTGTCAGGTTCGTGAAAATCGGTCTGGCACCTTGTATTCAATGGTTTATGGACGGACAATTAGCTGTAATGTCGACCCGATAGAAAAAAAGCCACTCAACCATTTTTATCCCGGATCTCTGTCCTTATCCATTGCGACACCTGGATGTAATATGCATTGTGATTGGTGTCAAAATTGGGAGATATCACAACAACCACGTGAGCAGCACCTGATTTCAGGCCATGAGTTGAGGCCTGATCAGATTGTCGCCGCAGCCCAGCAGCACAAGTGTCATTCCATTGCCTATACTTATACTGAACCGACTATTTTTTTCGAATACAGTTACGATACCGCTCGACTGGCCCGGGCAGCTGGGATCGCCAATGTCTATGTCAGTAACGGCTATATGTCAGTGGAAATGCTAGATCTGTTTCATCCCTGGCTCGATGCCGCCAATATCGATTTGAAATCTTTTCGTGATTCAACGTATCGACAGTACGCTGGAGCCAGTCTACAACCGGTTCTGGATAGCCTTAAAAGAATTAAAGATTATGGTGTTTGGCTTGAAGTGACCACCCTGATTATTCCTGGCGTTAATGATGATCCTGAAGAATTGAAAGATTTAACCGAATTTATTGCGAATGAATTGGGGCCGGAGACTCCATGGCATGTGAGTCGGTTTTTCCCTCAATATAAATTGAATATCCAAGAGCCAACCTCAACTGAGACAATGGAATTAGCGAGACAGCTGGGCCGTGCCGCCGGGTTGAAATATATTTATCTGGGGAATATGGGCACAAGAGAGGATACCTGCTGCCCTGCCTGTGGAGCTCGATTGATTGATCGACAGGACTTTCGTGTCGAAATAAATCGCATCGGGGCCGACAGTTGCTGCCCCGATTGCGGTGAGTTCATTGCGGGTATAGGTCTATGGAAATGAAAGATTCTCAGAGAATAAGGAGATAGAGACAGTGCTATTTTTTCTCCAATTGCCTTAGATAGTCCTCCCATTCGAGTGGTAACAGATCTTTTTTACAGTTATTACACTCTTTGCACGCTGGAACACAATTTCCTTTGGTGCTGCGCCCCCCGCGAGCGACAGGGACAATGTGATCCAGAGTAAGCTCCTTGGGGGGGACTTGTGATCCACAATAATGGCATAGCCCTTTGGCAATTTTATTTTTCCACCAGCCCTGTTTACGCAGGGCGCGTGCTTTCTCACGTTCCTGGCGGATCTGGCGCTCATCAACTTCTAAAAACAAATCCATATCCTTCTTTTCTCCTCAAAGGGAATTATCCTACCTGATCGGATGGGTGCTAATTATTGCACATTTTTGTATTTTATGCGATCTTGCCAGATTGTGGATTCGTAAGAAATTGTCATTTTGAAAGAGATAACATATGAAAATCCTTATCGTTGGCTCCGGCCAAGTCGGATATTTTCTCTGCGACCGGTTATCATGTGAAGGGCATGAAGTCACTCTGGTTGATCGTGATGAAGAAACCGTTGAGCGGACTCAGGATCGCCTGAACGTCCTTGGTATTGTTGGTAATGGTGCTAGTGCAGAAGTGCTAGAGCAAGCCGGAATTAAAACCGCCGATATTTTTATTGCTGTGACCAATATCGACGAGGTTAATATTCTGGCTTGCCTCCTTGCCCGTGAATATCAGGTTGATGTTCTGGTTGCGAGGACTAAAAATATAGAATTTACCAGTAATAAAGCTGTCCTTTCTAAGGAAAAATTAGGTATTGATCTTCTGATAAATCCTGATGACGCGGTTGCTGAAGAATTGTCCAAGCTGGCTTGTGATTCAAATGCTTTTGATGTCGCAGAATTTGCAGAGGGTCAAATCCTATTCCAAGGCTATCGGATTGCACCAGGAAGTCCGTTGTGTGACTTAAGCCTAGCAGAACTGGGTGAACTGCGAGGCATGTACCGTTTTGTTGTTGTTGCTATAAGTCGTGGTAATAAAACTATTATTCCACATGGCGATGATACCATACAGGCTGGTGATCGCATTTACGTCTTTGCCCCGCAACAGGAACTTCCTGCCATCAATTATCTGCTACAGGCTGAACAAAAAATAGAAAAGTCCAACAGACGTGCCTTTATTCTTGGTGGAAGTAGCATCGGTCAGCAGGTCGCTCAGAATATTGAAAAGCAGAACTACCATGCCAAGCTGATTGAGAAAGATGAAGATCGTTGTTATCAGTTGGCTGAGCAACTGAACAAAACCGTGGTGATTAATGCCGATGGACTTGATGTTCCGACCTTGTTGGACGAAGGTTTGGCTGAAGCGGAAGTTTTTATTGCCGTCACTGACAATGACCAGACCAATATCCTGACCTGTCTGCTTGCCAAACAGCATCAGGTTAGACGGACTCTGGCTTTGGTAAGCCAGCCAGAACTGATTGGGCTGGCAGCCGATTTGGGTATCGATGCCTGCATCTCGCCACGACTGGCTGCCGCGGGAGCGATTCTTAAATTTGTTCGGCGCGGTGATGTTATTTCTTTGACGGCTGTTGAGGGAAGTAACTCCGAGGTCCTGGAAATTGAGATAGGTAAAGACAGTGGTCTGCTGGATACTCCTTTGAAAGAATTACATTTTCCGCGTGGTGCTATTATCGGTGCAATTGTCCGTGGTGCCGACTACGAAATTCCAACCGGTGAAAGTCGACTGGGTGAAGGGGATCGGGTTGTTGTGTTTACTCTGCCTGAGGCATTACAGAAAGTTGAAAGGTTTTTTGCCTGAATGAACTTGATCCTGACGCTTCGTATCTTAGGGGCACTGCTGTTGTTTCTTGCTGCGACCCTTCTGACCCCGTTGGTTTTTTCCGTCTACTATAACGACGGTGCCTGGTCTGCCTTCCTTCTGTCGTCACTCATCAGTGCTTGTGTCGGTGGGGTTCTATACTCATGCTGCCGTAGTTCTAAAGATCTTTCTTTGCGTGAAGGCTTTGCTGTTGTCACCTTTGGTTGGACTGTCTTTGCGGTCTTTGGCGCCCTTCCTTATCTTTTTGCAGGATCCATTGTCTCACCGCTCGATGCTATTTTTGAAACCATGAGTGGTTTTACCACAACGGGATCAACGATTTTAACTGAGATTGAGTGTCTACCCGAGAGTTTGCTGTTCTGGCGTTCGTTGACTCATTGGCTTGGTGGCATGGGGATTATCGTCCTGTCTTTGGCAATTTTACCGATGCTTGGTGTCGGAGGAATGCAGCTGTTTAAAGCTGAGGTCCCTGGTCCTACCGCGGATCGTTTGAAACCTCGGATTCAAGATACTGCGAAAATGCTTTGGGGAGTCTACTTTCTGCTGACTATGGCAGAAACTATATTGTTGATGTTTGGAGGAATGACCTTTTTCGATGCTTTGTGTCACTCTTTTGCGACGTTGGCCACTGGTGGTTTCTCAACAAAGAATACATCTGTCGCAGCCTATAACAGTAGTTATATCGATTATGTTATCACCCTGTTTATGATTTTGGCAGGGGTTAACTTTGCTCTGCACTTTCAGGTTCTGCGAGGGCGTGCACGCGATTTCTTTCGTAGCGAAGAACTCAGAGTTTATCTTGAAATTATCTTTGTTGCGACCTTGATTATCATGCTGTTTAACTGGTATGGCGGGATCTATCCTGGTCTTGGTGACAACTTGCGATATTCACTTTTTCAGGTGTCATCAATAATCACCACAACCGGTTTTGGAACTGCAGATTTTGAGCTCTGGCCGGTGGTTGCTCAATATTTACTGGTCATCTTGATGTTCGTTGGTGGATGCGCCGGATCGACCGGTGGTGGGATGAAGGTTGCACGGATTCTATTGTTATTTAAGCATGCGCAGGCTCAGGTGTTTCGTTTGATCCATCCACGCGCAATCCGGTTGGTCAAGCTTGGCAACCGACCGGTCGATAGAGAGGTCATGCAGGCTATTCTTGGGTTTTTTGCCCTTTTTATTGGTATCTTTGTCATAGCCTCAATGCTTGTTGCCGCTTCAGGGATGGATTTAGTCTCTTCCGGCGCTGCAGTTATCGCTTGTTTGGCGAATATTGGTCCTGGGTTAGGCAGTGTTGGACCGGTTGATAATTTCGCGCACGTACCAGCTTTGGGAAAGACAGTGTTAATTGTTTGTATGTTGATGGGGCGTCTTGAGCTTTATACTGTCTTGGTTCTATTTTTTCCATCGTTCTGGCGTAAATAAGTTATCTCCTTCGCTCAACCTGGCTGCAAGCGTACATTGGCAGCCCATTTTCAGGGACGCATTTCACCCCATCCCTGGGGCTTGACTATCGCCATCCAGGCGATAGTCACTCTTACAATGGGCTACCAGCACACGCTATCAACGGTTAGTGGAGTCAACAGGATAAGCAGATAAGTTAATTCCTTATCTCTGGATTTGTGCAGTGAATGATTCGCCAGGCACATGGCAAGTGCCCCATGAGTTGTGTCTGTCCTAAAACTATAAAAGCCCCCATCGTCTTCGAGGACGATGGGGCTTCCCCCCTCCGGAACCTATCTTGATGACAGGTAGCTCGGTTAATTCGTGCGGTCAGTATACTGATGATTTCTGACAAAAATCTGAATTTTGGTGCTACCAGCCAAAAAAAATGAAAAAAAATGAAAAAATTACAGTTTGATGAACGCCAATTGGCGGCCTGTGACGCCTTCGTCACGACGATGCGAAAAGAATAACTCCGCATGGCAGCAGGTGCATTGATCGGACACGTCAATATTCTGTTGCTTCAGTCCTGCCTGCTCTAACTGTAGTTGACAGCTGAGAGGAATATCCAGTTGCCAGTGGCCTAAGCTGGTCTCCTCTGAGATCTCATCCCAAAATCCAGTTCCCTGGCGAAATTTTTCACGGACTGGGCGATCAACTTCATATTTATGTGCGCCAATTCCTGGTCCGATAGCAGCAAAAAGATCATCTGTCGATATCTTAAAGTTGCTGCTGATTGCACTGATGACCTTTTGAATCAGTCCATTTGCTGCACCGCGCCATCCTGCGTGTATGACAGCTCCTATTTGTTGAGTTGGGTGCCAGATCAATATAGGAATGCAGTCCGCAGTCAATACGCCAAGCATGATATCCGGTTGGTTGGTGATGATGGCATCAGCTTCAATTGTCAGGAAATGACTAAGATCAGGATTCTCTTCATCGATCAGCAAAATGTCATTACCATGAACCTGTTTAACTGTCAGAAGTTGGTGTGGTGACAGGTTAAAGCTACGAGCTAGCGTTGAACGGTTTCCTTCAACACTGGCGAGTTGATCATCAGTGCCAAAGCCTAAATTGAGAGAATGGTAAGGTGGGCGACTGACGCCACCATTCCGTGTTGTAAATCCAGCTTCAATTGTGGCGGGTACCCTGGCTGGTTGCAGATAGGATACTTTTCCTTTGCGAACAAGTTTCATTGAAATCCTCGTGTTTATTTCAAAATTTTATACGAAATCAGCAGCTCTGGTACTGTTGATCCAGATAGCTGATTATCTTACTGAGAGTTTCAGGCATTTCGCTGGAAAATTCCAGATATTTTCCTGATTTTGGGTGAATAAATCCAAGTAAGCGGGCATGAAGAGCTTGTCCCGGTAGTTGAGCAATCATTTTTTTCAATACAGGGTCTTTAATTGATGCTGTTCTTGAGCGGTTCCCATATAGGGGGTCTGCAACCAAAGGGTAGTTCATCTCTGAAAAGTGAACACGGATTTGATGCGTTCGACCGGTCTCGAGTTTAAATTCGATCAAGCTCATATTTGGGTTGGAGAAGCGCTTTTTAACTTTCCAGTGTGTGACTGCTGATTTACTGTTCTTGGCTTTCCCGCTCATTTTTTTGCGGTGGATCGGATGTCGGCCTATCGGCTGATCGACGGTTCCTGAATCTATGTCTGGACAGCCATGTACCAAGGCGAGATAACGGCGTTGCACAGAGTGATCTTTGAATTGTTCTGACAACTGTTGATGACTTTGATCGTTTTTTGTTGCGACCAGCAGGCCTGAAGTGTCTTTGTCTATGCGGTGTACGATCCCTGGGCGCAGCTCACCACCAATTCCGGCGAGGTCATCACAGTGGTAAAGCAAAGCATTTACCAGCGTGCCATGTGAGTGTCCGGCTGCGGGATGGACAACCATTCCTGCAGGTTTATTGATGACAATCACATCTTGATCTTCGTAGCAGATGTCTAGAGGGATTTCTTCGGGAATGGCTTCTGTCGGTTCTGGCTCAGGAAGAATCACTTGGATTGATTCTCCACCTTTGAGCTTGAGGCTCGATTTTACAGGAATTCCGTCAAGAGTAATCAGTCCACTGGAAATCAGTTTTTTAAGCTGTGAACGGCTGATTTCAGGAAGGCATTCTGACAGGTAGGTATCGAGTCTCTCGGCAGGGTGCTCTTCCGGAAATGTGATCTTCCGGGATGACCTCATTTACCAGATCTGACTTTCAATTTTACCAGCTTGTTTGATCATGACATCAACAATGGCGCGCTCATATAAGTGCTCTCGATTTTGCATCTCGGGTGAGACGCGAGAAAAAAAGTGCTCCCGTCCTTCTTTGAGCTCTTCATTCATAATGTCAAAAATTGAGTCACTCTTAATCCCTTCAGTCACTTTTTCCTGGTTATAAAGGGCGATATCGGAAACGATTGCTCGTGCCAAGCGGAACGCGAGATCGGGATTTTCAACCAGTCTAGCCATAAGAGCTTCTCCACAAAATACTAATTCAGCATAATAATTATTTTGAGGCTTAGTTTATTAAATTATTTTGAATATAGCAAGTCAAAAGCTCAACATTTGGAAAGAAAAATTATTTTGAATTAATGATAGCGTGTGCTAATGTGTCGGACATGGGTATAAAAGTATTCGTGAGAATGTCAAAGTAGAGTCGGGGGTCTGAATGACAAACAAATATCAGAATATCAATTTTGATCTTAATCGCTTACCAACGATGCCTTTAGTGGCAGCACAGATGATGGAATTATTTAATATGCCTGATTCGTCGGCAGGCAGAATGGCTCGTGTCATCTCCAAGGATGCAGCCGTGACCGCTCGCGTCCTAAAAATAGCGAATTCATCTTTTTACAGTATGTCGCGTACAGTAAGTAGTTTGCCTACTGCGATTGTCATTTTGGGGGAAAGGACATTACGTAATCTGGTTTTGGCCGCCAGCATGCGCGGCATGAACCAAACATTTGGGGCTGTTGAAAAAATGCTATGGGAAGATTCCATGGTTTGTGCCCTTGGTTCACGCTTTCTGGCGCACAAGCTTGGTGTTGCGGATCCTGAAGAGGCCTTTATGGCAGGGCTATTCCGCCATATAGGGTTGGTTGTTCTTAATAATCAGGATCAGCAAGCAGGTGATTTTATTATTTCAGCAATCACGTCGCACGGCAAGAATATGGCGAACCGTGAACGTGATCTTTTTGGTGCAACTCACGCAGAAATCGGTGCCGCGGTTCTTGAGTGCTGGAAATTGTCCGAGATCCTGTCTCTTGTTGCCCTGCACCATAAAGATGGTGCTCTTCCTGCTGATGCTTGCGATGATGCTGTCAAATTATCAGCTCTGATTAATATCGCCGGTGCGTTTCCAGCCTACTTTGGTATTTTTGGTGTCCAGCGTGAACTGGACCTTGAATCCTTTTATGGAATTCAAACTCTGAATCTTGATCCCGCTGAACTTGCAACGTATATGAAGGAGTTCAAGGGATATTTGATGAGAATCGCAGCGATTTCCTGTCATAGGGTCGATTGATGACGAACGACTTAAAAGAACTGTTTGATTCCCTGGGCACACAAATTGATCCGATTCTGCTTTTTAAGGCTGTTGAGCAGAATCCAGCAGTTGTTGTCATAACAGATCCTGATGGCAACATTATTTACACGAATAAAAAATTTAGTGAGATGACTGGTTATAGTGCTGATGAAGCACTTGGTGAGAATCCACGCTTACTTAAAGGAAATGATGGTTATACCGATTACGCTGAAATGTGGCAGACATTACAGCGGGGAGAGGAATGGCGTGGAGATTTTCATAATAAAAAGAAAAATGGCGATTTTTTCTGGGAGAGAGCCTCTATCTCGCCAATTATGGATAGTGAAGGGACAATAACTCAATTTCTCGCAATCAAGGAAGATATCACCGAGCGGAAGAAGATTGAGGAAGATCTGGAGAGGACCGTTGCTGAATCAACCCAGATGGCGATTAGTCTTGAATTTTTAAATGCCGAATTGAAATCAACGCAGTCACAGATGCTTCAGAGGGAAAAAATGGCCTCAGTTGGGCAGTTAGCCGCTGGTATTGCTCATGAGATCAATAATCCAATCGGTTTTGTTACGAGTAACCTGCGTAGCCTGGATAAATATCTATCAAAGTTAACCGATTATCTAAAGGAGATTGAGGCAAGCATTGATAGTGAGGCTCCCCAACTCAAAGGCAAAATTAAAGAGCAAAAGAAAAAAAGGAAAATTGATTTCATACTCGAAGATTGTAGTGATCTGATTGAAGAGTCGCTTGATGGGTCTGAACGAGTCAGAAAGATTGTTCAGAACCTTAAAACATTCTCCCGGGTTGATTGTGCCGATATTCAGATGGCAGATTTGAATGAATGCCTGGAAAGTACAATCAATATGGTTTGGAATGAGATCAAGTATAAAGCAACATTGGAGAAAAATCTTGCTGATTTACCTGATCTGTACTGTAAACCACAGGAACTATCTCAGGTTTTCACCAATATTCTGTTGAATGCTGCTCAGGCAATCGACAAAGGTGGTGTCATAAAGGTATGTAGTTGGCAGGATGGTGAAACGCTGCTCGTCAGTTTTGAGGACAATGGCTGTGGTATTCGCCAAGAACATAAGGATAAAATATTCGAACCGTTTTTTACGACAAAACAGATTGGTGACGGAACCGGTCTGGGGATGAGCATCAGTTACGAAATTGTTAAGAACCATGGCGGAAGCATCGTCATCGATTCAGAGTCTGGAGTAGGGACAACCATGACTGTAAGTTTTCCTCTGACTCGTGAGGTTTCAGGATGAAATTGCGGACAAAAATGATCGCAATTCTGGTTGTAACGGTTATCATCGTTATGAGCGGCAGCGGGATATTTTTCTTTATGCATTATAAAAGCGCATTCAGAGGTTCTATTAACCAGTCGATCAATTCAATAGCAATACATGATGCCGATATCATCGAACACTACCTCGCCCAAAAAATACATTCAGCTGAACATATTGGTGAGATGGTTCCCTATCTCACTATTGAGTACGGAGATTATGATTGGCTCAGCGATTACTTCCAGCGACACTTTAGAAAATATTCCTCTTTCAATGATGGTTTTATTTTTATCGATGCGGATGGAATCTTAAGAGCTAATTATCCGGCCTATCCAGAACAATATGGTCGCGATTATTCTGACTATGATTTCTTTAAGAAGACTATGGCCAGCAAAGCGGGAGTGATCTCTCAACCTTACCGTCTTGAGCGCAATGGTGAAGAGGTCTTGACGATCTCGACATATATCAGTACGCCGGACGGGAAGCCGCTGGGGGTGATTGGTTACGTTTCTTCCTTGCTGCGGGATGCTCAGCTTCAGAACCTTCGGACTCGTCGAATCGGGATAAGTGGTTACAGTTATGTGTTCGACAAAAGCCGTATGATGATTCTTCACCCTGACGCAACGAGAATGCTTCAGCGAGATGTCCCCCTGGGTAAAAATAAGATGTTTGATGCTGCTGTTGCGGGTGTTTACGGGACAGCTGAGACAGTTAATTCGAAAAGTATCAGAATGCTGTCTGCATTTAGGCCGGTCAGAGGTACCGACTGGATTGTCTGTAGCCAAGTGCCTATCAGCGAAGCTTTTGTGCCCTTGTGGGCAAGTCAGAAAATATTTGGTTTCTTTGTTGTTTTTGGAAGTGCTACAGCAGCTCTCATTGGTCTCATTTTGGTTCATCGCAGTATGCAAGGTTTGACGACACTAGAACGTGTAACTGCAGATCTTGCCATTCCAGATAGAGGGCATAATGTCGATGATGTTTTAAATGAGGAAACGGCGAAACTTCGTCCATTGGAAAACCATCCTGAATTCGGACCTTTAGCGCTGGTTATTGGTAAGCTCTATGAGCGGCTCGGACGTTCTCTTGCCGAGAGTCAAGCAATGGCGGACAGTTTGGATGAAGCTTATCGGCAGCTGAAATCGACACAGTCTCAAATCCTTCAACAGGAGAAGATGGCTTCTGTGGGGCAGTTGGCTGCAGGAGTCGCCCATGAAATCAATAACCCAATGGGATTTATTAGCAGTAATCTGACCACTCTAAAGCGTTATCAAGGTAAATTGATCGACTATCTTCGATTGTTAGAAAAATGTGGTCAGGAAAGTGAGCAGCGGCAACAGCAAAAAGAGTATAAAACGAAACAAAAAATTGATTATATTCTTGAGGATATCGTCGACTTGATTGATGAATCGAGTGACGGAGCTGAGCGTGTTAAAAAAATCGTGCAGAATCTGAAAAGTTTTTCACGAGTGGATCAGTCCGATTGCGTTCTGGCTGATATTAATGAGTGTTTGGAAAGTACATTGGCCATCGCCTGGAATGAGATCAAGTATAAATCCACACTGGAAAAGGATTTCGGTCCTCTGCCGCTGTTGACCTGTTATCCTCAGCAGCTGAACCAAGTCTTTTTGAATATTCTGATTAATGCTGCACAGGCCATCAAAGAAAACGGAGTCATTCGGATCAAAACATGGGCTAGTGAGCAGACAATTAATATTTCAATCAGTGACAACGGTTCAGGAATAGCGCCAGCTGTTAAAAGGCGGATTTTTGAACCATTTTTCACGACAAAAGAGGTTGGTGAAGGAACAGGTTTGGGGATGAGTATCTCCTATGAAATCATCAAAAACATGGAGGACAAATCCATGTTGATAGTGAAGAGGGCGATGGGACAACTTTTACCATAGTTTTGCCGTGTCAAGGGGAGGGTGAGTAATGGCGGATGAAATTAAGATTCTATGCGTCGACGATGAAAAGAATGTTCTAAAGGCTCTTCGTCGCTTGTTTATGGATGAAGATAATTACGAAATTCTTATCGCGGAATCTGGAGAACACGGTTTAAAGTTGCTTGATGAAGAGGAAGATATCCGGATGGTTATTTCCGATTATCGTATGCCGGAAATGAACGGTGTTGAATTCCTACGTCAGGTCTACGAGAAAAGTCCAGATACGATCAGAATTGTTTTGTCCGGCT
>JDSF01000365.1_pt1 | contig 19179 bp, 26 predicted proteins | sample 199441 | NCBI WGS metagenome assembly JDSF01 (sample SAMN02592751, study PRJNA231836) | bioreactor metagenome | isolation source: continuous culture bioreactor denitrification-DNRA | place: Germany: Bremen
CCCAACATCGGTTGGCCAGATAGTCTCTTCTAGCGGTCTGAACGACCGAAAATCCGCAAGAGGAAGAGGAACAGATTGAGGAAATCGAGATAGAGCGAAAGTGCTCCGATAATACTCAACTTGGTAAAGGTCTCTTCATCAATATTAGTTCCATAGCTCTGGTTCCAACGTACAATCTTCTGAGTGTCCCATGCAGTGAGCCCAAGGAAGATGGCAACGCCGGCAAAACTGATCAAGTAGTCAAGACCGCTTGAACCGATGAACATGTTGAGCACCATTGTTCCGATCAAGCCCCACATTCCCATGACCAGATAGGAGCCGATCCTGTTGAGATCACGCTTGGTGGTCATGGCATACAGGCTCATACCGGCAAACATGAGAGCTGCGGTGAGGAAACTCTTGTAAATGACTGCTCCTGTGTACACGATAAAAAATCGTACTCAGCATAATGCCGTTGAGTGCAGAATATGCAAGGAATGCACCTATGGCACTTGCTTGGCTCATTCTATCCAGACGTGCAGTGAGGTAAAATACCAATGCAAACTGTCCAATGATGAGCAGCAGAAATCCCATCATGTTCCCAATAAGAGCCTGCAGAAGAGCGGGATTACTTGCTACAAAGTATGAGATCAAGGCCGTCAGGCTGAGCCCTGCGGTCATCCAAAGGTATACGTTTTTCAATATAGTCCGTTCACGGGCTTGTACATTCTGAAGTATTGAACTCTTTTGTTCTGCCATCGTTGTTAGCCTCCTAAGCTATCTTACCATAATTTCATCAATCCTGAAGAAAAGGTCAAGCGTTTGTGAACGTTCAACCTGCTATGCAAGTCCAATTCCTGATGGTATAGTAAGGTTTATGACTAACAAGCCTCTTCTACCCCTCATTTTTATCTTCATTGTTCTGCTTATGGGCTGCACTTCCACGAGTCGTGATGAACGTGTCAGTGCATTGGAGGCTGAAAATGCCCTTCGCGAAGTTACCAAACTTGCAAGTCAGGCCGTTGATGCAAACCTCTTCAGTGAAATGAGTTTGCAGGATCTCCTGCCACAGGAGGCTGCACACTTTACAGAGATGGGAGGCATCCCCCTCTTCCTTGATCATCTAGAGCGGTGGCAGACCCAGGTACAGCAGGCCTTTCGCACCGTGCTGGTACAGACAACCATCCTGGTTGAGGAAAATAGCAGGGAGGTGGTGTGGGAAAACCCGGGATCTGCATTGCTGCAAGGGAATAAAAGCGCCACAAGAGAGTTGACCAAGCAAAGGGAGATGAAATCAGGGAACAAGTCCTGAAAAGACTCCTAGATGCATTGGAAGCAAGCAATGAAACATGGGACTTGATACTCGACCGTTATGGTATATGGCAGAAAGGAACCAGCCTCTGGGGAGAAGAAGTGCTCGTCGAGGTCACAGATGACCCGTTTGAACATCTCTCAACGCAGTTCCTTCAAACCTATTTAGAAGAACTTGGAAGACAGGAGGAAATCCTGAGAACCACACCGGTTCCCAAAGGAAGCGGTTCCTTCCTGGAACTCTTCTGGCAGGATGCATAGTTATGAACCTATTTGCTGCAGCAAACGAAGCTGAAGAGAGAAAGAACCAACCACTGGCCTACCGGATGCGGCCACGCAACCTGGATGAATACATCGGCCAAGACGCCATCATAGGAAAAGGACGGCTGCTCAGGCGTGCAATACAGGCAGACCAGCTCTCCTCTGTCATCTTCTATGGGCCACCAGGAACGGGAAAGACAACCCTTGCAAGAGTCATTGCGAACACCACAAAACGGCATTTTTTTTCCACGCTCAACGCTGTACTAAGCGGTGTAAAAGAGCTTCGCTATGAGATTGAGGAGGCGCGCCAACGCCTAGAACTATATAGTCGTGGTACGATTCTCTTTGTCGATGAAGTACACCGTTGGAACAAGAGCCAGCAGGATGCCCTACTTCCCTGGGTAGAAAATGGGACGGTTATCCTCATCGGGGCCACAACGGAAAATCCCTACTTCGAGGTAAATGCTGCTCTGGTAAGCAGGTCACGCATATTCCAGCTTAAGAGTCTCACAAGTGAGGACCTTTTTGCCATCGCATGGCAAGCGCTGAGGGATAAGGAGCGAGGATATGGTGAGTATCCTGTGCAGTTCGAGGAAGGAGCTCTTGAGCACCTGGTAGAGATTGCCAACGGAGATGCAAGAAGCTTGCTCAATGCCCTGCAACTTGCCGTGGAGACGTCGCTAGACGTCTTTCCTCCACCCTCAGGAACTGAAATCTATATTTCCAAGGATTCTGCAGAACAATCGATACAGAGAAAGGCGGTGCTGTATGACAAGGAAGGTGATTACCACTTCGATGTCATCAGCGCTTTTATCAAGAGTGTTCGTGGCAGCGACCCCGATGCCACACTCTATTGGCTTGCAAGGATGGTGAGCGCCGGGGAAGACCCAAAGTTCATTTTCAGAAGGATGCTCATCAGTGCCTGCGAGGATGTTGGACTGGCCGATCCATCGGCTATTGTCGTGGTCCAGGCAGATGCTCAGGCGTTTGAACGTATAGGATTGCCTGAGGGACGATTCCATCTTACTCATGCTGCGCTCTACCTTGCCACGACCGAAAAGAGCAACTCAACCCTGGCTTTCTTTGATGCACTCAAGGGTGTTGAAAAACAAGCCCAGGATGAGGTACCGAACCATCTGCGTGATGGTAATCGTGATGCAAAAGGCTTCGGCCACGGGGAAGGATACCTCTATCCACATGCCTACCAAGACCACTGGGTTGCTCAGCAGTATCTCCCCTCCTCGTTGCAAGGAAAGGTGTATTACGAGCCCAGTGATCAAGGATATGAGAAAAAAAATAAAGGAAAAGGTGCAACGGCATAGGGAAGAACAGCTGGAAAGCGCCCAAAGCGATGCATTTGTCGAGAACCTCACCTACTCTCCCGGAGACAAGGGCAGACAAAGATGGGTTAGTCGTACCATCAGTGAACGGGGGACATTGCTCAAGGAAATCCGTGAGCAGCTCTTTCAGGGTATTCACATCAGACGGAATGATCGGGTATTGGTTTGCAATGCAGGACATGGACTGCTGCTCTGGGAAGCGTATCGGGCAACCCCCGAAGGATTGGTGGTGGCCCAGGTGAGAAGCAAGGACCAGGAAGAACACATCAACCATTATGCAGCGACGCTCTCGTCAGTGGAGCGCCCCCATGTGTACGCTGAGCCTTTGGAAACGCTGCTACCCCGTCTGGAAGATGGATTGAGGTTTGAAGCGATCATGGGAAGAAACCTGCTCAGCAGGGCAAAACTTTCAGAACCCCTGCTAGCCGGTCTTGTCTCCCGCTTGGCGAAAACAGGCTCCCTACACTTGGCTGAAAGCGTACCGGTTTCAGGCTCAAGGCTGTCAGACTTCATTAAGGGAGACGAAAGGCAGTTGCTACTAAAGGCTGAAACTCAACTCTATGGAGATCCTTCAAACCCCCTTACCAACTGGGATGAGAAAGATTTGGAAATACTATTCAGCAATACAGGTATGGATTTAGAGATTCGCTCTCTCAATCTGTTTGAGCATAGGATGATGGATAAACAAGACATAGAACGCTATCTTACCTCATCGTATCTGCCTGCATGCAAAACCTTGGACATCCAAGTTGATGAAGATGCCCTCAGAATTGCTTTGATTGGACAGTTGGCCAACCGCCCGCTTGAGTGGAAACACCATCTGGTTATCATTCATGCCTATCGCGGGGGAGATAAAATGGAACCTTCACAGAAAAGTGATGACAAGCAGTGGAAAGAAGTGCAAGAGAAAGTGCATATCAGTAACTGATTGCATGAGAAACAGTTGCTTTTCGCTTTTTCTTTTTTTTTGGAAAATTTGGCAGAGGGTTGTTGACAAAGAAAAGCGTTTAGGGCATAGTATGCAACGTTGAAACGCACTGGTGATGCAAGCCACTGCTTCAGCTACCATGGTGGAAGTAGTTCAATGGTAGAGCACCAGATTGTGGATCTGGCTGTTGCGGGTTCGAGCCCCGTCTTCCACCTAACCGGGTCGTTAGCGCGCTCGTAGCTCAGCTGGATAGAGCGCCGGACTTCGAATCCGTAGGTCGAAGGTTCGAATCCTTCCGAGCGCAAAGGTTTGGTTTTTTTGAAATTTTATTGTCATGGGCCGCTAGCTCAGCTGGTAGAGCAGCAGACTCTTAATCTGCGGGTCAAAGGTTCGATCCCTTTGCGGCTCAATACATGGCGAACCTCGCTAAGGGGCAAGACATGCACCGCGAGAGTGGTGAAATTGGCAGACACGCCAGACTTAGGATCTGGTACCTTACGGTGTAGGGGTTCAAGTCCCCTCTCTCGCAAAGGACAATCCAAGTTGGACTGTCTGACAGAACGGTTTTTTGCGAAAGTAGCTCAGTGGTAGAGCTCCACCTTGCCAAGGTGGATGTCGCGGGTTCAAGTCCCGTCTTTCGCTCTCAAAGCAGTCAGAGAAATTCTGGCTGCTTTCTTTTGCCCTAGCAGGAAGCTGAGAGTAAGTCGGATCGATTTGTATTCTATTATACAGGAAAGATATACCTTATATAGTAAATGGAAAAAAGCCCTCCCCCTTTTGTCAGTAAAGAGGTATACTGTTGATTCAAAAAGGCAAGGTGATGTAGAAGTGCTTAGTACCGTAGTTTTCTCCATGTTGTTCATCACTGTATGCATACTGGCACTGGCTAGTGGGATACTTGTGCTCCAGAGCAACCCAAAAACTATTTCCAACCGTCTCTTTTTTCGCTCTTGTTTCTGCGATAACCTTATGGTCCGCGGGTCTAGCGTTTGCAAATATTGCTTCAACCAAGGAAATGGCAGAACTATGGCGAAGGATCTCAGCTGTTGGCTGGGGTTCAGTATATGCTATCTTTCTTCATTTCATCATTCTCATAACCAGCAAACGGAAAAACGGGCGACCTTGGTGGTTTTATGCTGGGTTGTATGCCCCTGCAATACTGAGTGTACTTGCCTTTGCCATTCCTGTTGGCCTGAACGCAAAGCCGTACCAGCTAAGTCACACAGAGTTTGGTTGGGTCAACATGGCTGAACACAATATTTGGGACATCATGTTCTACCTGTATTATGTAAGCTTTGTTATAACCAGTCTTGTCCTACTCTCAATATGGAGCAAGAAAAGCAAGGACGCAGCCATCAAGCAACATGCGCGCCTTATTTTCTTCACCATACTCACGCTTCTATTAGCAGCCACCTTTACTGACGTCATTCTCAGTAGCTTGGTAGGAACCCTACCCCAGATGGCTCCCATACTGATGCTGGGACCTGTAACCATCCTATACAACACATTAAGAAGGAACCAAGAGGAGGGAGAAGATCCCTTAACATTCAATTTCAGCTACGTCCATATCATCATCAGTGTAGCATTTTATGTACTCATCTCATTCATACAAATCCGTCTAGAGCCGGGAGCCATCACCATAGGACAGCTCCAGCTTGCTGATTCCACCTTCAGAGGTATTCTTACCCAGTTGCAGATGTTTATCTCTATCTATCTCGTGTTACGGGAGGACAAACCAGGATTCATCGTTTCGGTGTTGATGAACTTCATCAATCTGTTCAGCTCGGTAATTTTCTGGATTAGGTTGGATTCCAATGTCCCAATCCCTGGGATAATCTCCTATATCGGAGTACTTATACTATTGCTGATCATTAGATCGTTCAGAAAGCGATCTGCTATATACATTAAAAAGATACACTCCCAAAGGCAGGATCTCAAGGAGTCAGAGAAGCAGCTTTACCAACTCGCCTACTACGACTCACTCACAGGATTGCCCAGCAGGGAGTATTTCATAGGAAGCCTTCAAAAATCTTTGGAGCGAGCACGCAAACTGGAGAAACGTGTCGGCATAATCTTTATCGATTTTGACTCCTTCAAAGCGATCAACGACACCGCAGGCCACATGGCAGGGGACTTGGTATTGCAAGTGGTTGCCCAACGGCTCGCCAAGCAAATTGGGCAAGAAGGAACCTTGGCAAGATTTGGTGGAGATGAATTCTTGGTGGAGATTCCAGACCTCGAGACAGAAGAGCCTATCCATGACATTACCCACTCCATCATGGAAACATTGAAAGAACCAGTTATGATAGACAGCGATGAATACCTCATTTCGGCAAGCATCGGGATTGCAGTTTATCCAAAGATGGGGAGAGCACAGATACATTGATCAAGAACGCAGATATTGCGATGTATGAAGCCAAGGAAAGAGGGAAAAACCAGGCAGTGTTCTGTACTGAAGACATCAAGGACAGCACCACGATGAACCATACACTGGTGAACAATCTATACTGGGCACTGGAAAAGGATGAACTGCAACTGCTCTACCAGCCGAAGATCAATGTGGATACACACAAGATTATTGGGTTCGAGGCATTGCTGCGTTGGCACAATACTGATTACGGAGTTATCAATCCAGAGATATTCATCCCTATGGCAGAACAGACCGGAATGATCAAGCCATAGGGCTATGGGTAATGAGAACTGCATGCCATCAAATAAAACAATTCCAGGAATGGGCAAAAACCGAGCTTTCCATCAGCATCAACATTTCTCTAACTCAGCTTCGCGATCCCTCCATGGTAGAGAAGATGGCTGCAATCCTTGAAGAAACACAAACCCCTCCTCAAATCGTTGAGGTTGAAATTACCGAGAGTATTGCATTCCAGGATGAACCGTTCATCATGGAACAACTCCGAAAGATCAAGGAGTTGGGAATTTCGATAGCGATTGATGACTTTGGAACCGGATACTCATCCTTCAGCAGATTACGGACCTTCCCCATCGATGTAATCAAGATTGATATCGAGTTTGTCCGAGCAATCAGCAGCAATTTCCACAAAGACCAAGCAATCATCAAGAGCATTATCCAGCTTGCAAAAAATCTAGGGCTCAAAGTACTTGCTGAGGGTGTGGAAACGGAAGCACAACTCCTTTTCCTCAAGGAACAGGAATGTGATTTCATCCAGGGCTTCCTGTTCTACAAACCTCTTCCCTCCTCAGACATCGAAAAAAAATTGCTGTCCAATTCCTAGGAAACCAAGCTGTCCAGCTTGCCATACAGAAAGTGACACTGTTATGCTTGGTCCATGAACAGAGAACCTGAAATACACCAACTTCCTGACACCCGTACGCTCACTATCAGACCGCTTGAGCCTTCTGATGCCTCCCTGGCGGTCAAGTACATGAAAGCTATGTACACTGATAGTCCATATCTTGCCCGTTACGGTGATGAGTGGAATATCAGTGTAGAGGACGAGACCAAATTCCTGGAAAATGCAGCCAAATCCCAGAACAGGTTGATGCTGGGTGGTTTTATCGATGACGATTTGGTTGCTCTCTGTGATTTCTCGCCCTTGGGGTTGGCGTACAAAATGGCACATCGCTGCCAAATCGGAATTTCTGTTGCTACGGATCAACAGGGGAAAGGCATCGGTTCCCTGTTGATGAAAACCTTGCTCTCTGCTGCCCGTCTGGCAGGATTCGAACAAATGGAACTGGAAGTCGTGGCAAGCAATACAAGGGCCATTCCCCTCTACAAACACCATGGGTTTCGAGAAATTGGCATGATTCCCCGCGGTTTCCGCTACCGTGAGGGGTATTACGAGGATTTACTTCTGATGGTCAGGGAACTGTAATTATCAGCTTAGATGATCCTCCCACTCCTGTTCCCTGAATCCGACCAGTACAAACTGATCGGAGACCAGCAGAGGTCGCTTTACCAGCATCCCATCACTACAGAGGAGGCTGAGCATCTCTTCTTCGTTCATCTGTGGGAGTCGGTCTTTCAGATTCAGGGACCGGTACAGCTGACCGCTGGTATTGAAAAAAAAGCGCTTCAAGGGAACATTGCTTCGTTTAAAGAAATCAAGAAGCTCCGCTTTGTTTGGACGGTCCTTCTTGATGTCACGGTAGGTATACGCCGCTTGCCTCGAATCAAGGAAGGCGACGGCTTTTTTTGCATGTGGAACAAGCTGGATAACAAATAATGGTCATTCCTAGACACCTCATACATATGGTAGCAGAGTGGCTATATGCTGGCAATTGTATAATTACGCTCATTCCCCTAGACCAAAGCCAAAAAAAGTTGCTATATACAATGTGTTTCGGGTAAAAGGTTTTTTTTGCAAGAATCCTGCTGACAGGGTGGTCGAAAATCAACTGTTTATGTATACTTAGCAGGATTACATTGCAACAAAGGGCTTTGCCTAAGGATATACTTGGTCCAAAAGAGAGGACCAAAAAAAAGGATGAACATAGGATGATCGCTGATAAGAGTATCAAAGAATTGGAAAACTCCTCCGTCGCACTGACGGTCACTGTGACCGCTGACACCATCGAAAATGACTACCAGGCAGCTTTGAAAAAAAAGTATGCTGCGGATGTCCAGATCAAGGGTTTTAGAAAGGGCAAAGTCCCTGTATCCGTTCTGGAAGGTAAGTTTGGTAAGGCGATTCGTGAGGAAAGTACATTCAATACCATCGAAGACGCATTGAAGGAAGCCTTGACTGATGTTGAAGACAAGTATAAGCCGCTCTCCTTCAGCACCCCTGAACTCCAGGACGAAGAGACCCTTCTCCCTTTGAGGCCAACAAGGACATCACCTTCACCGTACATTACGACATCATGCCCATCTTCGAGACCCCAGAGTACAAGGGCTTGAAGGTTACCTACCCAAGGTAGCACTGAGTGACGAGGCAGTGAATGCTGAACTCGACAAGCTCCGTGAGCAGAATGCTATGGTCATCGACAAGGATGGCGCTGCTGAGATGGGTGACATTGTCACACTCGACTACGTTGAGCTTGATGAAGAGAAGAACGAGGTTCCTGGAACCGAACGCAAAGAGTTCGTTTTCACCTTGGGCAGCACAACCAACTTCTACCAGATTGATGAAGATGTCGTTGGTATGAAGAGTGGTGAAGAGAAAACATTCTCCAAGACCTACGCAGAGGACTCAACTGTTGAGGGGTATGCTGGAAAGACCATCACCCTGAAGGTGAATGTCCAGAGCGTGAAATTCCGCGATATCCCTGAGCTCGATGATGAGTTTGCACAGGATGTCAAGGAAGAGTACAAGACTGTTGACGACCTGGTTAAGGCAACCCGCGAGAAGCTACAGGGTGCCCTCGATGCAAAGCTTGAGAATGAAAAGCTGAATGCACTGAGTGAGGCTCTCCTTGAGAAGGCTACCATCGCAGTTCCCCAGAGCATGATTGATATGGAAGTCGAGCAGAGTTGGAAGCGTTATATCCAGCAAATCGGCCTGAGCGAAGAACAGATTCTGCAATTCCTCAAGTTCCAGAACCAAACCAAGGAAGATATTACCGCCCCTTGGAGAGAGGCTGCTGCAAAGTCACTGCGCATCCAGCTGATCATGGAGAAGATCAAGGAAGCCGAAGAGTTCCCAGTTGAGGAAGAAGAGGTGAACAAGGTTGTGGAAGAGCAGCTGAAGGAAATCACCGATCAGGCACAGCGGGATTATTACCGCACCATGATCGAGGATGACTTGCGCTTCCAGAAGATTGCACCGTTCTTGCAGGAGAACAACACGTTTGAGGAAGGCGAGGAAGTCGCTTACGAGACGTTTATGAGCGAAACCTACGGCGCATAAGCCGTAGATGCTCAAGAGTGCATAGTGTGTGAAAAGGCGGTTCCTCACTGGTTCCGCCTTTTTAATCCAAGCTACCAAAGGGGGCTTTTACCATGAATACCCATCCCGAAAGGATGCAATCCAACATACCGATGGTCGTAGAACAGTCAGGTGTAGGCGAAAGAGCCTATGATATTTTCAGTCGCCTGCTCAAAGACCGCATCATCTTCCTCGATGGTGAGATCAATGATGCAACAGCCGACCTGGTTGTGGCGCAGATGTTGTTCCTTGAGTCTGAAGACCCAACAAAGGACATCAGCCTGTACATCAACAGCCCCGGAGGTTCAGTAACCGCTGGTTTGGCTATCTATGACACCATGCAATACCTGCATAGTGACATACAAACCATCTGTATGGGACAAGCAGCAAGCATGGGTGCTTTGCTCCTTTGTGCCGGACAGGAAGGCAAGCGTTTCATTCTCCCCTCTGCACGGGTCATGATCCATCAGCCCTGGGGCGGAGTTGAAGGCCAATCATCCGATATTTCCATCCATGCCAAGGAGATTGGTCGTATAAAGAATCTGACTATTGACATCATCGCGAGACATACCCATAAGACTTATGAGCAGATCGCCAAAGATGTTGAACGAGATTTCTTCCTTGGTAGTGATGATGCTGTCTCCTATGGCATCGTCGACAGCGTTATGAGAAGGAGTTAGTAATGGCAAGAAATGCAAAAGTCTGCTCGTTCTGCGGAAAAAGCCAAGATGAGGTCAAGCGATTGATAAGCGGACCTGGTGTTGCCATCTGTGATGAGTGCATCAAGGTCTGTAATGATATGCTTGCAGGAGACCCGAGCTTCCAGGAGGAAGTGGTCGGTCTACCTGAACACATCCCTACCCCTCAGGAATTGAAGGAGTACATGGATGAGTACGTCATCGGGCAGGAAGATGCAAAACGAGTACTCGCGGTTGCAGTGTACAACCACTATAAGAGGGTTAAATATCAGAAGCAGATAGCTGAACAAGGTGTAGAGCTGGACAAGTCGAACATCCTCATGGTGGGACCCACCGGTACAGGAAAAACCTTGCTTGCTTCCACGCTTGCAAAGAAGTTGCAGGTTCCTTTCGCTATCGCTGATGCTACCACACTCACCGAGGCAGGATATGTTGGCGAAGATGTAGAGAATATTCTGCTCAAGCTTATCCAGAATGCAAATGACAATATCAAGGCAGCTGAATTCGGAATTATCTTCATCGATGAGATCGACAAGATTGCAAAGAAGGGAGAAAACCCTTCCATTACCCGTGATGTCAGTGGTGAAGGTGTCCAGCAGGCTCTGCTGAAGATCATCGAAGGCACCGATGCTTCGGTTCCTCCACAGGGTGGACGTAAACACCCCAACCAGGAAATGTTGAAGATCAATACACGGAATATCCTCTTTATCTGTGGTGGAGCATTTGTAGGACTGGACAAGGTCATTGAGAAACGCGTCTCCTCCCATGCCATGGGATTTGGGGCGAGCATCATCAATGCCCAGGACAAGGACTTGCATACTTTGTACAGCAAGCTGCTTCCCGACGATCTGGTGAAGTTCGGATTGATCCCAGAATTCATTGGAAGACTTCCCATTCATGTTGCTTTGGACAATCTTACCAAGAATGACTTGATGAGGATTATCCTTGAACCCAAGAACTCCATTATCCGCCAGTATGAAGCTTCATTCCGTCTGGATGGTATTGAGTTCGTATTCAAGAGTGATGCTGTTGAAGCCGTTGCTGAGAGAGCCTTTGAACAGAAGACCGGTGCCCGCGGACTCCGCTCCATAGTAGAGAACGTGATGATGGGAATTATGTATGACATTCCTTCCATCAAGCAGGTAAAACAGGTAATAATAGGTCGAGAATGTGTCATAAATGGAGAACAACCTGAGGTTATCCGTGGAGCGTGAAATGTTCAGTTATCCCCCAATTGAGGAAGAAATTCTTGCATTGTTGAGAAATCGAGAGGAGTTTGTCGTCATCGGTCATGTCAGTCCCGATGGGGATTGCCTAAGCAGTCAGATGGCCATGAACTCCATGCTCCTGAAGATGGGGAAAACAGTTCATATGGCGAATGCTGGTCCATTCGATCGCTCTGAAATTTCCCATCTCCGCTCTGATTTCCTGAATCATATTGACCAAGACCTGAAACAAAGGGATCCCTGATTGTAGTGGTTGACTGCAGTTCACCAGAACGTATCGGTCACCTTGCAAAGGAGATTGAGGGACTTACCTCTGTAGTGTTTGACCACCACAGTAGTGGCGAGCAGTTTGGCACCTATCGCTACATTGTACCTCGTTCGGTATCAACAACGTTGATCATCATGCAACTCTACAAGGCTTTGGATGTTGAGATCTCCCAGGAGATAGCGGAGCACCTCTTCTTTGGTTTTGCAACAGATTCCGGATTTTTTCCGATTCATCAATGCATACCGTGGAGAGACGCTTCGCCTAGCTGCAGAGCTTGTCGATTTAGGGGTCTCCCCCAATGTAATGAATGACCGTATGACGGGTGGGAAAAGTTTTGGGTATATCAAGTACCTTGGCAAGCTCATCGATCGTAGTGAAAGCTTGTTTGATGGTAAGGTGATGATCTCTACCAGTTGTCTTGAAGACAACAAGCAGTACATCACCACCGACAAGCCAAGCGATTCCCTTTACACGATGTTGCTCTCAGTGCAGGGAGTCGAGGTGGTACTCTTCTTCAAGGAACTTGAAGGTGAAAAGACCGAAATCGGGTTCCGTTCCTCGCATCAAAGCAGTATCAATGTTGGAGCCTTGGCCGAAACCTTTGGCGGCGGTGGACACAAGAAAGCAGCTGGAGCCACTGTCAACAAACCGATCAAAGAGGCAAAGAGACTACTTCTGGAAGCTGTCGAGGCTATGCTGAAAGCATAACTTGGCATACACATTGCATGGGTATGTGCATCATCCCACAAGGAGGCACCCATGCAATGGCTACCGCTCTCTACCAAAGAGAGCAAAAAAACTGACGGATCAGGTGGTACGCTACCAAAAGGATCAGTCAAACACCGCACTATATCGCACTATACACAGCAAAACACAACAAATCCTCTATTCCCTTCCCTACCATCTTCGTTTACTTGAGGAAGAAGATTGTAGTGAATTTCTGCTATACTGCTACAAAACAATAGACTACTATATTACCACGTATAGAATTGGCAGGCTTTCCTACATTGGATACCTTACCCAAGTAGTGCGTAAACGCGCAAAATACTTTATCACCCAAAAGAAAGTAAATATTGTAAAAGAAAGACTAATCTACGAAAGCGAACGATATCACAATCCACAGGCCTGGAAAGAACCAGAGCTATCGGCTGAAACAGCCACCTATACAACATTCAAAGAGCTTCTGGTTTCACAGATGGAAACACTTCCAGAGCTATTCAATCGTCTACTGTATGAACGTAAAGCCAGCCACAAAATACCTAATGCCCAGCTCCAGCGTCTGAAACAGGAAATTTCAACTCCCGTAAACAGAAAACGGTTTCTGATCGTGCTTACCCTCTCCCCTGGGCTTGCCAACCAATATCTTCTAGAAGAGCTTGCAGACATTCTTGAGGTTGATTCACATTTACTCAGCCTATTTCTCAACACTACAAACCTTATGCTGGAAGAAAAGGAGCGATGCAGAGAGGAGTTCATTGCTACGAGTAACCGACACTTCAGGAGGTTGCTTGAGATTGAGGGTAATTTACAAACAGAGATTGATGAAAAAGCAATCAAGCGACTAGAAACGCTGAGAGACTGGACCATTGGGGTGTATAAGACAAAAGCAAATCAGATCAGGAAGATGGAGTTTCGCTTAAGTCACTATCAATTAGGTAAATTATTGCATATCCCAAAAGGCACCATTGACAGCTCAGTTCACTACATGAAACGTGTACTCACACAATATATGGACGAAGTTTCTGACAATGAGTATCTTTAGGAACATGAATATTCTGTTGGCATCAAATAATGAGCATAAGAAAGAGGAATTTTCCAGAATCCTCATCGGCCATACCATCGTACTCCCAAAAGAGTTGGGTATTGATTTTGACTTTGAGGAAGAGGCAGAAACCTTTACTGAAAATGCACTAGGAAAAGCCAGGGCACTCGCCTCCCAGGCACCAGAGGGTTACAAGATCCTTGCCGATGACTCAGGTCTCTGCGTCGATGCACTGGAAGGTCGACCAGGCGTCAGGACTGCTCGATACGGCCTGGAAACATTTGGGAGAATGCTGGAAAGTGGGGAGAGAAACGAATTCCTGTTGAAAAACTTGGCTCACCTTGAAAAGAAAGAAGAAAGAGGCGCACAGTTTGTGTGTGCTTTGGCATTTTTAATGGACAGGCGAAGAGAGTTCATCTTCTGTGAGACTGTAGAAGGATTCATTGCAAAAGAGAGCTTCGGTGAAGGTGGATTTGGTTACGACCCCGTATTCATCGTGAAGGAAGCAGGAAAAACCATGGCTGAGCTGTCTGAGTCAGAGAAAGATCGCTATAGTCACCGCGGTAAGGCCTCCCATCACTTGATTACATTGTTAGGAGATATTTCATGAGTATACAGACACGAGAAGAACAACTTGAACAGAATACCTGGGACCTTAGCAGTCTCTTTGCAGATGCTGCAGCGTGGGAAGCTGCAACAGAGACGCTGAAACAGCGTATCGCGGAGGCTACTGGTTTGAAGGGAACCCTCGTGAAGGGAAAAGAATCGTTTCTGGAAACCATGAGATGGTATGAAGAAACGGGTATTCTTGTAGAAAGGATTTACAACTGGGCATTCCTGGGCTATGCATCCGATGCTTCTGATAACACCAACGTCAAACGATATAGTCTTGCTGCCAATTTCTTGAGTCAACTCTCTGCAGCTATGGCATTCTTCGATCCTGAGCTACTCAGTATTGAGGATGAAACCATCGAGGGATACCTTAAGGATAAGGACTTTGCTCCTTACCGTGTTTACATAGAGAAGGCACGTAGATTCAAGGCACATGTACTCACTGAGGGTGAGGAACGCCTTCTAGCTCTCCAAAGTGAAGTAGCATCTACTCCACGTTCCACATTCAGCGATCTTACCAATGTTGACTTTGACTTTGGAGAGATCGATGGAAAACCTTTAACCCAGAGCTCCTTGAGTTCTTTCCTGATGCAAGAGGATAGAAGTATAAGGGAGCGAGCATACAAGCAGTTCTATGGGGTGTATGACAAGAGCAAACATGCCATCGCACGACTGTATGAAGGCCAAGTAAAACAAGATATCTTCAGAGCAAAAGCGCGAGGGTATGATAGTTGCAGAGAAATGGCCCTATTCCCGGACAATGTACCGGTTTCAGTATATGACAACCTGATCAAAGCCGTGCATGATGCACTACCTACTCCATCGCTACTACAGGATGCGGGCAAAACTCCTCGGCTTGGAAAAGCTTTCCCATTGGGATGTCTATGTTCCCCTGATCAAGGGTATAACAAGTGAAACCCCCTATGAGGAAGCGGTATCCATGATTGGAAAAGCACTTGCTCCGCTAGGTAGTGAGTATGTGCAGACCATCACAAATGGGCTGACAAAAGACAGATGGGTTGACCGCTATGAGAACAAGGGCAAGCGCAGCGGAGCATTCAGCAGCGGTACATTTACCAGCAAACCCTATATTCTCCTTAACTACAAGGAGGACGTGCTGCGTGATGTCTTTACAGTAGCCCACGAAGGGGGGGGTCACTCAATGCACAGCCATTACAGTGCAAAGAACAATCCCTACTTCCATTATGACTACACCATCTTCGAGCAGAGGTTGCCTCAACGTTCAATGAGCAACTTCTCGCCAAGTACTTGATTGACCATGCCAGCGACGACCGGATGAAGGCCTATATCATTGGCAAGCAGATTGATGATATCGTAGCCACGCTCTTCAGGCAGACGATGTTTGGTGAGTATGAGATGATCATCCACAGGGAAGCAGAAAAAAAAGGTGTACCGATAACCCTCGAGTTGCTGAGAAGTGAATACCGCAAGCTACTGGAGCTGTACTTCGGGGACGCGGTGTCCTTTGCAGAGGAGAGCGACCTGGAAGGATTGAGGATACCTCACTTCTACAGTCCGTTCTATGTCTACAAGTATGCGACAGGACTAAGTGCTTCCATTGCCCTGAGCAAGAAAGTGCTCAATGGGACAGATCAAGACAGGCAGTCGTACCTCAACTTCCTCCAAAGTGGAGGCAGCCTCTACCCCATTGAATCACTACGGAAAGCTGGTGTCGATATGCAGAAGGAAGAGCCTGTAAAGGATGCTCTTTCCACCTTCTCATCCCTTCTGGACCAGGCGGAAAGCCTGCTCTCGTAAATGTTGCACTCAATTTTTTTTAAAAGAGGGCTTGACGAGCTCCCCGCCCTTGTTGTATTGTTGGCACGTTCACTTCAAGAGCGAACAATACTTCAAGAATGCGGTAGTGGTGGAATTTGGTAGACACGCTAGCTTGAGGTGCTAGTGACCGAAAGGTTGTGCTGGTTCAAGTCCAGTTTACCGCACTTACTAATCCTTTTCTGCTTAAGTAATAGCAGGAAAGGATTTTTTTTCTTTTATTGGCCCTTTGAGACGCTGGGGAAGGATACTCCCTGCTCTGAGAGATACTACTCTCTCAAACGTGAATCACACCATACCGTTATTTCTCAGCCACGGTTTTCAGCATGAGCTCCCTTTTTGAAGAATTCTTACTTATAAACAACAAAATTCCCATCATTGGATTTTTTGGATGGGAACCTTGACATTATTATCGTTTCACGATAAATTATTATCTGTAAATCAATACTTATTCTATGGAGAACAATATGACTAACTATAAGAATCCATTCCTTAAACCTATTCTGGTATTACTTACCATCAGCATCATCCTTGGCAGTATAGCACTCGTTGTCCTAGCTGCGTATCTTATCATTGCACCCATAACCGGATCTGCTTCCCAGGTCACCCTACCGGTCTTGATGCAGAATGGACTACAATTTTCGGTTCCTGTCCACGCTGAGAGTGCAGGTATATATAGCATCTATTCTCTAGTGGTGGTGATTACCCTCTTCTTATCACTTCTTTTTCTCTTCTTTCTAAGAAAAGCAGTAGTTTCCCTTTCTAAAAAAAAGAATGGTTTTACAGAGTTGCTGCCCCAAGCATTTCGTTCAATGGGGCTGCTGTTGTTGCTTGCAACCTACCTAAGGCAATTTCATCTCTATCTTTTCCTGCAACTTGCGGGACCGGCTGCTCATGAATTACTGCACTTCAGCTTCACCCCCCCCATTACATCTGAAGTACTGTATGCCTTAGCCCTTTTGGCTTTGGGAAAAGTATTCACCTACGCTCTGCATCTGCAGAACGAATATGAACAAACGGTATAGGTACACATTATGCCCATAATCATACGCCTCGATAGAGTGCTAGCCGATCGAAAGATGTCACTTACTGAACTATCAGAGAAGGTTGGTATCACTTTGGCCAACCTTTCTAACCTCAAGACAGGGAAAATCAGTGCCGTCCGCTTGGCAACGATGGAAGCCATCTGCAAGAATCTTGCATGCCAACCCGGCGACTTGTTTGAATATATTGAAGATTAGCAGGCACCCTCTTATGCTTCTTCATCGAAATCGATACCCAATTTTCCAAGAAGTTCCTTCTCTTGTTCATCCAGCTCACTCCGATAAGGAGTATCATTCTCCCTGAATGTTACTTCCTGAATATCCATTACAGTGAAAAGCGCCTGGCTCAAGCTGTAATCGGTATCCTCCAGTTTCTGCAATAGTTTCTGCCGTATGATCTCTGAGATTAGTTGGAGAAAGACCCTACCGGGAAAATACTGGGGGGACTGGATGTGCAATACCCTGCAATCTTCCTGGTTCATGAGGTTATTGAACCGATGCTCAAAGTCATTTCGCTGTTCATACTTGGCAAGGGCTTGTTCTGCTGAAAGCTCCGTGTTTGTGATCACGGCCCAAAAACCTGCCTGAGAAGCCTCAAAGGTTCTCAGCGGGTCACGACTCAAACTCACCCTATTGCTTCCATTGGGGCGCTTCCGTACCTTGAAATAGGTCTCATACAATCGAGCATGCTCCTCGAGTGGAACTTCAAACTCCAATTCCCGTTTACACCTCCCTAGCAGGGAGAGCAGATTGCTTCGCTGATTCTCCCGCCACTGCTCATCATAATAGAGGTGGATCGTGAGCGACTCTTCCTCCAGGAAGGGTGCGGAAAGACTCAGACTTCTCAGTTCCCTACCCTTGCAATCATAGAGCGCTGTTCCTTCAACTATTTCATCACGATGTTTTTTTTCAATAAACTGTTCCAACCATCTTTTTTCTCGTTGGGATGCGGATAATAAACTGATAGCCTAATTCAACCAACTCCTGAATCCTGGGGACGGAGAAATATCTTCGATTAAGCATCAGTACCGTATCAGTATCCATTTCCAGCGTATCCATCACATTCGCGATGGTCTTACTGCTCAGCATGGTCCCATCCAGAATCTGGAAAGAGTATGGGAGATGGGTATCTCCATGTGCAAGTAAGATGATTGTATTCTGTTCCAAGGCCTCAATATCGCGATTGTACCCATACTGCAGGAATGGATTATGGTTTTGATAACTGGCTGTACTACATAGGTCGAAAATGATTTCGCTGGAATTCTCATCAAAATTTTCCAAACAGCGTTGCTGCCAGAGCCTGAGGAACTCTGCATCCAGGGAGCGGAGGATTCCCTGCATCTCAAACAGGCTCTCTACACTCTTATATATTCCCTGTCTCCATTGAGTAGCATAGCTCAAGGGATTGTTTGAACAGATTAGGTACCAAGCAAGATGAAGGAGCTTTTCTATCTTCTCTTTGCTCATAAGTGGCTGCATCCACTCTCCCAGCGAGAGCTCCTTCTCAACCACTTCCTGCAATTGCTCAAACGCATAGCGACGGAACGTGGGAATTGCTTTAATAGTCTCCGCTCCCTGGCTCTCCAGTTCTTGCTTATATGCAGGGTTATAGATTGGTTCACCTGTTACTACATCAAGTTTTCCGATGCAACGGCGTTTATGTCGGGTCTGCTTTTTTTTATCTGGGTCCCAGTAGTACTGGTCCTCGTATAAATACGTAACACGATTCTTCTTATTGACAATTTCTATGACTTTTGGGCGTGATAATCTCGAAACCATGTTATAATTTATAGCATTCTTTTTTTTCTTTAATCAAGAGTAAAGTACACCAAGGAAACCAGTTATAGCATACCATGTTATAATACATAAAAAACACACAAAGCATTAAGGGTAAAGAAATAGCTGTTTTACAGTTGTGCTAATAAGCTAATCATTGTTACAATTCTATATCATTTTTTTTCAAAGGAGTTTATTTTGAAAAAAAATACGAACAAATTGTATCGAAAGTTGCTGATTATTGGATTGATGTTACTGATTTCGCTTCCTGCCTTGGTCGCACAGGCTCAACAGGAAACTGATAATACCATTACCTTCTCAGGTTCTGGTGG
>JDSF01000366.1_pt1 | contig 19167 bp, 29 predicted proteins | sample 199441 | NCBI WGS metagenome assembly JDSF01 (sample SAMN02592751, study PRJNA231836) | bioreactor metagenome | isolation source: continuous culture bioreactor denitrification-DNRA | place: Germany: Bremen
GCATCCTAGAAAAAATCATTCTGCATAGGCTATGATATTGAAATAGGAGATATCCCATGGGTGAGAAAAAACATGTTCGTGCTGACTTTGTACCTGGACACTACCAGTTCGTTACAGACAAAGGATCCAGCTTTGAAATTGGCCCTTCCAGCGCACCCTACGATTATCTGTTAGGGGCTCTTAGTGGATGTCTTTTCAAGACCTTTGAAGAGATAGCCGAAAAGATGCGATTCAGTTGGGAACATATCAGCTTTGATGTTGATGGAGAGAAGCGTGATGATCCTCCTACTACTCTTAAGTCACTGCATATCACTGTCCATGCAACAGGAGTGGACAACCAAAAGAAATTCCTGAAAGCCTTTGAAATGGCTTCCCGGTACTGTTCAATCTACCAGACCATTTCACACGTAAGTGAGATGGATTATTCAGTGGACTTCCAATAATATTATGGGAAACAACGCTCGATATACCAATATCCTTCTCTTCGAAGCGTTTGAAATTGCTTTGCGGCAACTCTTAGCTGAAGATGAGGTAGTGTTATCCTGGCCGAAGGCAAAGACAAGTCTTGCCCACTGCCTGGCATCCCAATTGCAATTGAGCCTAAGAAAAGTACTCAGCCTTTCAGAAGATCTAGCAAATCCCAATTTCTTCTCCCTTCCAGGAAACATCAAGGTGGATATTCTGCGGGACGGACTTGATGTGCTTGTCCATAACAGGAAAGGAATCAAGCTTCTGGGGATCATCCTTGGTAATGATTATCTTTCCAAGGCTCAGCAAAACCATCTTCTTCAAGTCCAGGGTGAGGGTTGTCAACTTGTTCTGGGAACATCGTTCCTCCCCCAGAAGGAGTATATTCTGCTCTACAGTCCAAAACAGGATAGTTTGGAGTACTACCACTTCAACAAGGCTGACGGTACCACCACCCATCTCAAACAGAAGGATGTGGATGGAGAAGAAGATACCTACAGCTGTTGTTGGGGATCAAGGAACGGAAAAAAAAGAAACGTAGGAAACAGATCAGCGAACGGGATCAATAACCCTGCTACGTCCTGTCATTTTGTCCACCGTTCGTTTGTGGGCATCTTCACAGCCATGCCAAGGCTTATCTGCATTTTCTGATTTGTACTTCTGGGTCATCCAATGAACATCCTTCGCAATCCTATCGAGGTTGGTAACCTCCAACTGTGCCATAGCACGAACAAACTCTGGATACATCGTGGATGAGAGTGCTTTCTGTCCTATTTCCAGCAAGAGAGAGAAGTGATGAAGACAAAATCCCTTCCCTTGTGAGAGTGCTTCACGGAATGCAGAATCCTCTCCCCACAGATAGCAGGTCGTATACAGGTAGCGCTGGAGCCGCTCTTCCATAGCTGAGCAAACAAGGCACCCCGTCTCACGCGACTCCAATACTGCCTGAAAAGCTCCTACTGCTTTCTTTGCTTGCCTGGGACTTTTCGCTGAAAGCAGTCCATTGATTGCTGCCTCACCCTTCTTCCTCGTTGCATCGAGGTAAGTGTCACTCATCAGTGCAACGCCCTGGGGCTTATTGGCTGCAGTAAGCATACGCCAGTGCTTGGGACAGAATCCATGCTCATTCACCCGTACGCGGGTCTCTGGATTCATGACTGAATTGCCCAGATAGAAATTGATTGCATCCTTCTGTGCCTCTGCCATAAGACTACAGATGAAACACTCACAGTTTTCCTGCACACCATCCAGACAGGGATTGTCTCCAGTTCAATCTTCATATTATTTTGACCCGTACTTCATATGCATAAGCTGTTTCAGTCGTGGCTCTGGTAGCTCTCTCACCTCATACTCCCCGCCGCCCATCTGCTTTGTGATGACAGTCATCTGTGCTGCACGCTCGAGCAATTCCATCTTGTCGAAGGCTTCAAGCATTGTTCGTCCGAGAGCAACTGCCCCATGGTTTTCCAAGAGGAGTACATCATGGTCGAAGGATTGGGCTGCAACCTGCTCAGCAAGGTCCACTGTTCCCATAAGCCGGTACTCAACATACGCAGGATCCTCGAGGATGAAGTACGATTCTGCAATTAGATGAGTATTTATGGCACTCTTTCCATCCTTTGTGATTGCGGTGAACGCAGAGACATAGGTTGGATGTGCGTGCACAATTGCCTGGATGTCAGGACGGGCTACAAGAATCAGACGATGCATCTCAGTCTCGATACTGAGACGTAGGTTCGGAGTCAAATTCTTTCCATCCAAGGTCACCACAGCAATGTCTTCTGGGCTAAGCAGTCCTTTGTCGAGGGCACTGGGGGTAATGCAAAAAAGATCCTTACTGATTCGCATACTAATATTGCCACCACTTGCGGTGGTGAGTTGTCGATCGTACAGACGGGTCATGAATGATGCAACCTGCCTGCGGTATTTTTTTTCATATTTCTTGGTATCCATACGGCGAGTATAGCATGAGAGGCCAACTTGGGGAACGTAAAACCTTCTTGCTGGTACCTTGAGAAGGCAAGATGCTTTTGCTACAATGGCCCCTGTTCGAATACTAAGGAGATGTATCAAGATGAGGATGTCTAAACTCTTTTCCAAAACCCTGAGAGAAGCCCCAAACGGTGCTGACAGCAAAGGGTATGAATATCTGCTTCGTGCAGGCTTTATCCGCCAGTTGGGAGCTGGCATCTTCACCTTGCTCCCCTTTGGGTTCAGTGCAACCAAGAAGATAGAACAAGTCATTCGCGAAGAAATGAATGCAATCGGAGGACAAGAGATCCTGATGCCGCTGGTCAATCCAGCAGATATCTGGAAGGAAACCGGCCGATTCTACAGTATTGATCGTGAAATGAGTCGGTTTAACGACCGATCAGGAAGGGATATGGTCCTTGCCATGACCCATGAGGAAGCTGTCACTGACCTCGCCCGTGGAGAAATTGACAGCTATAAGCGGCTTCCCTTGCTTGTGTATCAGATCCAGACTAAGTGGAGAGACGACCCACGTCCTCGTGCAGGCTTGATCAGGGTGAGAGAGTTCACCATGAAGGACAGTTACTCCTTCGATATTGACCAGGAAGGATTGGACAAACAGTATGCTGAACACTACAAAGCTTACTTCAGAATCTTCAGTCGCTGTGGCCTTCCTGTCATCGTCGTAGGAGCTGACAGTGGCATGATGGGTGGTAAGATCAGCCACGAGTATATGTACCTCTCCCCATCGGGAAGATACCATCATTACCTGTCCTGCATGCCACTATACAGCAAACCGACAGGTGGCCACCTTCAAGAAAACCTATTACAGCGAGGAAATGAAGGAAACTGAGAAGGTCCTTACCCCTGATTGCAAGACTATTGAAGAGCTTGCTGCATTCCTGAAGATAGAGAAACACCAGACAGCAAAGGCAGTATTCCTGGTGGGAACCTTCATTAACGATACCAACGGGGAGGAAGAAGAGAAACTCATCGTGGGTATCATTAGAGGAGACCTCGAGGTAGAAGAGAACAAACTGCAGAATGCAGTCAAGGCAAACTCTCTTAGGCCTGCCCATCCAGAAGAAATTGTAGCCAAGAACATGGTTCCCGGTTATGGTTCAGCAATTGGATGCTCAAATGACGTTCTTGTTGTGGTTGATGACTCAGTAGCAAAAAAGCAATAACTTGGTCGCTGGTGCAAATGAAGAAGGCTATCACCTTCTAAACACCAACTTCGACAGGGATTACCAAGGAGAGGTTGCAGATATTGCAAGTGCAAGCGGTGGCCATGCCTGTCCTGAATGCGGAGAACCCTTGGTTGCTTCAAAGGGCGTGGAAGTGGGTAACATCTTCCAGTTGAATACCCGTTACAGCGAAAGCATGAACTGTACTTACCAGGATGAAAACGGTGTTCGTAAGCCTGTAATCATGGGGTCCTATGGTATTGGAGTTGGACGTTTGCTTGCTTGTCTTGCAGAGAACTACAGTGACGAGAAGGGACTCAACCTACCAATTAGTGTTGCTCCTATGCAGGTTCATTTGGTGAGTCTGGTAAAGGATGCCCAAGTAGCTGAGACCATTTATCAGGGACTCACCCAGGCAGGTGTTGATGTGCTCTATGATGACCGCAAGGAATCAGCCGGTGTCAAGTTTGCTGATGCTGACCTTATTGGGCTCCCAATTCGCATTACCTTGGGAAATCGTTCACTGAAGGAAGGAAAGGTGGAGGTGAAACTCAGAAGCAATCTTGAAGAGTCATTCTCCTTTGGCGTTGATACTGTGGTAGAGGAAACCCTCAGCCTGATCACCAAACTCAAGGATGAATTGGCCTCCCAAATTGTGGAGACGGAGTGGCAGAACAGCTAATCTCAAACAAAGAACAGAAAAATATCCCCTGGTCACTTCGAATTGATCAGGGGATAGTTATATTCCTTGGATTAGTGTGTTAGTTGGCACCCATCTTCTTCAACTGATTGATAATGTATGTACGATTTGCGGCCTTGGCATACTCAAGCACCGAATGACCCTGGTAGTCACGGGCATTGATATCAGCTCCGGCTTTCAGCAAGGCAGTTACCACACGTGTCTCAGGGTTGGTGTTTACTGCCATAATCAAGGCTGTCTCCCCAAGGTAGTTTCGTGCATTCAAATCAGCACCAGCCTTTAGCAATTCTTCGATGATTTTAGGACTGGTACTCTTGTTGGCTGCAAGATGAAGAGCATTCGAGCGATACTTTGGTTCAGCCTCCTGAATATCTGCGCCTGCTTCCAACAACGCCTTCAATACATTCACTGATGAGTTGTATTGAGAAGCTAGCATAATAGGGGTAAGCCCCCACTCATTCTGAGCATGAATGTCTGCACCCTGATCAAGTAGACTTTTCACTTCCTTCACTTTGGTAGCAGAAACAGATGCCGCCAGCAATTTTTTGTTGAGAGTCTCTTCTCGTTTTGACATATGCAGAATATCTCCTTACTCATTATTTGAATTATACTTACTATAGGTAGTATCTCTATTTTTCTTTAAATTGTATAGTCTTAAACCTTGTTTTCATCCATTTTCATCACTCTGTTATTCGTTTACATTCTTTTGGATTTGCTTCATCACATACATATGCAGTATGATAAACTCATGGTAACCAAGGAAATCATTAAACAAGTCCCTAAAGTAGAACTCCATGACCACCTTGATGGAGGCTTGAGAATCCAGACAATTCTTGAGCTAGCCAAAACACAAGGCATTACCCTTCCCAGTGAGGATCCCGAGGCACTCCACCAATGGTTTGTCAGGGGAGGTAAGCAAAAAAGCCTCTCCCTTTACCTGGAGTCTTTTGCCTTGACCACCAAGATCATGCAAAACAGCGCAGCCTTGGAACGTGTAGCCTTTGAAGCTGTAGAGGATCTTGCCTCTGAGCATGTGTGCTATGCGGAAATCCGGTTTGCACCCATCCTCCATATAGAGGGGGGATTATCCTTGGAAGAGGCTGTACAAGCTGTCCTTGACGGCCTGCAGAGAGGGACACGTAAAACAGGAATGCCCACTGGTTTAATCCTCTGTGCCATGCGCAACCAATCGCCCAGCGTCAGCAAAAGTATTGCTGAACTCGCTGTTGCCTTTGCCGACCGTGGCGTTGTTGGTTTTGATCTTGCCGGCGATGAAATTGGGTACCCCGCCAAGAAACATCTTGATGCATTCCAGTTCATCAGAAGCAAGAACTTCAATATTACCATCCATGCAGGAGAGGCCTTTGGGGTGGAGTCCATCTGGCAGGCTGTACAACTGTGTGGAGCTCACCGTATCGGGCATGGAGTTCGCTTGGTGGAAGATATGGGGATTGAAGGATCAAGGATCGAGAAAATGGGTTCTCTTGCAGCCTTCATCCTTGACCGGAGAATTCCGATGGAAATGTGTCTTACCAGCAATGTAGGAACAGGAGCAGTGAAGGATTATGATAGCCACCCCTTCCCTATCCTATTCAGAAACAAGTTCAGGGTATTCCTTTGCAGTGACAACCGCTTGATGAGTGACACCACTGTAACCAAGGAGATGGAACTGGCAGTCCAGTATTACAATCTGACCATCCGAGACCTTGAGAAGATTACGATCAATGCGATGAAGTCTGCATTCATCCATCATGACCAGAAACTTTCAATCATCTACGATGTAATCAAGAAGCAATATGCTGAGATCCGCCAGAGGTATGACCTTCAGGACTAGAATGTTCTTTTAAATACTTCCAGAGGATTAATCTTCATCCGAATCCTACAGTATAAATAACCAAACACCAAACCACTGAGGTGAGTGAGGTGTGCAACATTTCCTCCAGCGCCAAAAAACATGACTGGAGAGTTCAATGAGCGCATAGAGAATGACCAGAATCGGAGCCCTGATGGGGATGAGCCCAAAGACAAAGATTACCGAATAAGGATAGAAAACTGCAAACATCAAGAGCACACCATAGATAGCACCCGATGCACCCACAAGAATGACGTTTGTACCAGCAAGGTAGTAGCTGAAGAAACTGATTATTCCACTGAATAAACCTGTTAAGAGATAGAAGAGGAGAAACTCCTTGCTTCCTATCCTGCGTTCCACCATTGAGCCAAAGATGAAGAGACTCAGCATGTTGAACAGCAAATGACTAAATCCACCATGCACAAACATATAGGTGAACGGCTGCCAAAGATAGCCTCTCAATACTAAGGAAGGTATCATTGCGATATAGTAGGTAAGCCTAGGATAGACCATCGAGGTGACAAGATAAACCAAGACGTTGATGATAACCAACTTGAGGGTAACATTTTTATAGGTAGTATCCCGGAATCTCCGGTTTAAAATGGTGCTCTTTTTTTCATAAGCATACAGTATAAAGGGAAGGAGACAACGTCAATTGAGCAAATATTGCACACCTTTTTTTATGAGTGTGAAAGCAATGCACACTCTTTCACCCCCCCCTATACCCCTGTTTAAAGGCTCTATTCCCAGTTTTGAGGTTGGCACGCTTATTGCATTGTTATAGGCAGAACAGAGCAACATTTTTTTTCATACTCCTCCTTTTATACCGACAGGGTGCCAAGAGATTTTCCCCAAACCTCTTTTGGCACCCTTCTTTTTTTGCTCGGTTCTGTGAAATTTTTTAAATAGTGTAACAATTTTTTCACACCACAGTACTGGCAAGCTCGTGGTCGTTTATGTGCCACTGGCGATATATTATTGCCTTTTGTATTGTTTTAGAATAATTGGCACACTAGTTGCAATAGTGTAGATAGAACAGAGCAACAGTTTTTTTTCAAACCTCCTTAAAGTGTGATTTCTTTGGTGCCAGCGGTTCTCTCTCCCCACCCCACAATACCGCTGGCACCATCTTTATGCTCTTCCGGCTCCTTCAATAGTTTGGTATAGTTGGGTTATGGCAACAAGTAAAAGAAATCGTGCAGACTCCTATACAAAACGGGCACACAAAGAAGGCTATCCAGCTCGCTCCGTCTATAAGCTGGAAGAGTTACAACAGCACTTCAATCTGGTAAAGAGCGGAGACTCCGTCCTGGATGTAGGAGCAGCTCCGGGATCGTGGACATTATATACACACAGAAACCTCATTAAGGGAAAAGGAAAAATCGTAGCTGTTGATTTGAATCCCTTGAACCTGAACCCAATTCCTCCAACTGTCACCGCATTTGTAGGCGATGCGTTCTCAAAAGAAATCAGAGAAACCCTGGTACAGCATGGCCCCTATAATGCCATCATAAGCGATGCAGCACCTATGACGATGGGAAATAGAAGTGTTGATACCACAAGAAGTGAGAATCTTGCAGAGCAGGTTATCTACCTTGCAAAGGACCATCTAAAGCCTCATGGAAACCTTGTGGTAAAAAAAATTTATCAGGGAGGTGGACAGGCTGAACTCCTACAATTGATGCGAACACTTTTTGCCAAAGTAAAACCCTTCAAGCCAAAGGCCTGTAGGGATGACTCATTTGAGATCTATCTGGTTGGGTTGGATAGGAAGGATTCCTGATCAGGCTTTCCGGGCACGAGCCAAGTTCTTGGCAGCCGCTTGATGATCAACCAACTCCAATGTTCTAGTAAATGCTTCAATTGCTGACTGTTTGTCATTGAAGTGATCGAGTGCCAGACATCCAAGATTGTTCCATGCTTCTGCCTGTGAAGGATCATCTTTTACGATGCGTTCATACAATGAACGTGCTCCTTCATAGTCTGACTTAAAGAGTTCCTGTGCTTGAGTCAGCAGACTGGAAGCCTCCAAGGCCTTCACATACCGGTCTGCAGAGGAGAGCAACTCCAAGCGGAGTTTTATCAAGTACTCCTCTTTTTCAGTCGGCTCATCATCCAAGGCGGATGCATACCAGTGTATTGCTTCCTCTCCTTTTCCGGAAAGGTAGGCGATATCTCCAAGCAAACGACACAACCGCAAGCTCTCTCCATAGCGAAGGACAGCCTTTACCAAAACATCGTAGGCTTTTTCCTTGTCCCCTGAGCCAAGAGCTATCAGGGCAAGATTATAATGCAGCCCCATAGAAGGCCCCTCATGGTTTATGAGCTTGTGGGTGAATTGGTCTGCCTCCTCCCACTTGCTCTGAACCATTGCATTAAGCATCCTTCGCTGATAATACCATTTGATCGGATCCATAGCTCCCCCAGATTGTGATGCTGGGCATCAGCCCAACACCACTTTCTCTACAGTCATTATAGTACAAAAAAAATCCGATAATCATCAGAATAGTGATGGTCGTTACACCTTGTACCAAGGTCACACCGGTTTGGGTCTTGTAAGCCGTTGCCGTGTCCATGTCAGAGAACTGTGATACAACCCAGAAGTAGCTATCGTTCGCGTGGGAAACAGTCATGGAACCAGCTCCAATCGATAGCAGTGCCAACACCTTTGCAATCTCACTGGTCCATCCAAGCTGTCCCATCAAGGAGCCATCATGGCACTTGTTACGATCATGGCAACAGTAGAAGCTCCCATAGCACTCTTGAGAAGTGCTGCGATGATAAACGGAATCAGAAGACCTGCATTCAACTGTACCAAGCTACCTGAGAGCACTTCAGCAATTGGAAGGGTCTTCAGGACAGCGCCAAAGGCTCCGCCTGCTCCAGTAATGGCCAGGATGCTTGCTGAGCTGTGGATACCGTCACTGATCCAGGAGAAGGCCGTACCCTTCCCTTCCTTCTTGGGAATCAAGGTGACCGCAAGGCCGACACCCAGGATAAGGGCAGTAACAGGATTACCAATAAAGTCAAAGAATGCCTTTGCTCCACCCGAGCCAAATGGTGCTGCGGGGAAATCTGCAACAGATTTGAGAGCAATGAGAATTATGGGAAGCAGAATGGGAGCAAATGAACGCATAGCGCTGGGCAGCTTGCCGTACTTCTCAACCAGCTCTTCCAGTGAAACCTCTGGGTTCGCTGGTATATCAAACTTGCTTGAGATCTTCAATGCATAAAGATAGCCAACCAACATAACAGGAATGGAAACCAGTAATCCTACGAGGATGACCAAGCCTAAATCTGCATTCAACGTACCTGCCATGATAATCGGGCCCGGGGTTGGTGGTACAAGACAGTGGGTAGCATACAACCCTGAACTCAGACATGTCGCCATGACTGCCAGGGAAATACCACTCTTTGCGGCAAGGGCACGGTTAATAGGGGAAAGAATTACAAATCCGGAATCACAGAAGACCGGGATACTGACAATGTAGCCTGTTAGGCTCATGGTTAGGGGAGCTCGTTTCTTTCCAACCAGTCCCAGAATTGAATTTGCCATCGTCAGTGCTGCTCCGGTTTTTTTTCCAGGATTGTACCAATGATGGTACCTGCAATGATGACAATGCCGATGCTGCCAAGGATTGAGCCGAAACCACTGGTGAGTGTGTTGATCAAATCATCAACAGGCATTCCACCCAGTATCCCAACAAAGTATCCTGCAAGCAACAGAACAATGAATGGATGCCATTTGAATCGTGAAATCAAAAGCACCATTCCTACAATCGCGACAATTATGACCAGAAATAGATACCATCCTGCCATGTCGTTCCTCCTACTCTCTCTCTATTGTTTTCCCTATCCTTACAGGATAAGGCAAGAACCTGTGCCATTATGGAAATGAATTGATGAATTTGAGGTAGCCAGATTGATGGCTTCAGCTCCAGAACAGTGGTTGATACCCAAAACTTGGATACCCTCATTCTTGAAGACCTTTAGGCTCCCCTCGGTACGCTGGCTGTCTGACTCTACCAAGTGAGTACCGCCCAAGAGTGCATAAACCGGCTTGTTGAAAGCTTGTTGGACAGAGTCCAGCATGTTCAGGATCCCTGGGTGGGAACAGCCCACCAGCATGACAAGGCCCTTCTCTGTTTCTACTACCAACAGCACCTCATCATCAAATCGGTCTTCCACCAACTGTCTTGTTCTCTGAGAACAAATCGGGGATGAATTGTTTCTTCCCTGTGCGTTCGCTTGAAGTGGGTGAGAGCCCAAACCCCTGCAGCAATCTCGGTCCGCTCGGCAATTACGTTATGAGTAATTCCCTGCTCCTTGAGGTAGTTCTCATCAAAATCATTGCCAAGATACTGGTATGAAGCGTTGAACCGTGCATATTTTTTCTGCAAAGAACCCCTCTCCGGTGTGGAGGATAAAGCTTCTGTCTGCACGTGACTGGACAAATGATTGAAACCCACCACTGTGGTCATAATGTCCATGACTGAGCACTACATGCTCAACCTCTGCGAGATTTTTTTCTCAGTTTCTTGGCATTGGCAAGAAAGGCTTCACTGCGGCCAGTATCAAAGAGGATACTGGTTTGTTCCGTCTCAATTAAAAATGAGAGTCCATGCTCGGTTGTAAGTCCGGTATGTTCTCCCAGGGTATTCTCAATAAGAGTGATGATTTCTGTGGACATTGGTAACCTTCATTCTAAAGTCTAACATGTCAGAGGTCTGACAAGTTGACTATACCATAAACCCACTTCCCCAGTTTTGTCAAATAATTTTTTTTATAGAGTTCCGAAATAGTGTTGGATGTCCTTTAGGGCATTCTTCAAGTGGTCTTCCATTGCCCGGGAGGCTTCTTCTTGATCATGATTAAGAATGGCCTGAAGCAACCGTCCATGTTCTGCAATGGATGATTCCAGACGTCCGGGAGCATGCAAGCTGGCGTACCAACCTTCATTGAGAGTCTGATCCATCGTTCTCATCAAGACAGCCAAGGTGCGGTTCTTGGTCGCCTTTGCAACAGCCAAGTGAAAGGCACTGTCACTGCTGATGGATTGGATAACATCCCCTGTTTTTTTTACTTTTTTCAACGAACGTATCATAACAAGATTTGAGTGTTTCCAAATCCTTGGGTTCAGCGTATCGGCAAGCTAGGGATGCTGCATGAGGCTCAATCAAGAGTCTTACCTCGAAGTGCTCCCTCAGTGCATCGGCATTTTCTACTACCCAGTCCCTCACAGGGTGGGATTGCTGGGTAGGATCACTGACGAATACCCCTTTTCCCTGATACACCTTCACCACCCCGGATACCTCAAGCATCCTGAGCGCTTCACGGATTGAGGAACGACTTACCTCAAGCTTTTTTTTGACAAGCTCTTTTTCACTGTAGAGCTTATCCCCAGGTTTGAGGTGCTCCTCTCTAATGATCTCATTAATTGCATCGGTAGCCATGACCGACACACGTTCTTTTTTTTCAGGGACTGCATGGGGCTATCGTATCGTGAAGCGAATAAATCTGCAAGACAATCCACCTCTGGCATAGAAAACTCCTATCTTCTATACTGTGTGCATGAAACAGAACGTACAGCTCGTTGTCATCGATGGCCAAGGCGGGAGCTTGGGAAAAGCGCTTGTTGCGGCTATCAAGAAAACATTCAGCCAGATGGATGTATTGGGAATTGGGACCAATAGCCTGGCAGCCAGTGCCATGCTTAAAAGTGGGGCTGATGCTATCGCAACCGGTGAGAATCCTGTCTTAGTGGCTTGCAGAAATGCAGATCTCATCGTTGGACCCTTGGGCATCCTTACTGCTGATGCACTCCATGGAGAGATTACACCCGCAATGGCTGTAGCAATTGCCCAGAGCAAGGCTCACAAGATTTTAGTTCCGATTACTAAGTGCAATGTAACAATAGTCGGAATCAAGGAAGCTCCACTTTCTATGATGATTGACTTCACTTTGGAGGAAATCAAGCGTTTCCTTGACAGTATTATGCCTAGTCGGTAAAATACGTCACAACATGCCTCATGAAGGGGCATACTCCTGATTCATTACCTGTTTATATAAGAGAGCCATGAAGGCAAAGAAGGGAACTACTTTTTTGCTTGCATGGCCCTCTTTTTTTTGGAGAATACCTTGGAACGATATACACAACCGCTATCAGATAACCATACCCTGGAAGTCTATAATCATGACCAACTCATTTTTTCAGAGAATGGGCACTGGCTCACCCCACTCTTTGCCTTCGAACGATTTCTAGAAACCTATACCAGGAATAAGGATTGCCTCAGTGCACATGATACAGCTGCAGGAAAAGCCGCTGCCTTGCTTATGGCCCGCTTTGGCGTAAAGCGTGCCCATATCAATCTAATCAGTGAACTTGCCATCGATTATTATCAGCAGCATGGAATTACGGTTTCCTATGAAAAACGTATCGAGCGGTTGCAATGCAAAACCGAGGAACTGCTCGGTGAGATGAATGACCAAGAGCAGATGTATCGACTACTGCGAAAGCGTGCAAAACTTGTACGGGGGGGTATCTGTACGTGTACAGGATCTCTCTTTCTCCTACTGACCGCCCTCCTGTCCTGAATAACCTCTCCTTTCATCTCGAGGAAGGGGAGAGACTACTCATCCAGGGCGATAACGGGATGGGAAAGAGTACGCTACTGGCACTTTTAATGGGAAAACTCAAACCCACCACAGGAAAAATTCTCATTGGGGAAAAAGAGGTAACCCATCTGGAAAAAAAAGAACAATCGGGTACATCAGGCAACAGCAACAAGAACAACAGTTTCCAGTCTCTGCCCGTGAAGTGGTCGCGATGGCTTGTAAATCGAGCCTCTCAAGGGAAGAGCGACAGTGGGAGATTGACACTGCCCTCAGAAGAACCAAGATAGAACATCTTGCAGAGAGAAATTTCTTCACCCTGAGCGGAGGAGAGAGGCAAAAAAAAGTCTCTCTCTCGAGAACGCTTTGCCAGAAAGCAAGACTGCTTCTCCTTGATGAACCTACCTCCTTCCTGGATGCAAAAAAGTCGATCTACGCTTGTTGAAGTACTCCAAAGCCTTACAGTGGGAGAGATGCCGACCATTATCATTGTCACCCATGACAAGGCTCTGGAAAAGGATTTGGAATGGCCGACTCTCCACCTCGGGGGTGCATATGACTGATTTTCTCTATGCTCTCACCCTACCACCGGTGACAAAAGGCTTGCTTGCAATGGCCATTGCCGGGCTCTGTTTTCCAGCCAGTGGAGTCATGGTTCTTCGCCTTGACCTGGTCCCTATGCGCTACATGTTGATGCATGGGGTAATCCTGGGTGGAGCTATCTCCTTGGCACTCTCCCTCCCAATACTACCGGTCAGTATTGCCCTGAACATTATCTTGGTTTTGGCTATGATGCATTTAGCGAAGGATACCCGCCATGGATTCGGGCTCGCCAGTGCTGCTGGGATGGTATTCACCATGGCAGCAGCTTCTCTTGTTATGCACCTGTGGGATGTTCCTGCGAAGGATACATTGCAACTGCTCTGGGGAAGTCCTTTTGCGCTCTCTTGGGCAGATATCGTGGTATTGATCGGAATCGCCCTTGTTCTGGCAATCTATCTTTTTTTTACAAGTTTCAGAGCGGTAAGTGCCATTTTCTTCGACCAGGAAATTGCCCAATCCTTGGGGATGCCAGTAAAGGCACATTACACTGCCATGGTACTGGTCATTGCCTTGGTTATCGCTTTTGCCATGAAGCTACTCGGGGCATTGCTCATCGATGCACTACTCATCCTCCTGTCCTCGTAGCAGGAAAGCGCGCTGAGAGCCTGAAACAACTACTGCTCTACTCCTGCCTTACGGGCCTTTTTTTTGTCTCTACCATTGGATTTTTTTTAGCTGCCATTGCAACGGACTTACCACCCAGTGGAACAATCGCATTGCTCTCGGCTTTGCTTTTTATCATACCTACATCACATAAGAGAGGATTACATTCATGAAAAAAAATACCTTTTCTCCCTGACCATCATGCTCTTGGCAGTGCTGAATATTTCTGCCCAAGGTGTCCCTGAAGAAGTAGCAGCTTCCAGCGCTTCCCACCCCGCTTCCATCGTGGCAAGCACGAGTTGGACGGCAGCTTTTGCTGATCTTGGAGGTCTCGATGATGTTGCCTTCATAGCCCCTGCAACACTTACCCACCCTCCTGAGTATGAAATTACCGTCAGTGATGTGGTGAAGATTAACCATGCAGATTATTTCATCTTCGCTGGATATGAAAGAATGATGCAGAGTATGGGCACTTCCATCAAGAAAGATGAGGGAACAATGCTTCAGATAACCACCACCAATGATATCGAGAACGTAAAGAAGCAAGCAGCAACAATAGCCAGTATTACGGGAACAGAAGAGAAAAGTGAGACACGTTTAGCCAGCTATATCGCTACAATTGAGGAGGGGGGCAAAACAAGCCGAGGCGCTTGGTTTGACAGAGGTAAAGGTCTACTGTCATGCAATGCAGGTCTATCTTGCAGAAGATCTGGGCCTCCAGGTTGCAGGTACCTTCGGACCTGGGCCGGTTACTGCCCAACAGATCAGCGAGGTCTCTAAAGGTGGGTATCAGATCATCATCGACAATATCCACAACCCCATCGCAGGACCCTTATTGGAAGTATCCCCAGATACAAAGCTAGTTGTCTGGAGAAACTTCCCTGAAAGCGGAGGTAGGGGGAGCTTGGAGTCCATGGTTCAAGCAAATATCCAAGCATTACTCCAGTAACAACAAGGTCCATGACGTGAAGAGAGCCACCGTTTGGTGGCTCTTCTTGCATATTAGGAGTAGTACTTGCCGTATTTTCCCTTTAGAAAGCTGACGGTTCGTTTTGCCGCCGTCGCAGGATCTGGGTACGGAAGGATCTCCGCTGTGGTCCATCCATCATACCCGATGGAGGTAAGGGAAGAGAAGATTTCGTCCCAATCCATGTGACCATCCCCAGGCGCATGCCGATTGGTATCTGCAAAGTGCACATACCGTACATACTCCTTGTTCCGGATGAAACTCTCACCAATGTGATCATCCTCAATATTCATATGGAAGACATCAGGCATCATGACGAAGTTCTTCCGGTCAATCTTCTTGAGCAGGGCTGAACACTCATCGAGGTTGTTGATGAAGTCGATCTCATAACGGTTCACCGGCTCAAGAATCAACTCAACACCACGCTTTTCTGCATGGTCAGCAACCTTGTATGCCATATCGAGAAAGAGTTCCTCTGCAAAAGCAGGGTCACGGCCATCGATAGGACCACGGGTCCTTCCGATATTTACCAAGCCACCAAAATCAGAGGCCAAGTCAATGAAGCCGCAGAAACTCTTATACAGTTCAGCACGGTTTTCCTGGTTCTCATCGGTGAAGTAGAGATTTCTTGCCGCGAAAACCTGTCCACTGGAGATTGCACTTACCTCCAGGCTATTCTCACGCAACCACTGATTCAGTTCATCCTTGGACACTTCATCAGGACGTTTGAGGGCAAGTTCAACACCATCATACCCCAGTTCACGGGCCTTGATGATCGACTCTTTTACCCCACGAAACACCACAAAAGCATTAGGCATTGCCTCTTTACCGGCAATAGCTACAGATAATTTCATAGAATACTCCGTTGGTGGAGAAACAGGACACCATAGGGTGCCCTGTTTTCCAACCTGTCCTGGTTACATCGCCTTGATCAGGGAGAGGTCCCCACTGGCAGCTGCACGAAGCAAGGGTGCCATGTAGGTGTCGACATCACTTGAGCTCATTGGAACTGGCATGTTCTGCAGTTTCATTGCAAGCTGTGGGTCCTTTGCAGCATTCAATGCACGCTCGATGTGAGCCTCACTGAATCCTTTTAGGTCGTTGAGCTTGCTGGGAGCCTTGATGGACTTGCTGAATGCAATCATGGCCTCAGCCACGGCAACTGCTAGTTCTTTTCCTTCCAGGTTGTCCACCGAAGAGCCAAATCCAAACTCGGCGAAGATTGAACCAACAACCTTCAGCTGCTTCTGTATTGCCTTGGAATAGAGCACCGCATAGTAGGGGTTCATGATTCCACAGGCAGTTCCATGACTGACAATGTCCACCAGGGAGAAACTGGTCAGGTGAGCACCACTGGTCCCCCCCCGATCATGATGGCATACCCACCAAGGTCGGTGGCAAGGCCGATGGCCTCACGTGCCTTCACGTTCTTGGGATCATCAACCAGTACCTTTGCATACTCAGCTACCAGGCTGATGGCACACTCTGCGATCTCACGGGTCTTCTCATAGGTCTCTTCCTTGGCACCACAGAACACCTCGAAGGTGTGTGCAATTGCATCAAGGGCACCGTCAATGGTTACGCTGATCGGCATGCTGATTGTTGTCTCATAGTCAAACAGTCCAACAGTAGGTACGACTGCGTTGTCCACGATGAGCTTCTTCTGTCCGGCTACTGGGTCGGTAACGTTGGAATACTTGGTCAGGTGGGCACCGCTGGAAGCACTGGTCTGCACTGCAATGACAGGAATAAGGGAAGAACCAGTTTCATCAAGGGACTTGCTCACCACATTGGTTCCAAAGTAGTGGTCGATCTCGGGAGTCACCTTTGCACCAAGGGTAGCCAGTGCATTGGCAGCCTTCACTGCATCGATTGCCGAACCTCCACCGATGACGACGATGCAATCGGGGTTGGTGTGCAGGATGTAGGACTCCAGGCGATAGACGTCCTCGCGGGGGGGGCATTGGGCTTTGCATCGGGAGCGATCATGTTACCGGCAATCTCGACACCTGCAGCATTGAGGTAGGAAACAACCCGGTCTACAACCGGCTTCATATAGGTAGTATTGCTTACCACGAGGGCACGCTTACCGAACTTGGCGGCAATCGGTCCTACCTGGTCAAGAACTCCCAGTCCGTGGACATATGAGTCCCCTTTCCAATCATTCAAGAGTGTATAGGCACGTTTCATTTGATCCATAACAGTATCTCCTTATTTGCAAAGTTTTTTTTGCGCGTTCTGCAATATTCTCTGCGCTAATTCCATATTTTGCCAAGAGTGGTTCATAAGGACCAGTCTCGGTAAATACATCTTCGATTCCTATAGCATCAAATCTACAGGAAATTCCTTCTTTCATAAAGGCCTCACTGACAGCACTGGAAAATCCACCAGCGAGTACATGTTCTTCGACACAAAGCAGTTTGCCAGTCTTGGCTACACTGTCCTTGAGTGTCTGGACATCAAGTGGCTTAACAACCGGTACACTTAGCACCTCAGCCTTGATACCCTCTTTCTGGAGCAAGGCAACTGCTTCATTTGCGAAGCTTGCGGTAATACCGTTCGCTGCAATAGTTACATCACTACCACTTGCAGTGCAGACTGTCCCGATCGTATCGGAGGCAGGAAGATCAGGCATTGCATTCCTATTGAGTCTTATATAGACAGGACCCTTCTGCTTAAGTGCATATTCCAATGCCTGTTCGGCTTGTTTGGCATCCCCAGGAACGATTACCTGCATATTCGGCAGAGCTCTCATAATGGCAATGTCAGTTATCGACTGGTGACTTGCTCCATCAAAGGAGTCGGAAAGACCGCCATAGGCTCCTGCGATAATGACAGGAAGGTTGTTGTAGCAGAGGGTATTGCGAATCTGGTCGGTAGCCTTTAAGGCAAGGAAGATTGCAAACGCATTTACCACAGGATGGTATCCAGCGGTGGCCATACCAGCAGCAATATCAACCATGTTCGCCTCAGCCACTCCTACATTGTAGAAGCGGTCAGGGAAAGCCTTCCCAAAATAGGCACTCTTGGTGGATGAAGACACATCAGCATCAAATACCACCAACTCGGGATGGGTAGCACCCAATTCGGCAAGCTTCTTGCCGAAAGCATCTCTCATGGCATCGCTCATAGGGAGGCCTCCTTCTTCTCAATGTCAGCATTCAATTCAATCATACCCTTGGCGTAGGAATCATCATCGATAACTGCACCATGCCAGGTATTCTTCCCTTCAGTGAAGGAAACACCCTTTCCTTTAACGGTATTGTAGATAACCGCTTTCGGCCACTGGTTGTCGCTATCCATCCATGCAAAGGACTCCATCACCTCTTCAGTGTTGTTTCCATCGTAGGCTTTCTCAGCAACATTCCAACCAAATGACTTCAGCTTGTCTGCAAGCGGATCGAGCGGCATAATCTCATCAACAGTTCCATCGAGCTGGACTTTGTTGTAGTCGATCATGAGAACAAAGTGCTCAGGTTTGAACTTTGCTGCACTCATGAGAGCTTCCCAACTCTGACCTTCATTCAAACACCCTTCACCACTGATTACGTAGGTCCAGAATTGCTTACCTGACTGTTTTGCAGCCAAGGCCATTCCCAATCCGATGGAAAGCCCGTGGCCCAAAGCTCCTGTGGACATGTCCACACCAGGGAGGGTCTTCATGCAAGGGTGACCCTGCAATCGGGTATTCAGCGTACGAAAGGTTGGAAGTTCCTCAACCGGGAAAAAACCACGATGGGCAAGCATGGTGTAGAGATTCATCGAAGCATGTCCCTTCGAAAGAACTACACGGTCGCGATCTTCCCACTGAGGCTCGTCACTCTTGATATTGAGGCGATTGAAATAGAGACAGGTGGTCAATTCGGCACTTGAAGCGGCTCCGCCCCAGTGTCCGGTTCCACTTGTGTGGAGTGTATCGAACATCACGCTCCTAAAATATGCTGCCAGCAGTGCAAGTTCCTTTGCATTGAACTTTCTGTCGTTCTGGCTGAGCAACTCCTTGACTGTTGTATTCATCTAGGAAACTCCTTATTCAGTGCAACTTGGTATTGGTATGGTCCAAGAAGCAGTGCATTGTGTACTGTATACAATATTGATACCATGGACAGCAATACTTGTCAAAGGGATTCTTGTACTTCCTAAGATAATTTTAATAATTTGATTCGTACATATATAAATACTGTGTATTTTATCTACTTTTGGT
>JDSF01000367.1_pt1 | contig 19140 bp, 20 predicted proteins | sample 199441 | NCBI WGS metagenome assembly JDSF01 (sample SAMN02592751, study PRJNA231836) | bioreactor metagenome | isolation source: continuous culture bioreactor denitrification-DNRA | place: Germany: Bremen
TTGGGACTTAACGGAATACATTCGTATCAGGGGGACATTATTTGCTGGTGATCATGGAAGATTCACTTCTTTCTCAAATGATCCAAATATTAATACTTTAATTCTTAACGTAGGAATCATAGTATCAATACTTATTGTGAATGGTACCAAAAAAAATCGTATGAAGTTTTTTTTATCTCACTTGTAGTATTTTGTTTGGATGTGGAATACTATACTCTAGTTCAAGGACGGGACTTCTTTCGTTGGCACTATTAGTATTATATTCAATTTGGATGAATCGAAAGAATATTAGATCATTATTATTATGTATAACTATTATACTAAGTATGGTTTCAATTGTGGTTCTATTAGATGGAGTGTTGAATAATTCAAGTGGTTATCAGAATTTTGTTAGAAGGATTTACATAGGAACTGAGAGCACTCAAGATACAAGGTCGATATTGAGTAAGGCTGCATTTGATATGGGAAATGACAATATATGTTTTGGGGTTGGTAGTGGCAATTTTACCGAATTTTCAGAGTATTACTACATGAAAAATCATGTTGATCAAACAACAGAATACTATGAAAAAGATATCAAACCAAAACTTCCTCATAATACCCTTCTGACTTTCTATGCTGAGAATGGATTTGCATCAGTATTGTTAGTACTAATAATACTGATATTTCTAGCCATTAAGACGAAGGGATCTTATGGATTGTACTTTTTGATTACTTGTGCAATTTATTCGTTATATTTTAACATAGAGAATCAAAGAATAATTTGGTTCTTATTTGGTTCGATTGATATATTACAGTCTAAACTTAGTAACAAGGTTAAATCAGTTTCTTTGAAAGAAGGAGTTACATATTGCGTTCTTATTGTTGTCTCAATATGGACTCTTTCTATTAAAGAAGTACCAATAAAAGCGAATGGTACTTCAGCTGGAATTTACATAGAAGGTAATGAAGTCGAGGTTTTTCTAGAATTTGAAAATCCTAATGAGGTAGTATTGTTTCTGGAATTAGTTGGAGAAGATGGTGAGAAAATAGAAAGAAAGATAGTAAATAATATCGGTGTTTTCTATGATAAAATAAATATTAGTTCAGGTAAGTATGAATTCGCAATAGACTGCCTAGATGACAGCATAATTATAAATAATGTAGTTATCAGAAGTAATGGAGGAATCGAAACTGTTTTTAGAAGTCTAGTTAACCCTTTCATGCTATACTCAAAACAGTCAGATACACTAGATCAGTTAAAATACAAACCTATCAGATATGAACAAACATATAATCCTGGTATTACTTTCTTAAATGAGAGTATATTATATGGTGAAATTGAAGGAGTAAATTTTAATAATGAAGTTTCACTAGTAAGTAGTAAATATCAAAAAAAATTAGATGAGTACCACGTTAGACTAAAATTTATGAAGATTGGTCATATAAATCATAACTATAAGTTGATCTTTGTGAGGACACCGTTAAGTAAAACCTCTTTTGTAATCGATGACTATATTGGTATAGAGTATGAGTTTGAACCGACACTACCTGATGTAGAGATTGGTGAGACGTTTTATGCTAATTTCAAAGTCAATACAGATGATATAGCTAATTTGGTGTACTACGGATTCTACTATATGGATAGTGAGACCAGAACTGTCACAAGACCTTACCCGTTATATTATTACCAAGGTATTATCAGATGATCTAGATCTAAGCAAATACGAATTGATATCAAAGTACAGAAGTTGAGGATTAAAACAATGAATATTAATGTTAATCAAAAAAAAGATGGCAGTTTATCAAAAGCATTTGAGGCTGTATTGTTTCTTGTAGTGATTCATATTTCATATTGGATCGGATTCAGAATAAGATTTGGTTCGAGTTATTTACCAGAGTACATAGAGTCTTTTTTATGCTATTGTTCCTTACTTAACAATTGTTGGTGTAATATCATTTTATATTTATGGTGTTTTTTCACTAGTAAAAAAATCGTTTTTTGAAAGTGTATTAAGTATATCAATTTCACTTTTCATAACAAATACATTTGCTGTAGTAATTGCCTTTTATACCAGGGGGTTTGATTTTCCACGAAGTGTATTTTTGATTGCCTTTCTCATTCAATGGACTACTATAAATACTTTAAAGTTATTGGTAGTAAAGTTGATACGGATTAGCAAGTCACCCAAAACGGTATTGGTTGTTGGTCACAATGGCGATGAAGAGGTAATTGTTAAGAAACTTTTACTTGAATGTAATAATATGGATGTTGTTAAGTGTGTTGCCTCTGAATCAGACAATGGTATTTTTGCGGAAATAGACAAAGTTAATAAAGTCTATCTAACGAGTGGGGTTTCGAATGAGTATAAAGATCGTGTAATATCTCACTGCATTGGAAGAGATAAAACCGTTTATATTGTACCTAATTCATTTGAACTGGCCATGATTAATTCTAGTATTGTTCAAATTGATGATGTAATGGCAATAAAAGTAGAAAATTTGTATTTATCTGAGGAAACAAAACTTATCAAGAGAATGCTAGATATAATCATCTCATTTGTTGGTATCATAGTTACCTTACCAATAATGCTGATAACAGCAATTTTAATAAAAGTTCATGATGGCGGGGATGTATTATTTAAACAAGAACGTGTAACAATTAACAACAAAAGATTCAATGTATTAAAGTTTAGATCTATGATTGTTGATGCTGAGAAGTTTACTGGTGCAATTCTTGCAACTGAAAAGGATCCAAGAATCACAAAGTTAGGTCGCTTTATTAGGTCTACAAGAATTGATGAATTACCTCAGTTGTTCAATGTCTTTTTTGGTGATATGTCTTTAGTTGGACCAAGGCCTGAAAGACCAGTATTTGTTGAGGCTTTTGAACGTGAAATACCAGACTTTAAGTATCGTTTAACTGTAAAAGCTGGCTTAACAGGATTAGCTCAAATCATGGGGAAATATACAACAACAGCTGAGAATAAAGTAAAGTATGACCTTCTTTATATTAGACGAGCAGGATTCCTATATGACATGAAAATTCTTTTTCAAACAGTGAAAGTACTGTTTATGAAATCAAGCTCTTCTGGTGTGAGTGATGAAACAACAATTGATGACTTACACAAGAAGTTTGGAATAAAAGTTGAAAAGCTTGGTGAAATGAAGATGTATATTTATGGGAAAAAGCAGGGTTAGGAGGGTTTCAAAATGTATGAAATACCTTTTTATCGTCCAAGTATAGGCGAAGAAGAAGAGAATGCTGTTATTGATGCGTTAAGATCGGGTTGGATATCAAGAGGGCCTAAAGTTCTTGAGTTTGAGAATGAGTTTAAAAAAAAGATATGGTGTAAAGCATGCCATAGCGTTGAATTCTTGTACAGCTGCATTACACTTAGCACTTATTGTTCATGAGGTTGGACAGGGCGATGAAGTTATTACATCAAATATGACGTTTTGTGCTTCGGCTAATGTAATATGTCATGTAGGAGCCACACCTGTATTGGTTGATATTAGAAGTGAGAATCTTTGTATAGATACTGAGGCATTAAAAAAGGCAATAACTCCTAAGACTAAAGCAATAATTGTTGTTCATTATGGTGGTGGTGCGGCTAATATGGATGAAATTATTGATATATGTGAGCAAAATAACATCATTGTTATTGAGGATGCAGCTCATGGTCTTGAGACTAAGTATAAGAATAAGTATATTGGTACAATTGGAGATGTAGGGGCATTTAGTTTTTATGCTACAAAAAAACCTTACAACTGGCGAAGGTGGTATGATAGTTACCAACAACGATGCCATTGCTGAGAAACTATACAAACTGTCTTTACACGGCATGAGCAAGAACGCTTGGAAACGATATTCAAATACAAATAGCTGGTGGTATGATGTAGAACAACCAGGATTCAAGTACAATATGACTGATATTCAAGCTGCTTTAGGGCTTGTACAATTGTCAAAAATTAATGAGCTGCAAAATCGAAGATCTGATATTGTTAGTATATACAGGGATGAATTAGAATCACGAAGTGAGATCGAATTTTTGCATGATGAGGAATGTATTGATAATTCATATCATTTAATGGTTGTGAAGTTGAAATTGGGAAATAGTTCATTTGATAGGGATACTGTAATTGAGAAATTACATAAAAAAGGGATCAATACTTCTGTTCATTTTATTCCGATTCATATGCATTCATATTATAGAAAAAAATTACAGTTTTGACTCTGAATCATTAAGTGTATCTGAGGAAGTTTTTCATGAGATACTTTCATTGCCGCTATATCCGGCACTATCAAATGATGATGTGAGGTATGTTTGTAGAGTGTTACTTAGTGTACTTGACGAAAATTGATTTTCATAAAGGAGTAAGAAATCCATGAAAATAACAGTTGTTGGAACAGGTTATGTTGGTCTATCAAATGCAGTACTCTTAGCTCAAAATTATGAGGTAGTTGCGCTTGATATAGTAGAAGAAAAAGTTGAGATGATCAACAATAGAATGTCACCTATTGTCGATCATGAAATTGAGGAGTATCTTAAAAAAAATAAGAATCTTAATTTGCGAGCAACATTAGATCCAGTTGAAGCCTATAGGGATGCGGATTATGTGATAATATCCACACCAACAAATTATGATCCTGAACTGAATTACTTTGATACTTCGACTGTAGAGCATGTTATTGAAGATGTTATTGAGTATAATCCAGAATGCTTGATGATAATCAAATCTACAGTGCCTGTAGGGTATACTGTTGAGACCAAGAAGAAATATAAAAGTGATAATATTTTGTTTTCCCCTGAGTTTTTACGTGAAGGAAAGGCACTACATGATAATTTGTATCCATCGAGAATTGTAATCGGCGAGTCATCTGAAAGGGCGGAAATTTTTTTTCGAAAATGTTGATTGAAGGTGCAATCAAAAAAAATATTCAAGTTTTATTAACCGACTCTACTGAAGCTGAGGCGATTAAGCTATTCGCGAACACATATCTAGCGATGCGTGTTGCCTTTTTTTAACGAGCTTGATTCCTATGCTGAAGTAAGAGGTTTAAGTACTAAGTGTATCATTGAAGGAGTGTCTCTAGATCCTAGGATTGGAAGTCATTATAATAATCCGTCATTCGGTTATGGTGGATACTGCTTACCTAAGGATACCAAGCAATTATTAGCTAATTACCAAGATGTACCACAGAACATTATGTCTGCAATTGTTGATGCAAACAAAACCAGAAAGGATCATATTGCTGATATGATCATAAAGCAAAATCCAAAAACTGTAGGTATTTATAGACTGACAATGAAAACTGCTTCTGATAATTTTAGACAATCAGCTATTCAAGGTGTTATGAAAAGGATTAAAGCTAAAGGGATTGAAGTTGTAGTTTATGAGCCCAACCTTAGCGATGAGTTATTTTTTAGATCAAGGAATATAACTAACATAAATGAATTCAAAAATCTCAGCGACGTTATTATTGCAAATAGAGTTACTCCTGAAATTGAAGATGTTATTAATAAAGTATATACAAGAGATATTTACAATAGAGACTAGATCAATAACCCAAGAATATTGTGTAAATACTCTTGGGTTATTGAATATTATCAAGAACACAGAAAGGAGTATGGTGAGGAGATTCATCATAAATTCTGTATGAAGTGGTTAAACGATTCTAAAAAATACATATGTGTAATAGGAATATCTTTCTCTGTGTTAAGTTATTTATTTGCGCAAAATTTTGTTTATGCTTTCGATAAAACTGGTCTAGTTTCTGAAGAAATGGAAAGCGAGAGTTTTGCTGATAAGCAAGATGTAGTTATTATTACACCAAGTATGTGGAACTTATTATATAATTTTGATACTTCAAATAGAGAATCCTGTATCGAGATTATAGAAGATGAAAACGTCAATGATAAGTTTAAAATGACTTTATTGGATGATAAAGGTGTAATTGAAAGTGAATTAATCGATGTTAATTCTTCTAAAATACACTCTGTACATTTTAGCTACAGTATTTTCAATTTTTTTTTCATATGATCCCAATACTGCTCCTGCTAGATTGACTATAAAGCAGTATGATCAATCTCAAAATTACATAGATGGATCTGAACTTCTAATTGAGAAAATTAAGTCAAATGCTAATGGCAAGTATAACAGTATTAATAGTATTACTCTAAATAAATCAACACATTTTATAAAAATGGAATTGCACTATGGGAACGTGTTAACAAATTATGGCTCCTATGGTGAGTTGAGTTTCGAAGATGTCATGCTAGTTGAGCATAATGAAATTCAGGGTGAGGTAGTGTTTTCTCCTAGTAGTCTACATATGAAGTTAAATGATGTGTATGAGGTAGGATTGGATGGGCATTTTATTGGAATTATTGATAAGGAACTTGAGTTTGAAGTATCTAAATCAGGAGTCATTGAGTTAACAGATGGAATTGTCAATGCTAGAAATGTAGGAGAATCTGAAATAAGGGTCTATTCAAAGTATTCTGGTGAATTATTAGACAAATGTAAAGTGAAAGTTTGGGAAGATGATATACCAATTGAAACCATTAGTTGTGATGATGTTGTATCTATTACTTTGGACAAGAAGAAATTATTGAATGTTGTTAAGAGTCCTGTGAATAGTACAGAACAAATTAATTGGATTGTAGAGGACCCGGAAATTGCAACTGTGAGTAAATATGGAGTTGTAACAGGAAAAAAAAGTTGGGAGCACAAAAAATTAGAGCAGTTGTTGAAAGCTATGATGTCGAAAAAGTAATAGATGTGTATGTTAATGAAGATGTATCGTCTGAGTTTGATACTATAGTTGAGAAATACAGAGAATTTATAGTTAACCGAGTAGATAAAGATGACGATCTATTAGAATTGAAGTTAGAACATTTGGATAATGAAGCAAAAGCATTGTGGGATACCTTGGATAAATCAAGTTCAAGAGAATATCTTTGGGAAGAGGCAAGTGACTTTAGTAATTCTAGAAATATCACGAGTTCATTAAAAAAAATTAAAAATTATTGCTTTATGTGCTTCAACGAAGGAATCGATTTTTTATGAGGATGATGAAGTTATTCTTGTTGTAATTGATGGACTAAAATGGATATATGATAACTATTATCAACCGTATGAATATTATGGAAATTGGTGGGATTGGGAAATTGGTTCACCAAATGAGATATTGCAAATTGTGTCTTTAATGCGGTCTTATTTAGATTTTGAAGATATTGAGATGTATATGGATGTAATTACACACTATGTTCATAATCCAAAACACCATTATAGAGGAAAACGAAGTAAGGGTGCGAATAAGATAGACCTATCGAAAATTGTATTAATTAAAGGAGGATTAGTAAAGGATGAAAGTTACTTTCTAGAAGCGATTGAATCATTAGCTGAGTCAATGAAATATGTTGAATCAGGTGATGGATTTTACACTGATGGATCATTCATTCAACATCAAAACACACCTTATAATGGAACTTATGGTAACGTTTTGTTGTCGGGAGTGGTTGATTCAATACTACTTCTCGAGGATACTAAATGGAAAGTGAATGATGCAATATCTAGTCTAGTAATAGAGCATATAAAGAGTTCTCTTCAACCATTCTTGTATAAAGGAATGATGATGGATATGGTGAACGGTAGAGCTATTTCTAGAGAGGGATTAGAAAGTGTCGGAGTTGGTATCGAGGTTATTGAAACCATAATTAAAGCTTCATTGATTAATTGTAGTTCTGAACTTAATGATCTATTAGATAGTATTTATAGCTGGGATAGAGAGAATCCATTATTGAGTTTTGATAAAATGAAAAATCAGCTTGCTCTTTCATATTACTTAAAAAACAAACCTTTAGCAGACTTAGTTGAGTATCGTGATTTCACTCATTACCAATTTCCAAATATGGATAGAATTGTTCATGTAACACCAGATTTCACTTTTGGTTTGAGCATGCACTCCTCAAGAATAAGTGCTTTTGAGAGTGGTAATGGTGAAAACAATCAAGGTATTCACACAGGTGATGGAATGACATATATTTTAAATGAGGATTTCAATCAATATAATGGAAATTATTGGCCAACGGTTGGAATGAATCGACTTGCAAGTACTACGATAAGTAGTGGGAGCACACTAGCATTAGCATCGGATTGGTCGGATAACTCATCGGATGAAGATTTTGTTGGTGGAACAGGGCTAAATAATATTGGGATTGGTGCCATGCAACTAAACAGGAGTTATTCGGAAGGGGAAGGAGGGTTGGTTGCTAGAAAATCATGGTTTATGTTTGATGATGAAGTCGTTTGCTTAGGGTCAGGTATCGAAGATAGTAACTCTGATTATATTAAAACAATTGTTGAAAATCGGAAAATATCATATTCGGATTCTTTAAAGGTGAGTGACTTGAGTGTTGTTAATCTAGGTCAATCTATTGGAAAAATGATTGATTGGTTATATTTAGACACAGGGCTTTCAAATTCATCAATTGGATACATATTTCCCAATTCGGAATTTGTGTTAATCAAAAATCGAATTGGAGATGGAAGTTGGAGAGATATCAATGAAAATGCCAGTACTGAAGCTCATGAAAATCAGTTTCTTGAGATATTAATTAGTCATAGTGATGAGCCTATGAGTGATAGTTATGAGTATGTACTTCTACCAAGTGTTTCTTATGAGGCGTTTGAAACATATACTCTAGAACCAGATGTAGAAATACTTGAGAATAACAATGAGGTTCATATTGTTCGTGATAATGAAATTGGGTACACTGGTTATGTATTTTGGAGTATTATTGGCGAGAAAGTGCATGGTTTAAGTGTGAACAAGCCATGTATTGTTTTAATGAGAGATTCTAATGGAAAAAAAGAGTTGTCAGTTAGTGATCCAACTATGAAGCTGGAGTCAGAATTAGTTATCCAAGTGGCGTACTCCGAAGGTATGATTTTTAGCGGTCCTGATAATGCAACTTCAGAAATAATTAATGATGAAATAGTAATCAGAGTTGATTTGTCAGGCAATAATGGTGGATCAACAGTTATGACTATTTATAATGATCTCAGTTATTCTGAATGAACGTATCGATTTTGATCTAGTTAATTTGTTGTTGCGAACAATAATTAGGGAAATAGAATTTGTAGTTCATTCATAATTTAATAGTATTGGATTACTAGCCTTTCATTACCATTATGTTGTTATTGGAGTAGATAATATGAACATTGTTCTTTTTTTAGGAACCAAAATTGGATACATCGGATTAATTACCTTGATTCAACAAGGTGCTAAAATCGATCATGTCTTTGTAGATCGGGAGCGTGAACACGAAATTGAAAAGTTATCAACAAGTATTGTGAATATTTGTGAACGATATTCAATTCCTGTTTCTGTACAAGCAAAAATGAGTGAAGTTTGTCAAATAATAAGAAAACTTGAAATAGATTTTATGTTTTGCTTTGGCTTTAGGCGTTTATTGGATGATGAAGTCTTAGGCAACGTCAGACAATCAGCATTCAGCACCCATTTCTCACTACTTCCCAAATACCGCGGTTTCGCGCCAGTTAACTGGGCAATCATAAACGGAGAAAAGGAATGCGGGGTATCACTTTTCCATATGGAAAACGAAGCTGACAGCGGGGATATAGTTGCTCAAAAGCGTATCACAATCGAAGAAGATGAGTATGTTGATGATGTCATGAATAAATGCATTAACGCATTTAAAGAAATTCTAAGAGAAGAATGGCCAGAACTATCAAAAGGCAACGTCAAGCGAATCAAACAAGACGCCTCACAAGCAACGTTTACATGTTCGCGAAATCCAGAAGATGGAATAATAAATTGGAATCAATCGACAAAGTCGATATATAATCTTATTAGAGGAACTTCAAAGCCATTTCCTGGAGCATACACCTTGTTAAAAGGAGAAAAGCTCACTATATGGACTGCTGAACCTTATGATGCTGGTAATTTTGTTGGAAGAATACCAGGAAAGGTTATTCAACTTCATAAAAACAAAGGCGTTGTTGTGCTTACAGGTGATGGAGCATTGCAAATTAAAGAAGTTCAATTTCAAGATGAAGCTGACTCTCAATCTGCAGATCAAATAATAAAATCAGTCCGAATTACTCTTGGGCGTTAGAAGGTTTATATGACTTCAATAACTGAAAAAAGACATACATAATAAGATAAAGTCATGGCTACCTGTACTAGCTTGGATGATAGTCATATTTCTATTTTCATCCCAACCAGCTTCTGAATCCAGCGAGTTAAGTGGATCTATTACAAAATGGATATTTGATTTAATAGAAACGACACCTCTAGCAGATATATTTGGTCAGGAACTGTTACACACCCTAATTAGAAAGGGTGCACATCTAACAATATATCTAGCATTAGGTTTTTTTTGTGAGTCGTGCATTGAGTCCTGAAAGAATACCATGGAGAAAAAGGTTCATAGCTGCACTAATAATCTGTGGGCTATATGCGGCAACCGATGAGTTCCATCAACTATTTGTTCCAGGACGGAGTGGCCAAGTCACCGATGTACTTATAGACAGTTGTGGCGCATTCATTGGAATTACCATACATAATATTACATTGAACTGGAGATCTTAAATGTCAAATGCAAACGCATTTTTAAGCCTATACAACAAAACAGATCATCATTTAAAAGAAAAGTATGATATTGATCGGAACATGTCCTTTTCAAGAATGTTGGATGAGGTAGCGGTGAAGAGTGCTTATATCAGGAAATATAGGCAAACGCTCAAGCAATTTGGTCAATTGCGAAATGCAATTGTACATGAGTACAGAGATGGTCAAGTCATTGCTGAACCGACTGTGAAAGCTTTGGACGAGTTTCAGAACATTTATAACAAAATATCTAAACCCAAGAGAGCCTTGGATATTGTGGGAACGAGTGTTGTAAGGATTTCAAAGAATGAATCTATTGGTGTGGCTCTTGAAATGATGAGTAAAAAACAATTATTCTCAACTGCCTGTGATCGGTGATGAAGGATTTGTGGGCATGTTTTCATCAGTACATCTTATTGATGTGTTATCAAACAGTGAAAAAAAACACCATTGAGTCAGTACTTGATGTTCGACTCGATGAAGTGCTTACATACAATGACAGATATCGCCAAGTAAGATTTCTCCCCAAGCACGCAACAGTACATGATGTCATCGAAATTTACGAGGAAACAGCATTAAAAGATCATCAGATAGACGCTATTCTAATTACAGAAACGGGGCAACAGCATCAGATGCCTATCGGGATCATAACAGATAGTGATATTCCTACTCTCTTAAATGAAGTATAAATTCACTTTTGAGTATAGTTAGAAGGTACTTATATGAATAGAAGGTTACTAAGATACATACCATTAATCATTTGGGTGATTGTAATGCTGTCATTGTCATCAAGACCAGCAGTTATATCAGCGGAAGACTCTAAACCATTTGAACAATCTCTAAGTGTGGTTCAAGAGAAAATTAAATCAAGCGAGACATTAAACGTGAATTTTAAAGTCATTCTTCAAAGTCCAAAGTACCTAGTCAGAAAAACAGCTCATGTTATTCTTTACTGTGGACTATATATGTGGACGGCTTTTGCTTTTATTTTTGAAACGAAAAGGTATAGAAAGTATTTTAAAATATTATTATTCTGTATTTTATATGCTTGTTTTGATGAGGTTTATCAAACCTTTATACCTGGCCGTACAGGACTAGTGCAAGATGTATTAATAGATAGCATCGGTACAGTCATTGGTTGTGTTCTTACAGTGATTGCTGTCGAAATTAGTGTGATTAAGAAAACAAAACTTTATAGTTTAATAATAGAAACAAGATAGATGAAGGAGCGAAATATGAAAATCCTCCAGCTATTAGGAAATACCGCTTTTGGAGGCGCAACCCTTATAGTATCAAAAATTGCATTGGAGCTTCGAAGCAAAGGCTTTGATGTTGTCATTATGGCGAATGATGAGAAAACCAAGGAATACTTCACTTCTCTTGGTTTTATTTGTGATGAAATTGAAACGATGGGGAGAAGTATTGATCCAAATAAGGATCTTAAGAGTGTTTTGGAACTAAGAAGATATGTGAAGGAACACTCAATTGATACTATTCATTCCCATACAACCAAAGGCGGAATCTATTCTAGAGCATTAAAAGTGATACATTCAAAGATCAGAGTTGTTCATACTGTTCATGGATACTATTTGAAGAACGATAACTCTAGAAGTGATAAATTCACACTTGCAGTCGAGCGATTTTTTCATGGTTTTGCAGATTATACAACCTATGTAAACTTATATGATTTTAATGTTGCAAAGAAATGGTCTAAGCGGACAATCAATCAACTAATTTATAATGGGATTGATTGTGATGAATTTAGACCAGTCCCAAAGGATTCCTCCAATGTTATCACTATTGGGATTTCCGCAAGAATTGTACATGAAAAAGGTTATAGTGAGTTTTTTGACCTCGTTGAGTATTATGCGAACAATCCCAATATAAGATTTGAAATTGTTGGAACAGGACCCGATTATGATTTCTATCATAATAGATGGAATGAAATTAGTCGGACAAAGAATGTGGGTAAAGATAAACTGATATTCCACGGCTATTCCACTAATGTAAAATCGATTTTGGAATCGTGGGACATTAATATACTTCCTTCATACAGAGAAGGGTTGTCCATTTCTTTACTAGAGGCGATGGCAATGGAAATTCCTACAGTCGCGACAAAAATTAGGGGAAACGTTGAACTCATCGAAGATGAAGTGTCTGGGTTTCTATATGAGGTTAAGGACAGCCAAGGTCTAATTGATAGAGTGGAAAGATTAATCAACAGCTTTGAGTTGAGAATCAAAATCTCGAAAGCTACACGCTATAGAGCTAAGAATCAGTTTGATCAGGCTAAAATGCTCGAATTATACATCTCAATATTTCAATCGTTAAATGATGAGTAGTTTAGTGCTGAACTAAGTTTTCAAATCAATATAATAAAGTCCAAGTGAGATGCAACAAAACAACTTTTCTAAAGATAATCTTAATAAAGTTTATAACCACATCAATCAAGGGTATTTTCCATTTACGGGGAAATATCCTTTTATTACTTTTTGACAACATAACTATTCGGAAGGGGGGAATTGACATTGCTGAAAATGAATAGAGGTGTTAAGAGGCGCCTAAGCTTGTTACTGGCTATATTCATGCTTCTTGCACAACCGGTCTTCGCAATGGGACCGCAGATTGAGAAAACACACTGGGCTTATGACACTATGGTTTCATTAGCAAAGGATAGGGTTTTCTCTCCAATGACACTTGACTGGGGACTTAACGAGTCAATTACCCGTCAAGAGTTTGTCCGACTTATTAACAAAGCATATGGAAATAGCGTTGAAGGTGTCATAGCCTTCACTGATGTAAACATGGATAATCCATATTACAAAGACATTGCCATAGCTGTTGCAAGCGGTATGACAAATGGTTATCCTGATGGAACGTTTAAACCAACTGCTGATATTACAAGACAAGAGGCAGCAGCTGTAGTTTCAAAGATGACAAGAAAAGAAGATGTCATTCCAAGTGTGATTAATGCCTTTTCAGATGGCAATATGATTCCAAGCTGGAGTCAGGAAAATATGGCATGGATGATTCAAAAGCAGTTTATGAATGGGTATCCAGATGGAACGATCGGATATGACAAGCCCATTACATACGGAGAAGCTCTTGCCTTAACAAGCAATATTCTAGGTGAGCGTATAGTCGCTGAATCAACTGATGGAAATGGTAAAGTTATTAATGGCAACGTAACTGTTATAAAACCTAATGTAACTTTATCTAACATGACAATCAATGGAGACCTAGTTATTGGTGGTCAAGTTGGTAACGGTGATGTAACACTTGATGGTGTTGATATTAATGGACGATTGATTGTATACGGTGGTGGTGAAAATTCTATTCGACTATTTAGATCTGTGATTCAACAGCTAATAGTAAGTAGATTTGAAGCACCGGTACGTATTGTTGCTGATGAGGACTCTACAGTTTCAGATTCTGTAGTTGAGACAAGTTCGATTCTCGAAGCACCTCCGAGTGTGACTGTGTTTAGAAGTGTAGTTATTCAACCTACAATCGTGAATATGTCCATTGATTTATCAGGTGCATTTGACAATGTAGAAGTTGTTGAAACACAACCATTGGCAAATTTACCGACAACACAACCGGGTCTACAGCCTGAACAGAAACTTGAAATAAATATTCCTTTAGGCGCAGTTATTAGAAACCTAGTTGTTCAGCAAAAAGCTGAAATAAAGGGTGTTGGTAAAGTTGTAAAAGCCGCACTGGAAGCCAATGATATCGAAATAGACGTTAACACAGAAGAACTTAATTTTGGTCAGTCTGTTAAAAATGTAAAAGTTGGCGGCAAGGAGTTTACAAATGAAAATGCTGCTGAAAATGCGGCGAAAGGTGGAACTCAAAATAATCAAGGTGTTGGAGGCGGTTCAGGTGGTGGTTCCAGCAACAATGATGACGATGACGACGATGATGATTCAGGATCATCAACTACTACACCTGGAACAATCGCATTTTCATCTTCTACAGCTACAGTAACTGAAGGTAGCGATGTAACACTTACTCTATCTCGTACTGGTGGTTCTGATGGAACTGTTGCAGTTACATACACAGTAACGTCAGGAACTGCAGTAGAAGCTGATTATGGTTCAACATTAACTGGTACTGTAACATTTGCCAGTGGTGATACTTCTGAAACATTTACAATATCAACTGTTGATGATTCAGAAGTCGAAAGTAGTGAAACATTTACTGTAACTATTTCAAATCCAACTAATAGTGCATCTTTAGGATCACAAACGACATCGACCGTGACAATCACAGATAATGATACAGCACCAGTACCTGGCACGATTGCTTTCACATCAGCAACTGGATCAGTAACTGAAGGTGGAACAGCTTCTCTAGAATTAACTCGTTCTGGAGGTACAGATGGAATTGTTGCAGTAACGTATACAGTTACATCCGACTCTGCAGTAGAAGCAGATTTAGGAACAACTCTAACTGGTACCGCAACATTTGCAGATGGCGCAAGCACTGTAAACATCTCTGTGGACACAATTGATGATAGTCTTGTAGAAGGTAGCGAACAGTTTGTTGTAACTATTTCAAATCCAACTAATAGTGCATCCTTAGGATCTACTACAACATCAACAGTAACAATTACAGATAATGATACAGCACCTGTACCAGGCACAATCGCCTTCACATCAGCGACTGACTCAGTGGCAGAAGGTAGTACAGCATCTCTAGAGTTAACTCGTTCTGGAGGTACAGATGGAATTGTTGCAGTAACGTATACAGTTACATCTGATTCAGCAGTAGAAGCGGATCTAGGCACAACATTAACTGGAACAGCAACATTTGCGGATGGTGCAAGTACTGCAAATATCTCAGTGGACACAATTGATGATAGTCTTGTAGAAGGTAGCGAACAATTTGTCGTAACTATTTCAAACCCAACAAATGGAGCATCCTTAGGATCGCAAACGACATCAATAGTTACAATTACTGACAATGATACTGCATCCACACCGGGCACATTTGCATTTTCGACTACAACAACGTCAGTTAGTGAAGGAGCAGTAGTATTATTAACTGTAAACCGCACTGGTGGGACCGATGGTAGTGTTACATTGAGTTATACAGATTCTGTTACCTCTGGCTCTGCGATAGAAGGCACAGATTATTCATTGCCTTCACCTCAGACATTAACATTTGCTGATGGTGACTCTTCAAAAACCATTTCGTTCTCAGCACTTACTGATAGTACCACAGATAGTGGAGACGTCATTACAGTAGCTCTAGGAACACCATCGAGTGGTTCTGTTGGAACAAATAGTAGTATTGCAGTGACAATCACTGACGTTCCATCAGCATTCGATTTAACAACAGTAACCTCATCAGGTGCAATTGTCATTGCTAATTTCGATGATGATGTACAAATTTCCACAGCTTCAGGTAGTGCAATCTCAGTTACATCAGGATCAGGTATTGATGTAACAGGTGTTCAACTTGATAGCGGCGACGACAGTATTGTAGAAATTTCATTTGATGCGACACCATATACAGGCGTAGCAATTACGTTTACAGCGGCTATTTTGTCAGATGAAAATGTTCAATTGACCCAGCAGACTTGGGCGTACAATGGTTCAATCTGGGTGAAGCAGTAGGAAACAAAATATGAATAGATTTACTGAGACCAATTTAGCTTTTGCTAAATTGGTCTCTTTTCATGAATAAGCAAGCTTGCTTGGATGTGGATTTGAATGTTGTAGATCAATTTGTATTATTGGTAGAGTCATTGCGGATCGGTTGATCAAAATCATCATTTGAAAGTTTTAAATAATGATAAGGAGTGCTATACTAAACTGTAAACATAATAATTTTAAATAATGAGAGTAGGCAGTGGTTAATGAATAATATAAACTTTAAAATAAAACACATAATAGATTCATGTATAGCGGTGGTATCACTAGTTGCGTTATCGCCATTGTTTGTAGTAATAGCACTTCTAATTTACATAGATGACAAAGGCTCACCATTTTTTAAACAACCCCGACTAGGTCAAAATGGCAGAACATTTTTAATGTATAAGTTCCGTTCAATGAAAGTGAACGCCCCTGACCTAAGAAGTGAAGATGGTGCCACATTTAACTCAGAGAATGATCCGCGTGTTACAAAATTGGGGAACTTTCTTAGAAAAACAAGTTTGGACGAGCTACCTCAAATTATTAATATTTTAAAAGGTGAGATGAGTTTTATAGGGCCAAGGCCAGATCTACCTGACCAAATTGAACTCTATCATGATGAAGATAAAAAAGAGGCTAACTGTTCGTCCAGGAATCACTGGATATGCTCAAGTTATGGGCAGAAATAGTTTGGGTTTTAGAGAACGGTTTAAGTATGACATCGAATATGTTGAGAATTACAATCTTTTATTTGATCTGAAGATATTAATACAAACAGTACTTGTTGTTTTAAAAAGAGATAATGTTAATAGACGTTAAACTATGATTTTTCAAACAGTCTGGACGCTGTGTTATCAGCTACCTAGACTGTTTGTCATTTATATGACAAATGCTATTCTAAAGTTTACTAGCTACATGAACTATGGTAGCCTTTTCGTGGTATTAAATATGATGTGAAACTAGTAAAACCAAGAGATTGGTTTGGGATAATTAGATTAACAAGGTTGGGCGAATAAATGAGTGAAAATGCTGTTTGTTTGGATTTGAATAAAAGGCAGAAAAACAAGAAATACTCTAGAATTTTAAGCAAAAGAAGTACTAGAGTTAAAGACAAGAACATAATAAATACGATCATTAAAATTATGGTTGGGGTCTTGATTGTTCTCGCAATTATGGCAATGAGCACAATTACAGCTTTTGCACAATCAGAGACAGTACTAGGGTTTGATTTATCTCCAGTTAAGCTTGAGGTTAGAAGTGAACCAGTTAAGAAATTAACAGATAATCATTATGTACTTGAAACTGACTTCACGGAAGTTGATTTCACACTAGATGATCTAAGGGGCACGCCACATCTAGCCTATAATACAAGCGTTTACAGTGGGAAATATATTGAAAACAGCTCATTCACAGAGTCATATAATTATAGTAAACAATATATCCAAGGCATGCCAGCCCACATTTATAGTTTTCAAAGAAGTGAACTTGTCCATGCACCTAACTTAAAAAAGAACTTTTTATATGTTGAAATTGAAGTTGAAAGACAGATTCTTTTAAGCCTTCATGTTTCTTCAGATAATGAAATTGATACAAGGTACTGGTTGGATAGATTGGTATATGATTCTTCGGAAGAAGAATTAGAAAGTAGAGCAGAATTCGCATCAGATACTGAGTACGATATTGAATTAGAAAATGACTCGAATAATCGTACAGATGAACAAGCAGATGAATCAATAAACGTTGAAAATGGTGGCATTTATTCTGAGTCATATATTGTTTTTGAGAATGATGATTCAGAGTTTAATCACGAAAAAAACACAAGCTTACTATAATGAAAAAATTTGGCGAAGAAAACACCCTAACATGGGGAATCTTTGATCCTAGCACGCATTATGAACTAACCATAGTTGAAGGTATAGAAGAAAATACAGGACTTGATCTTGATATTATTCTTGAATACTATGACTTAGGTTATTTACCTCGCGTGGATAAAATGAAAGAAATTACAGATAGTGGTCGTGTCCTTGAACTAACATACCAGATTAGTCATTATGGAACCTTTAATGCAGATGCCCTATATGAAGTACTAAATGGTCAGCACGACATTGTCATAGATGATCTTATTGCTCGTGTAAAGGAACTTGATGAACCAGTACTGTTTAGACCGAATAACGAAATGAACGGGGACTGGTGCAGTTACAATGCCATGTACACACATAAAGATACTGAAGTGTATAATGAATTTTGGAGATGGCTGTATAATCGTTTTGAAGAAGCGGGAGCAGACAATACTATATGGGTTTGGAATCCCAACTGGGGTGACTTCCCAAATGCTCAGTGGAATCATTATTTAAGTTACTTCCCAGGTGCTGAGTATGTCGATATTGTGGGCCTAACAGGATACAATACTGGCACATATTACTCAGACGAAACGTGGAGAAGCTTCACTGAAATATATAATCCAATGGTAACTGAGTACAATAAACATTTTGAAGGTTTTCCATACATGATCACAGAGTTTGGATCAAGTTCAACTGGCGGTAACAAAGGCGCCTGGATTCATACAGCTTTAAATGAAATCGAAGCTTTAGGGATAAAGGCGGCAGTTTGGTGGAATCATGTGGATTACGATACTCAAATGGGTGTTGTGTCTAGAGAATATAGATTTGATGAAGATCCTGATATTATGCATATTTTTAGGATGAATTTCCAAGAAGAATAGTGAGTTGGATAATAAATAGATTCGAATGTGACTAAAGTCCCTACTAGGAATAGGCATTATGTGGTAAAATACTTTTGCATCCGCTTGGTCTTTATACATTTGATAAGCGAAGAAAATGTGGTTGAGTTGAGTTCGATCAGGCGGATGGTCGATTT
>JDSF01000368.1_pt1 | contig 19094 bp, 13 predicted proteins | sample 199441 | NCBI WGS metagenome assembly JDSF01 (sample SAMN02592751, study PRJNA231836) | bioreactor metagenome | isolation source: continuous culture bioreactor denitrification-DNRA | place: Germany: Bremen
ATTAATTACTATGAACAGTAAAAGCGAGTATATAAAGGGCAACGACGCATAAGTATGTATGTAAAATTATTGAATCCTCCACGAATTAGTTGATGGTATGAGTAATCGCTTAGTGGGGGATTTTTATATGTAAAAAAAACAGAAAAAGTTTGTAAAAACTGTCTTGATGACCTGGGGGATTAATCAGCTTTAAACTAGTGACTTCAGGATTATTTAGGTTACTTGAGTAATATTGTAAACGACTAATTGCAAATATAGAATTATATAGCAGAGTTTGTAATTTAGCAAAAAGGAGATTACATCGACAATAGTATTAATCTTGCAGAAATACAAAATGTTTATTTGGGGGAGAGTGAGGAAACGATTATGTTTATTGGTAAACCAGAGAATAGGATAGTATCAATACTACTTATTGTGGTTATAATGTTTCAGGTTGTAACCAGCTATGGAAGTAATACGTTGAGCTATGCATCCGTCGAAAAAGAAGAGATACCAGCATGGGCACAAGATGCAGTGTCTTTTCTAAAAGCTGAGGAAGTTTTTGTAGGGTATGAAAATGGAGAGTTTAAACCCTACGAACCGATAAGCCGTGCAGAATTTATAAGCGTTATTGTAAAGACTATGGCACTTGATCCAGTCGAGTACAAAGACACCTTTATAGATGTAAATCAAAAAGACTGGTATACAAGCAGTATAGCAATTGCAGTAGAACATGGATTTATAGCTGGTTATGAAGATGGCACATTTAGACCTCATAGCTATATAACAAGAGCCGAAATGGCATCGGTTCTATCTAGTATTCTAGTTCTGGATGAGACAACTAATTATGATTTTATAGATTATAACAATATTCCAAAGTGGGCCAAGGGATTTGTTGGTGCTATTGTTAGAGAGGGGTATGTAGCAGGTTATAATGATGGTAGTTTCAAAGCACACAATAGTTTAACACGGGCAGAAACTGCAACAATAATAGAGAAATGTTTTACAGATTTAAAAGGAATGAAATCCTTTTATACAGTGGTGGTTGCGGAGGATGAAAAAAACACCTTCGGGAGGCATAAAGCCAAGTAAAGAAGAAACTTCAAATTCTAGTGATGATAAGTCATCAGATAGAGTGACTACGCCGCCTGTTTCTAATGAACCAGTCATTGAGTCGCTATCGAAAATTAGTGGTTCAAGTGGTGGTTTTATTACTATAAACGGCAATGGCTTTTCAAACAACAAAAATGAACTAGAAGTTGTTTTTAAAGGCAGTGGTCAAGGTAAAATGATTGCACCAATTGTTGATTCTAGTGACATGCACATTCAAGTGATTGTACCTGGATTAATTGGCGAGCAAACAAATGTTACTGTAAAGGCACGTAATAAAGTATCTAATACAAAAAAATTCACAATTACAGCCTTATTAGATCCAACAGTGGACGACCATGGCAATGAAACAAGAGAAGTGATTACAGTTGTAGATGATGTTGTTAAGCAGACACTTCATGAACTAAACATTGGATTAATCCCATTTCTGCAGTCGAATAATCTTAGTGCTGAAGCAAGCGAGCTTGAAAAACAACTGACTGAGCTAAATGCATACACTACCAATGCTTTGAGTGGTGTTTTAAATGATCTGACTGATGAAGAACTTTCTAGAATGGATGCTGTGTTTACGTCTGAATCGGTGCAAGAACAACTTGAAAGGTTAAAATTTACAGCAGAAGTACTATCTCATTCAACAACGGGCGAAGCGATTGACAATATAAACCAAGCTATAGACGCACTTGAAAATACCCTGGATGTGCTCAGAGAAATCAAGTTTTGGTTGGAGGCAACAATAGGGATACTTTCGGTTGCTGTGGTTGCAAGTCTAGGAAGTGCAGCTCCGGAGCTAGGTCCAGTTATAAGCATTTTAGAGGTTATATTAGACGATGTAATAAAACCAATAATTATCGTACTAGAAGTGATATATGAACTTTTGAACTTAGCACCAACCGAAGCTGTTGGAGGTAGTTTTGCGACGCAGAACTATGGCGACTCATTAGGAATTAACCAATACTTCGGGAGTATGAAAAAGCCACAAACTGAAAACCCAGGTATTATTTATTTGAATCAGCCATATTATCTAGAAGGAAGTATTGACTATGCAACAAATGACAATAGGCGTAATTTAGAAAATATGAAAACAGATTTAACTGGTGGAACTTTGGTTACTATACTTGATTATGTTGGTGCGCTTCCGGACTTCGATTTTGATGTGTCGGGTGTGGAAGTCAAACTTGGAGCAGATAGTTCTGACCCTGAGATTGTTTCAACTGAGTGGAATGAATCTGAAGACAAACTGAAAATCATACCACATAAACTTGGCGAGGTGAGTCTTACTATTTATGCTGACATTGCACAGATTGGTAATGAAATTGATAAAGATGACCTTAGTATTACGAGAAGGTTTAAAGTAATTTCAGGTGATGAGAGTACACCACCATATACCATGGGTGCTAGAGTTGACACAGTTATAAATTCGAGTATGACTGAGAAGTACGATGATTTAACAGCTTACATCGGTGATACTTTGTCGTTTGCAGGCGAAGGGTTTTCAACAAGTCACCATCATCAAAAGGTTAATTTCGAAAGTGTGGCCGGATATAACGATACAGGGACATCAAAACATGTAAATGGTACGTACACCAGTTTTGATTTAGAAGTACCGGATACGGTTTCTGGAGATCTAAACGTTACTGTTGGTAATTGGCCATCGAATGATATAGCCATAAACATACTAGAACCAAAGTTAACACGAGTAGCGAGTTCCGCGATTATTGGTGAAACGTGGCCGATAAAGGGTGAAGGATTTAGTCATACTTTAGAAAATAATGAAGCCAATTTTAATGGATTAAAAGTCTTTCCGTTTAAAACGATTGATGCCCACCCTGACCACCATAAAACTCTAAGTTTTAAGGTGCCGTCAAGTGCAAATAGCGGTGCATTTTCTATCACAACAATTGGTGAATTGATTTCGAATAAAGTGAATGTTATTGTTAGGGCGTTTACATCCAAAATTATCATATCAAATAAAAACCGTGATGCACTAAGACCAGCTGTAGCTTATGACGATGCAACGGGTAACAAGATTGTGGTTTATGTTGACAAAAATGATGACAATGGCAATCAATTGTTGGCCACAATTGAGGATGATAATGCTTTTCAAGAGACGTTTGTTGTTTCAGATACTGTTGGTGGTTTAAATGTTGCCCCATCTATACCTTGTGTTACAGCAGCGAACAATCAGTATTTTGTAGCTTGGGCTGAGCAAGTTGATGGTACAGATGTGATTTACTTTAGGTATTCCATAGATGGATCACAATGGAATGAGAAAATGGCAGTATCGAATGCTTCTGTTACAAGCCATTCCTATGAGCCAGATATTGAAGTGAGCGATATTGATAAGGATGGAGATTTGGATGTTCTAGTCTCCTGGACTGAAGAAGGTATAACGACAGAAGACAATGCAATTGTTAGACTGGCAGTTTTAGAAAATGAAGACAATACAACTTTCAAAATTCATGGTGAATACGATATAACAAATCGGGTTCATGACAGTAATGCACCTGATCTAGGTGTTTATGGCGACAACATTGCCATTGCGTATAGTAAAGACTATGGGAGTTCTTTAGAAGAATATAGACGAGATATATACGTGCAAAGAATGGAAACAAGTGGTCTTCATTTAACAAAAGGAACATTAGTGAATATTAGTAAAAACGAAGGCGGGTATTTGAAAGAGAAATATGTTACGCCACTTATTGAAGCAGAAGGCATATTTAGAATTGCAGAAAACCCATCTATTGATATTGACGACAATAACAATGTATACGTGGCATATGAAAATACATTGAAAACATTTAAAGAAGATGTTTTTTATGCAAAATTATTGTCAAGTAATGATATAGCACATATGACTAATATAACGAATAGCGATTATCATTCCCAGTCACCAAAAGTCAATCTTGATGCGGATATGATACTAAGTATTGCGTATATGGAACAAGGATTTGAAACAGGTATAGGATTCAATAATGATAGATCAGATGCTTTTGAGTCACAAATAGTATTTGCTCGTTCCTTTAACTATGGCGAAACCTTTAATGAACCCTATATGCAACTACAGAAAGATAATACAGGAAACCGTATTGGACACCTGGCTATGGATACATCTGGCGATGGAGAAATTGCAATTGTTTGGCAAAGTGAAGAGGATAGCCATCCGACTATAAATATGAGAACAACTTCTGGAGACATTTCACCACCAAGTCGTTACTCTGAAAACTCTGTGAAGTCAAATTCTGGGGATTACATTCTAAGGACTCAAAGTAATGAGAAATTTTTAAATGACTATTTACCTGACCCTAAAACATGGGTACACGGCGACTTGTATATTACCAATATGGATGGTACAGGCGTTAGAAGAATCACAAGAAAAGCGTCTATATACGGTAGGGCTTCTGCAAATCTTAGTGTAGAAAAAAGTGTCTTTCGTAAACAATTGGTTAAGCACATCCGAACTCGATGGTGCTCATCCTATGGGTGTATGGAAAAACGATATACCACTGGGTGCTTACTACTCTAAAGATGGAGACTACATTGCTTTTAGTGCTAAGGGCGAATTATATGGAGTTGATAACGGTGGGGCAGGTTACATTACCTCAGATGGTATGCATGTTCTAGCCTCAGACCTTGGAGACTTAGGTACGCATCCTTGGACACCTTATAATGGTTTGCTTTTTAATACGATAGGGTCCTATGGTTCTGTTGACGCTATGGGCATTGTTCAGACTGAGTTTGATAATATGTTCGTTGACTTACAGTACTATGATATGGATGGTAGGAGTGAGGGGGGCAACAATTTCGCCTGATGGCAGTTTAATAGCTTATACAAAAGGTGGGGCAAGAAGAGATGATAACAATCCGAAATTCAACAACTTTGGTGACTTATATATTATGGATAGCTTAGGAAAACACGTTCAAAAAAATTCCAACCGTATCCAGTGCTATGACACCGGCCTTTTCTAATGATGGCAAAAAAAATAGCTTATGTATTTGACAACAATGGAAATCAAGATATATGTGTTGTAGAACTAGAGAGTCCTTATAAAGTTACTAATATAACGAGGGCATCTGGTGAGAACGAGCTCCTACCTGAGTTTTCTTTTGATGACAGCGCAGTTGTTTATTTAGAAGGCATCTCAGATGAGTTAAGAATTGCACAAACAACAATAGATACCTATCAAAAGTCATTTTTGGGTCAAATGACAGGTGCATCAGGTAGACCAGATTTATTCACTACCAAATCTGATTTAATAAAATTGGAGTATGTTGATGATGAAAACTATGCGAACCATATTAATGAGAATCAAGTTAAAAAGATAAAACTATCCCTAAAAGAAAAGCCTGAAAGTAACATCGTTATTAATATGAAAGTTGATGATTCTGCGAGTGTCTCTAGTCAGCAGTTGGTATTTACTACAAATGATTGGTATGAGGCAAAAGAGCTTATAGTGACACCAGAAAATAATGATCTGGTGGATGGCAGTCGGTTTATTAACCTCTCCTTTAATGTGGATACAACCATCGATGAAACATATGAAACCCTAGTGATACCGTCGTTGTGGTTTGTTATAAATGATGATGATGGTTCGGATACAGCACCGCCAATATGGAAGGCAGGATCGCTTACAACAAGTATTACGCCACCTTCGACCTTGGTGTTGACTTGGACGAGTGCAGTGGATAATAAGGGGGTATCGGGATACAACTTATACAAAGATGGCACACTTGTTTCTCATGTAGGTGCAAATATCAATAGTTTTGAGTTCGATGATTTATTGTCAAACGTAGAGTACAAGTTGAAAGTAGAAGCAATAGATACATCGGATAACAAGTCGAGTCAAGTGCTTTCTGTTTCAATGGGCGATTTGGAACCACCAAAATGGGATCCGAGTGATGAAATAAACATTAAGAATATGAGCCTGGATGAAGTTTGGATAGTGTTCGAACGTGCGACTGATAATGTTGATGTTGCAAATTACAAGACATACATTGATGAAGTGCTTGTAAACACAGGGAATTCAAATGGCTATCACCTATTAGATTTAACGCCTAATACATCATATAGTATAAAAGTTCATGCAGTCGACTCGTCCAATAATGTCTCGTTGGTGCCTTTATCAAAAACGATTACAACACCAGCAGATACAGAAGTTCCTGTATGGCCGCCTAATGCATTTACCGCTTCAGAGATTGCACAGGATCGTATTAAGTTTTCTTGGGAAGAAGCGGTGGACAACCACAAAATAGATGGTTATAAAATTTATATTGATGATGTGTTAAAAACAACCGTAGATTCTGATGTTCATGATTACACACTAGACACTCTTAAAGCTTATACAGAACACAAGTTTAGTGTAGTTGCAGTGGATTATAGTGGAAATTTGAGTTTGAATCAAAGCGCTCTAGTTGTAAGTACAATTGGGCCAGTGTTTGACCAAGGCAGCGGTTATGAATCTGGTCTATATAGTGGTTATGATATACACCCAACAACATTTAACTGGGACAGGCATACAAGGTTTGCTGGTGCAAAAATAAATGTAGGTATAAAATGGAAAGTTGGAGACTCTAATGGTAACAGTAGAGTTCAATATCCAACAAGCTCACCAGTTATAACGAGTGAAGGGAAAATTATTGCGATATTAGACTCAAAACTTAATGCTATAGATAAAGATGGAAATGTACTGCATAAGAGTTTTCTCACCAATTACAGCGCATCACCAATTCTTTCTAATAACTGGCCTTTAATTGTTTCAAGAGGTAAATATCTAAAGGCTTATGATGTAACTGATTCTAGTTTTGATGAATTATGGAGTAATCAAGCGGCTGATGACAACAACAGCAAAATGAATAGTTCGCCAGCAGTGACATCTGCGGGGGGCTATTGTTTGCACAATGACACCTAGTATATTTGGATTTAATCCGAATTTGGTTCCTAATGATCCTGTGCCATATAGTGAATGGAGTATGACTATTGGCAGGGGGAGTGACGATATATATTCATCACCTGCTATAGGAAGAGATGGCACGGTTTATGTTGGTCGAGTTACTGGGTCAATCAATGCACTCAATGCAGATGGCAGCTACAAATGGCACTTTGAAACATTGGGCGGTGTAGAATCATCACCAACAATAGGTGAAGATGGTACCATATATATTGGAAGTGATGATCATAATGTGTATGCCATAAATCCTGATGGGAGTAGAAAATGGGTATTTGCAACAAATGACAAAGTTAGATCTTCAGCAGCTATAGGGCCAGATGGAACTATATACATAGGTTCTACTGATCATAAGCTATATGCAATTAACCCAGATGGAACAGAAAAATGGTCCTTCACAGCAACTGGGAGTGTTGTTTCATCACCAATAGTTGACGGCGAGGGTGATATCTATTTTGCAGATTCGACAGGTAGTATCTATGCCCTTAGTGATAATAGAGGTATTAAGATTTGGTCATTTAAACTTTCGACTGGTGTTACATCTTCTATAGCTATTGGTGCAGATGGAACTATTTATGCCCAGACAGTTGACGGTATATTATATGCACTTGGTGAAGGTCAGGCCGGTAGCCGATTTAGTTTTGAATCGCAAACTTACTTAGTTTCTGAAGATAGTAAAACGTTAGAAATTGCTATCACTAGAAGTGATACTAGATTAGAAGAAACGATTAGATATGGTCATAGATTAACTGATCCACTCAATACAGCAACAAGTAGCGATTGTGTAAACACCGAAGGGGAGATAACCTTTGCTGTTGGTGAAAGCCGAAAAACGTTCAATATTAATATAGTAGAAAACATACATTTCTTTGGTGATAAAGTTGCGGTCCTAGAAATAAAAGATGTGACGGAATATGTTAATACAAAAACAGTTGTAACAATAGCTGACGCGACTCGTACTTCAGTAGTGGGATTTGAGAATGAAGTTTTGTCCGTCGATGAGAGTGGAGGAACCACTAATGTTAAAGTCATTAGAGAAGGAAATTCTCTAGTAGAAGTTAGTGTAGGTGTACGTCTAAATAACACAAAATCAACAGCTACAAATTTAGACGACTACAACTTGTCAAGTTTAGGGACTATAACTTTTAAAAGTGGTGAAACTGAAAAAAAATATTCTATTAAGTGTAGTTAACGATGATACTTTAGAAGGTGATGAAACCATTTCGCTCTATATCGAAAAAGAAGTAACCGATAAAACTGTGTCTATAAAGAATACAGGGGTGCTTGAGATACATCTCATTGATGATGATGGAATTAGTGCGCCAAACATCTCTGCAGATATTGTGGATGGGCTAGGAGAAGTTACAGTTTCAGGCATGGTCAATGGATCAAAGCTAACACTTTACAATTCATTAGGTGGTGTGTCGGATTATATATATAATGTTACGTCCGATGCAGCGATATTTGTCAGGGTGCCTGAAGGTACTGGGTATTATGTGACTCAAAGTATTGGTGATTCTGAGAGTGAAACATCCAATTTGGTAGATATTATTATACCGAAAATTACCAGTCTTATAGATGCGACAATTGCACTAGTAAAAGGTTCAAACCATGGGACTACAAAGGTTGTTATCACGAATAGAGGCGATTATACTTATCATGCTAATGGCTATAACTACAATGAAGACACTTATCCGAGTGTGGGTAAGAAGATGGTGAATTTAGGTATAATGAGTCAAGAAAACACTAACGATGTTATTGCTAATGTAGACACATTCACAGACCAGTATGTGTATGTTTATCAAGTAGACAAAACTGGCGTTGTTATAGGTTTTGATTCAGTTAAAGTGAGAGAAGAGGATGTAAAACCACACCCATAAGCTAAAGAAAACGCCTTGTTTTTTAGTTCGTTTAAATATTTTTAACGTAATGCTTTTATTAATGTCAAAATCGTGGTATCATTAACTCAATGCATATAGAAATCAATTATTGGCAGGGGGAAATTAGATGATAACTTATAAAAGCGGACTAGATGTTATAGAGTGGGATTCTCTACTTGATCTGTATAAAGCCGTTGATGGTGTAATCGGTTTAGCGAACAGTGGTGAATTCGATAGAATTAAAGTATCATTTGCTAACAGTTACAAGATTGTAACTGCATGGGATGGACCTAAAATTGTTGGTGCTGGCAGACTTCTGTCTGATGGGTACTGCTATGGCTGGATTCATGACGTGGGCGTTTTGCCAGAGTATCAAGGCAAAGGGATAGGAAAAGGCGTAATGAATGAGCTCATGAATGTTGAGGAACCTCTGCTATTTGGACTTACATCATCGTTTGTTGGTGTAGAGTTCTATAAAAGTCTTGGTTTTAAAAAACATAAAACTGCAATGGCAAAATACCCTGGAGAATCAACGTATCTAGAAAATGAATAATGAAAATGAAAAACCGAACACGTACATGTGTTCGGTTTTGTGTTATAATAGAGTTGAAAATATGTGTCGTGGGGGCGGTGTCATGTTACGTATAAAGAAAACTCAACTTAAAAGTGTTAAACGTGCAACCATGTTTGTAGATACATACTTTGTATCTAAGTTTGGATTTTCGCCTTACCGTGGTTGTCAGCATGGGTGTGCATATTGCGATGGTCGTGCAGAACGGTATTATGTAGAAGGCATATTTGATGAGGATATTGAAGTGCGCTTAAATGCAGCCGAAATCTTAGATACTACACTTGTTAAATCTCGTGAGTTCGGAATCGTTGGGATTGGTTCAGGGGTAAGTGACGCGTACCAACCGATTGAAGGAAAGCATAAGATTATGCCTGGTGTCATTGATGTGCTTATAAAACATAGAGCACCAGCTTATGTCATGACAAAGTCCGCACTAGCGCTTAGGGATCTTGATAAATGGAAGGAACTCAACCAAGTTGCAGGAGTAACACTATTTGTGTCTTTAACAATGCTCAACAATGCGTTGGGACGTCTCTTTGAACCAGGCGCTTCACTTCCAACTAAAAGACTGGAAATGATCCAAAAGTTTAAAGAAGCTGGAATAAGTGTGGTTGTACTTGCTATGCCTTTTATGCCCAAAATTACGGATGGATTAGATCAAGTTGACACACTTTTTTAGGAAATTGAAAGACGTAAATGTAGACGCTGTTATGCCAGGTGGAATGACTCTGAGACCTGGATACCAAAAGGATCACTTTTTTTTCAATGTTATTGAGGACTACGACGCTAGCCTGCTGCCATTTTATAAAAATCTTTATAGGGAAAACAAACAGTCTGGGTCTCCACTTCAGTCATATATAATAGAAGAGACTAAGGGGATAGATAAACTCCAAAGAAGTCATGGGTTGTTAAATATAATGCCTCATCATTTATACCAAGATAGATTGCAGATATATGATGAAATATGGGTCTTGTTAACACACATGCTTAAAATATATAGCAGACAAGGTATTAATATATCTCCGCTTAAGGAATCGCGGAATAGATACGGTGCATGGCTTGAGGAGCAAAAGAAGACCTTTAATAAAACAAGGTCGGGCTCGGGCAATGAACTAGACTCACAATTTCAGTTCATGATCCAAACTGGAGAGTTTAGGACGTTAATCCAAAATGACAAGCTTTCGCAGTTTTTAGAAGAAGTGATTCTTGAAAGAAAGTGTCTTAACTATAAGACTTTAAAGCTTGAATAAGACTATGAAGAGTTTAGTACTAAAAGACAAAACAAAAGAGAATTCCAATATCTAATTTGGAATTCTCTTTATTCATTATTACAGAGTTCAATTTCATTTTCATCTTCGACTCGAATGTCGCTTTCCAATAGCATCACTCCTTTCAATGAAATGATCGATTACGTTAGAAACGTTCATGACGATCGCTGTTTTAGTAGTACCTCCTTTCAGATCCTTGTATAGACAATTAGTAATATAAATGTTTATAGCCAGTCAGCAAACTGTCCCATTCCCATAAAGTTTACAGTATTATTAACTTGAACAGTATGTTTTACTTTCGCGTCTTCTGCTGTAGGATAAGATACTCTCACTGAGAAACCGTGACCGCTGTCGTTCTTCTGATAGTTAGGCATGTTCTTTTCCTTCATAGTTTTCATTTTGATTCCTCCATTTTCACCTTTGCGTTACTCACCAATTTGTTACACCAATTTTACTCAGTAGTTTCTCTGTATATTTTTTTGAGAAACATTCACTTGGGTTATATTTATATTTACCTCAAGTTATGTGTATAAAAAAAACCGTCCTACTCATAAAGGACGGAAATTTCCGTGGTACCACCTTTGTTGCTCAAAAGAGCCTCTCAGTGCATAATATGCATGCTTTTAACGGGGCGACCGTCCTTAACTACTATAGTTCATTAAGGAAGCTCAAGAGTGATCTGCTAGAAAAATTGTTCCTGCCGGATTCCACCATGACCGGCTCTCTATAAGGACAAAGTATTTCTGCCATCTCCATCAATGCTGAAGTATGTTGTGATTTATTGAATCAAATTTTATCAGCGTGACAGGATACTGTCAACAGAATTTTCAGAAAAAGATGAATATTGTTGTAACTTAAATAATTTTAATTCGTCCATAAAAAATTGAGTGCATTATAGTGTTTATACATTCTGTATAATGCATAGAAAATCAATGGAAGTTAGTAATGGATTGGGTAATTAGTCTGAGGTTGGATATAATAAGGAATACCAGTGAAAGTTACTATTTTACATTAGGTGATTCTATGCATAAAAATTGATTATCATAACAATAGTGTTACTTATTTCATTAATTTCATTTACGACCACGTTTGCATCTGATGCCAATATGGACAGGCCTAGAGTACTTGTGCTAAGGAGTCTTGACAATGTCCGGTACGACATGAAGAATATTATGTCGGGTTTTCAAGCAGCTCTTAACACAAATGAAGTCCAAATGGATGTTGTTGACATACACGTAGGGTACCTTAGTGATCCTATGTATGAAGACGGTATTGAGCGTATAATCAGTTCAATGGTTAAAAGTGGTGGGGAATACGATTTGCTGATTCTTGTTAGGGAACCGGCTGTTCGTTATGCTCTTCATTTGGAAGAATCATTTTCAGAAACGCCAGTCATATTTGGCATGGTTGAGAACACTGAATTATCAAAGGAAATGCATGATCGCTTTAATGCAGTACAAGTAAATGAGCCAATTTTACTTCGAGAAAATATACTACTTGCAGGAACGCTCATAGATGAGTTGAATCAAGTCTTAATAGTATTAGATGGGGCACTTGATGGTTCAAGCATTGAGGCAGCCCTGACAAAGCAAATGTCAATTTTTGAGAATGAGCTAAATATAATTAAGCTGCAAGGCGATGCTATTATGTCTGGGAAGACCAATTTGGAAGATTATAGCATGGATAATACCTTAATATACTATTTGAGTGAGCATCATAGTGCCAATGTGTTTAGAGATATGAAGTTGGATTCAAGTCTTGTATTCACACCATGGACCAACTTGGTTAAAGGAAAAGTTGACGGAGGAAGAGTCTTAAATGCTACTGTTTATGGTGAAATCATAGGTGAAAATGCACTTCGGATATTGGCAGGTGAATCAGCATCTGAACTAGAAGTCATAAATGTGAGTTCAAGGTATGTATTTGATTATAAGAATGTGTATGAAAAAAATTTAGATCTGGAATGGATAGAGAATGAAGCTATTTTTCTTGGTATGGATACTGCAAATGGTGGAAATGGAGTTCTTATTGCTGGAATGACAATTCTTGTATTTGCAGTTATAGTTATCATCGTGCTTATGGTTCAGCATTATCTAGCACATCATCAAAAATCTGAGGCAACTGCAGGTGTCTTTTCACAAGAAATTGTGCAAAACGTGAATACTGCAATATCCATCAAAAATGAAGATAGGCACTATATACATGTTAATGAAAAGTTTAATCAATTATTTAACATAAACACAGATGTTGTTGGGTGTCTAGATTCACAAATATTCCCAGTGGAGTTTGCAAAAGAGTTAAAATCTATTGACGATAGAGCAACGTTTGGCAGTGATGATTATGATAAGAAAATCATTTACAATCATATGGAGTCTGGTGCTCTTTATCTTGAGTTCAAAGTAAAAAAAAGTGAAAGATCCTCAGGGAAAAGTACACTTGGTAAGTTATATTGGAGATTTAACAGAGCAGAAAAAACATGAGAAAACACTGGCTGAGTTAAACAAGCTTCTTGAACAGCAGGTTCGAGATCGAACTGGTGAACTCATTCAAGCAGAAAAAATGGCTATACTAGGTACTCTTGTGGCTGGGGTATCACACGAAATTAGTACGCCTATCGGAGTAGGTATAACAGCCTCAACTTTCTTATCTGATCAAACCAATCATCTTAAGAAACAATTTGAAAGTGGAGCCTTGAAAAAAAAGTCAGACATGGTTAGTTTTCTTGACTTGTTAGATGAGACAGGGGAGATTATCTTCAACAATTTATCTAATGCTGCTGAAATGATTACGAACTTCAAAAAAGTTGCTGTTGATCAAGCAAGCGAGGAAATTAGGGAGTTCAATTTAAAAGACTATTCCCGTGGTGTTGTTATGAATTTAAAGCCTAAGTTTAAACACACGAAACATAGAATTCATGTTCTAGGTGAAGAGGATCTTATGATGTACTCTTATCCTGGTGCTGTGAATCAGATTTTAACAAATTTAATTTTGAATTCATTAATTCATGGTTTTGAAAATAAAGATGCTGGAGAAATTAAAATATTGATTCAGCAACGCTCAGACATAATGGGTGTGAGAATTGAGTACACTGACAATGGTCAAGGCATCCTAAAAGATAATGTCTCTAAGATATTTGATCCCTTCTATACGACAAAAAGAGGTAAGGGTGGCTCAGGTTTAGGTATGAACATTGTACGTAACCTGGTAGAAAAAACGCTTAATGGGACAATTAAAGTGTATTCAGATAAGGATCAAGGTGTGAGATTCGTAATCGATTTTCCACAACGTATTAATGTATATGAAAATCAAAGTGGTGAAGCATAGGTCTATACAGTAAAGCTGTCTAGGCCTTTCTAATTTTTACTGTGAGCTTGAAATCTATAGTGAAAATATGTAAGCTGATAGTGGGTGATAATATGAAAGAAAGTAATAAGCTTTTAAAGAACGGAGATGAAATCCTTTTTCATGATCAATATATGCTCGTTGATTTGAATGGACAAAGAATGGTTGCTTCAACATCGCCTCTAAATGGTGGTGTTAGAAATGACCTCAAAGCAGTTTTTAATTATGATGAAACCCCTGTTGGTGGGGGCTGGTGTCAGATGAAAGCTGATACATATGAAAAACACCTTGAAATAATTGCATCAGAAATTGGACTGAGTTCGGCGACTGCAACTGGTTTATCTACTACCGTCCAAATTGGGAACAGTGTTGTTCTAACAGAAAACTATCATGGACATGAAATTGTTCTTGTATGTACTGCTGGTGTTGACATGAATGCAGCACGCGCAGGAGATCCTTCTGGCTACGATGAAGCTACAGTCATTCCTGATGTTCGAAAAGGAACGATTAATATTATATTAAATTGTGATGTAGCTCTACCAGCTGGGAGTGTTTCAAGAGCTTTAATTACTGTTACAGAAGCAAAAAAGTGTAGCGCTTCAGGAGCTATTGGTTGGCAGTTGCTATTCAGAGAGCTTGGCAACTGGTTCGGGAACTGATGGCGTAGTTGTTATAAGTAATCCTACCTCTGAACTTAAACTTTCGAATACAGGAGCGCATTCAAAACTTGGTGAGATTATTTCATTGTTAACAAAACGTGCAGTAGCAAGAGCACTCCAACTTCAGACTGGGCTTGATTCAGTTAGACAGCTTGATGTCTATCAAAGGTTAAAACGATTTAACATTGATGATATGTTGTTTCTTCTAAATGATGAGATGAATAGAAACAAGAGTAATGTGGCTCTTGCAAGCCTCATTGCTCATTTGCTAGACCAAATGTCATGGGGGATGCTTGAACCACCAGTTGTTTTAGATACTGCCAAAAGCCTTCTGGGACTTGAGTTCGGGATAAAAGCGAGTGAATTGTCAAGTACACATAAAGTAAAAGACTATGTTCTACGAGGCCTAGTTCAATATTTGATTGATACGACTGAGGACTAATAGAAATATAAAACCGGCTTGAATAAGCCGGTTTTGCCATGATAGGCATGAGCGAACACATCTCAGTTCGGGGCTAAGATGAGAATCATTTGATTCTAGTAATAAGACGATCTAAACTACGGAAAAGTTCCTTACAGCTAAACTTTTTTTTATTCTAATTGAGAATGGGAAAAAGTTTTTTTTATTTTCAAAACGACTAGTCAACCCCTATGGGCAGGGGGTGGGTTTTCTAAAAGTAGTGTTGGGTGCACTTTTTCCAACAAGTTCAAGGGACAGTACTTGAAAAGTAATGAGAGAGACGGAATGTACAATGCGTCAAAGCATTGAATTCAGAATATTGAAACAATTGATAAAGCTCTTGAAGTCCTTTATAACACTTGCTAAGATGCTTTTATACGAAACGGAGGAGAAAGAAATGAAAAATAAATCACACATGAAATGGGCTTGGGCGATTATGATCGCATTTTTAACACTAGGTATATTTGATTTTAGATTTGGGGTATTAGGGTTTGCATGTATGGGTGCACCAATGTATCATGCCTTCGGGGGAGGGGGGAAGGTTCATTGTGCAAAGTATTGCCCGAGAGGTTCACTATTAGGCAGACTATTAGAAAATGTTAGTATGCAGAACAAATTACCAAAGTTTATGACAAAGAAGAATTTCAAACATGGATTACTAGCCGTAATGCTTATTGTTTTTAGTATTTCAATGTATCATGCAGGATGGAACTTCTATAAAATTGCATTCAGCATGTTTAGGTTTATGACTATGTCACTTGCAATTGGTATTATTATGGGTATTGTCTTTAAGCCACGAAGCTGGTGTACAGTATGTCCAATGGGAACTGGAACTGGTCTCATTCAAAAACAAGTTGGTAATAAGGATATATTTAGTGGATTAGGGTCTTCTCAGCCCAAACAACCTCAGCCTAATCATGTTGTTCAGCTAACAAAAAAACCTTCTGATAAAAAGGCGGCTTAACCCGTTTGCTATCTTCAAGTATTGGGTATTCTCTGAATAACTAATATGAAAGAGACGGAAGGGGTGACCCTATGGAAAATGTTAAAGCAAATCGAAGGACATTAATACTAGTAACCATATTTGTCGGTCTAATGCTCATCTTAGGTGGCTTAAGGACTACGGTGAATTTTATAACTGATTATCAATGGTTCAGCAAGAATGGATACATTCAAACGTTTTTGGTTGAGATCCTTACGAAATTGAAGATTTTGATCCCGCTGTGGATCATTGCATTTACTGGTTTGATCATATACTTGACAAGACTTAAGAAAAAGTATTGTACACATGGTCATATCCAACTGACAGCTGATGAGGATCGGTTAATAAAGCGTGTTACGCTTACATTCTCACTACTTGTAGGGCTATATTTTGCAGGCACTATAACGTCGTCAGTTTGGTTGAAAGGGCTAATGTTCATGAATGGACATACCTTCGACTTGGCTGACCCAATATTCTTCCAAGATCTATCGTTCTATTTCTTCCAGTTACCTCTGTTTAAAGAGGTTTTATCCCTTGCGATAGTTATTACCACTTGGATGGTTCTCATTACACTTGGATTCTATTTTGCGGCATTTAATCTTAAGCGACCACAAGATGGCAGCCTGTTTGATATGAATGAAATCGCTGGACGACCAAATTTTTCTTCAATTTTTAGAAAAAAATTGGTGGTTACAGCTATAAGGAAGATTGCTGTATTAGGTGCTTTAATACTACTACTCATCAGTGCGACTTACATGATTAGTGGGTTCAACTTACTCTACTCAGCTAGGGGTGTTGCATATGGTGCGAGTTATACAGACATTAATGTAACCTTAATTGGGTATAGAATTAGTGCAGTGGTGGCTCTTCTTTCTGCTGCGACATTTGCCGTTGGATTATTAACAGGGCGAAAAAGGATTACGGTTTTAGGTCCAATCGTTTTAGTTTTAATTGCCATAATTGCAGGGATCTTTGCAGGTGTTGTTCAGCAATTGGTTGTTGAGCCGGATGAGATTTCTAAGGAAAAGGAATACCTGGAATATAACATTGAATATACACAGCAAGCCTTTGGTTTAAATGATGTTGAGATAAGAGACTTCCCAGCGGAACAGTCACTCACACGTCAGGATATTTTGAATAATGATGAAACGATTTCAAACATAAGAGTGAATGACGCAAGACCTCTTAAACAAACGTTTAATCAAATTCAGGGTATTAGATTGTATTACCAGTTCAATGACATTGATATTGATAGATACACTGTGAATGGCGAGTATCGACAGGTATTTATCGCACCACGTGAACTTAATTTCGAGAAATTGAATGATGATGCAAAAACATGGTTGAATAGACACCTGAGGTTTACACATGGGTATGGTGTTGTTATGTCACCTGTAAATGCTGTTACGTCGGAAGGTCAACCGGAGTTGATGTTTAGGAATATTCCACCAGTCACTGAGACAGACTTAAAAAAAATTAATAGACCAGAAGTGTATTTTGGTGAATTGACAAACAACTACATTATTATTCGAACTGACGAAGAGGAGTTTGACTATCCTTCTGGTTCAGATAATGTAAATGCTAAATACGAAGGTCAAGCGGGTGTTGATTTACAAGGTTTTAATAAACTGCTCTATGCGTATAGAATGAGAAGTATGAAGATGTTGTTCTCAACAGCTTTAAATGACGAAAGTCGAATTGTGTTCTACAGAAACATACATGAAAGAGTACGCAGAATTGCACCTTTCTTAACCTACGATCAAAATCCATACATGGTTTTGAGTGAAGATGATGGAAAGTTATACTGGATTATTGATGCGTATACTTCAAGCAGATACAACCCATACTCACAACCGTATATATTTAATGATCGACCTGTAAATTACTTACGGAACTCAGTGAAGGTTGTTATTGATGCTTATGAAGGCACAACAACATTCTATGCATTTGATGACACTGATCCTGTACTGAAAACGTATAATGGAATATTTAAAGATCTATTTACACCAGGTGCAGAAATGCCAGAAAATCTACGTAAACATGTTAGATATCCTCAAGATTATTTCAATCTTCAATCTGAAGTTTATAGAGTATATCATGTTGAAAATCCAGTGGTATTCTACAATGGAGAAGATATTTGGGATATCGCAAATGAAAAATATATGGGAGCTCAGCAACAAATTGAATCCAATTACGTGATGTTTGAATTGCCAGAGGAAGAGGCAGCGGAATTTGCGTTGATATTGCCGTTCACTCCAAAGGAAAAAGCAAACATGACCTCCTTGTTTGTAGCTAGAAATGATGGAGAGGAGTACGGAAAACTCTTCTTGTATAAGTTCTCAAAGAATAGGACTGTGCAAGGCCCAATGATGATTGAGTCTCGTATTGATCAAAACTCGGATATATCACCTCAATTTACACTTTGGGGCCAGGAAGGGTCTCAAGTTTTAAGAGGTAATGTTATTGTGGTTCCAGTTGAAGACGCTCTACTATATGTAGAGCCAGTCTATATTCAAGCAGACAATCCTAACAGCCTTCCAGAAATGAAGCGTGTTATTGTGTCTTATGAAGACAAAGTTGTTATGGAAGAAAACTTGGATTTGGCTCTAGCTAGAATATTCGACATTGAACAGCCGCAGACGGGAAAAACTCAGGGGCAAACAACTGGTGATGGTTCACCGAGCGGTGAAGCTGATGAAGAAGTACAAGACCTACTGAATCAGATCAATGATCTATTTGAGGCATCTGAAGACAATATGGATGATCTTAGAAATCTGATTCAAGAGTTGAACAAAACTCTCCAAGAGGAAGTTCCAGTTACAGAAAATGAAGAATAAGATCAATTTTAGAATGTTTAAGACGAGTAAAGGAGCCGCTAATTTGAGCGGCTCCTTTTAAAGG
>JDSF01000369.1_pt1 | contig 18994 bp, 22 predicted proteins | sample 199441 | NCBI WGS metagenome assembly JDSF01 (sample SAMN02592751, study PRJNA231836) | bioreactor metagenome | isolation source: continuous culture bioreactor denitrification-DNRA | place: Germany: Bremen
AGAGACAGTCCATGGAATTGCATGAAAAGGCACAAGAAAAGCTACAAACTGGACATTCAGCAGGGCATTTAAAGATTTTTTGTTTTTTTCCGTGTATTTCCGTGCCTTCCGTGGACTCGAAAGATTAAGGGGAACTATGAAAACGATTCTGGTTACAGGCGGTGCAGGCTATATTGGATCCCATACAGTTGTCGAGCTTTTAGCCGCCGACTATAATCTGGTCATTCTTGATAACCTAAGTAATTCAAGTCGAATCGCGTTGGATCGTGTTGAAAAGATCAGCGGACGAACCTTCCATTTTTACTGCGGTGATATCCGTGATATCTATACCCTTGATCAAATCTTTTCCGATCATCACATCGATGCTGTTATCCATTTTGCCGGTCTTAAAGCGGTTGGTGAGTCAACACAGATTCCTCTGGATTATTATGACAACAATGTCACAGGAACGCTCACACTTCTGCGGGCGATGAAAAGCGCCGGTGTTCGTAAAATTGTCTTCAGTTCCTCGGCAACTGTCTATGGTGATCCCGCTCAGGTACCGATCAGGGAAGACTTTCCCACTTCCGCCACAAATGCATATGGTCGCAGTAAGTTGATGATCGAAGAGATGCTTCAAGATCTCTCGGCGTCAGATCCTGACTGGTCTATTGTCTTGCTCCGCTATTTTAATCCTGTCGGTGCCCATTCTTCTGGACTGATAGGTGAGGACCCCCAGGGAATTCCCAACAATCTTATCCCTTATGTCAGCCAGGTAGCGGTTGGCAAGCTGGAGCAACTCTCCGTTTTTGGTGATGACTATCCAACCGTAGATGGGACAGGTGTGAGGGATTATATCCATGTGGTTGATCTCGCCAAAGGGCACATCAAAGCTCTGGATCGCATTGAACAGGCTCAAGGCGTTTACACTTACAATCTGGGGACAGGAAATGGGTACTCTGTTCTTGAGATTATTAAAGCCTTTGAAGCTGCATCAGGACAGAGCATTGCTTACCAAATAGCACCAAGACGGCCAGGTGATATCTCCACCTGCTGGGCTGACGCCAGTCTGGCGAAAAATGAATTAGACTGGCAGGCAGAGTTTGGTTTGGACGCGATGATGCGCGATAGCTGGAACTGGCAGAAAATGAATCCACGTGGTTACGAAGGTTGATCATGTTTAAGTTGTCTGGTCCACGGAATCACACGGATAAGGCCGGAAAGTTCAATGGGTGTTTGGCAAAAGCGCGCTTACTATTGAAAGATCAACGTTCGTTTTATCACTTTTGTCTTTCTCAGTGTCTCCGTGGCAAAAATAGAAGAATTTGTCCGTGCTTTTCCGTGTTGTCCGTGGACTGAAGGATTATGACTTTTGAATAAAATCAAAAACTACATGACCATTGACGTGGAGGACTATTTTCATGTCTCTGCATTTGAAAATCAATCGCCTCCTAGTACCTGGGCTGAACGTGAATGCCGTGTTGAAAAAAACACTGATACGATTCTTGCGCTTATGGATGCGAATAGTGTAAAAGCCACTTTTTTCATCCTTGGTTGGGTTGCAGAGCATTATCCACGTATTGCTCAAATGATTGCTTCACAGGGCCATGAAGTAGCCAGTCATGGTTACTTACACCAACGCGTAGGACTGCAGGACAGAGAAGTCTACAGGCAAGATATCCGGCGTGGAAAACAATTATTAGAAGATCAAACTGGTCAGGCTATTCTGGGCTATAGAGCTCCCAGCTATTCGATTACCCGAAGTACAGCTTGGGCTTTCGACGAATTACTGGAAGCAGGATTTAAATATGATTCCAGTATTTTTCCCATGAAACATGATTTTTACGGGATCCCTGATTGGCCCAGGTTTGAAGGTTATGCTGTAAAGGATGATCAGGAGTGGAAATCCGCTGATCATATTGATGTCGGTCAGGTCGGTCTACGTGAACTCCCAATTACAACCTTGCGGATTGGTCAGCGTAATCTGCCGATAGCGGGTGGTGGATATTTTCGGTTACTTCCTTACTTGGTGACACGATGGGGATTGGACCAGATCAACAAAAAAGAAAATCAGCCCTTTGTTTTTTATCTTCATCCTTGGGAGTTTGATCCAGAGCAACCCCGGATGATTGGAGCCAGTGCAAAAAGTAAGTTCAGGCATTATTTGAATTTAGGCCGAACGGAAGACAGGTTTAAGTGTTTGCTGGATGATTTTAAGTTTCAGCCAATTGCTGATGGTTTGGGTTTGAACTGTAGATAAGCTTTCAAGGCTGTTTGCCACGGACGCACACAGACAAAGCGGACAATATCGAGAGGCAACGTTTACAGAGATAATGGGATGTGGCTTATATCCTATATTTAGTGGTTATCCTTTAACTTAGCGTCCTCTGCGGTTTGAGTGAGCAAAGCGAACGGGCGCGACAATGTTTTTTTAAGTTCAAGTCTAACTCGCGCAAAGCCGCAAAGAACGCTAAGGTTTACAATCTTTGACGGGATTAATACCGATAGCCGCAGTTAGAATCGGATATGAGCGGGTGATAATTTGTGGGTTAGTATCAAAACCCTCTATATCCATTGATCTCTTTGAATTGATTTATTTTTCTCCGTGTTTTAGTGGCTATATGAGGGGTAGGTTTTATCTTTTTCTTAGCGGTCTTTGCGTCTTGAGAGAGCGTAGCGAACGGGCGTGAGTCCGATGTAATTTCATGTCCAGACCTGTCTGTGTGTGTCTGTGGCTAATAAATAGAGATTTATATGTGTGGTATTGCTGGAATCATAAATTTTAATCAAATTGATCGATCTACGGAAGAAACAGTGACTAAAATGGTCACGATGCTTCATCATCGTGGTCCGGATGAAACTGGTATTTACCGCGACCCGCATGTCTGTCTTGGCCACGCAAGATTAAGTATTCTAGGGCTTGAGAGTGGTGTTCAGCCAATTTCGAATACTGATGAGTCCATGTGGATAGTTTACAACGGTGAGGTCTTTAATTATCTCGAGCTGCAAGAAGGATTAGAGAACAAAGGCTATCATTTCAAGACAGGTACAGATACTGAAATTGTCCTCGCCATGTATCAGGAATATGGGAGTGACTGTCTTTCCTATCTGAATGGTCAGTTTGCCATAGCAATTTGGGATCGTAACAAAAAAGAACTCTTTTTAGCACGAGACCGGGTTGGAATCAGGCCTCTTTTTTATACTCAAAATGGTAGTAAGCTCAGCTTTGCATCAGAGATAAAATCATTGTTTGCAGATTCCGATGTTGAACGAACAATCAATCCTCAGGCATTAAGCCAAATATTTACATTTTGGACAACTGTAACACCGGATACTGTTTTTTCTAATATACATGAGCTACCGCCAGGGCATTTCATCAAAATTTCAAGCCATAGGGTATCTGAACCCAACCCATTTTGGTCTATTCCCAGTTTTTCTCATGAGTCACGGTGGCAAGGCAGTTTTGATGAAGCAAAAGAAGAACTCCATGCCTTAATCAAAGATTCCGTCAGATTGCGTCTACGGGCAGATGTCCCTGTCGGGACCTACCTAAGCGGCGGATTGGATTCCTCCATTACAACAGCCCTTGTGGCAAAGAACTTCAATAACGATTTGAGAACCTTCTCTCTCGGTTTTCAGGAGCATCCCTTTGATGAATCCTCTTATCAAAAGGAGATGGTTGATCAGCTTGGAACTGAGCATAGTGAAATCTACGTTTCAAACAAAGACATTAGAGAAAACCTTCCGCAGGTTATTTGGCATTGTGAAAAACCACTCTTAAGAACCGGGCCTGTTCCTTTGTTCTCACTATCGAAACTTGTCAGGGATAGCCAGTTCAAAGTCGTCTTGACTGGTGAGGGGGCTGATGAAATATTTGGTGGTTATAATATTTATAAAGAAGCTAAGCTTCGTCGCTTTTGGGCTAAACAACCTGAATCAAAATGGCGTCCTCTATTAATTCAACGGCTCTATCCTTATATCTTTAAAGATGCAGCCAGGTCCAAAATATTCCTTCAGCAATTCTTCTCAGTCAAACAAGAAGATTTGAATGATCCATTTTTTCTCATCAGATTCGCTGGCGTAACAGTGGGAAGAATAGCATGTTCTTCAACAAGGATCTCCAAAGTGAGCTCTCGGATTATGATCCTTATACTGCGATGGCAAAACGCTTACCTGATAATTTTAAAGAACAGGGATCTTTCAGTCAGGCCCAATATCTGGAAATGGATCTTTTCCTTTCAAACTACCTGCTTTCTTCTCAGGGGGATCGCGTCGGTATGGGCAATTCCATCGAACTTCGTCTTCCGTTTTTGGATCACAGAGTGATTGAGTTTGCAGCAAAATTACCAGCTCATTGGAAAATAAAAGGGCTGAATGAAAAGTATATTCTCAAGGAAGCTTTTAAAGGGATTGTTCCAGATAATATTCGTAATCGCGCCAAACAACCGTACCGCGCACCAATTCGAGAGTCATTCTGGACAGATGAGCCCAACTCTTATGTTGCTGATTGTCTGTCTGAAACTGCGATTAACAATGCAGGATACTTTGATGCTAAGAAGGTACAGCTTTTGAGTAAAAAGTTTACCAAGGAATCGAAGTTTACCGCTAATGAATCACAGAATATGGCTTTGATCGGGATACTGACAACACAGTTACTGCATCAACAATATATTGAAGATTTTAACCCCAGGCGATAAAACCGGTTGAGCCAGATTTGTTAGTGAGAAGGATTAATTAGCCACTGACACACACGGACAGAGACTGGACAAAGACAGAACCTTAAGCATTAGCTCAATGAGGGAAAGAAGTAAAAGCACAATCTTTGACAGGCAAATACTAATTTTGCCGCAGATAAAGGCTGATAAGAACCTTTGATGTTTCTATCCAAATCGCCTGTATCTCTGTGTCTTCGTGAGAGGAATGTTTTAACTTTTACTTGGCGTGCTTTGCGTCTTGAGTGAACAACGTGAACGGGCGCGAGCCAGCTTCAAAAGATTTGTCCAGACCTTGTCCATGTGAGTCTGTGGCAAAAAATTGATTTCATCAGCATTTATCAGATTTTATCTGCGGCTAATTGTATATTTAGAATGGAGTTTATAATGATAAAACCAACATTTTCAAAAGACATCCTGAAACTGGATGCAGAGCAAGAAGTTGAAAAAATCACTAAGAATCTCCGCACTTTGATGAGAACTGAAATCAAGAGACGAGGCATTGTCCTTGGCTTGTCTGGAGGTATCGATAGTAGTGTCACCTGTGCACTGACTGTTAGTGCTTTTGGGCCAAAGAAAGTCTTCGGGTTGCATATGCCGGAAAGGCATTCATCTGATGACACTTTATCACTCAGTACCAGTGTCTCTGATTGTTTCGGCATTGAGTCAGAACATGAGAATATCTCAGGAATTTTAGAAGCTGTTGGCTTCTATCGTCGCTATGATGCCGCTGTGCAGAGTGTTATCCCTGAATATGGTGATGGATGGAAATCTAAAATAGTTATTCCAAATGTTATTGAAAGTAAAGAATTTTCTCTATTCTCTGTAGTTGCGCAATCACCCGAGGGAGATACACAGAAGGTTCGTTTACCCCTAAAAGCCTATCTTGAAATCCTTGCAGCAACAAATTTCAAACAAAGAACCCGTAAAATGTTGGAATACTACCACGCTGATCGTCTCAATTTTGCAGTCGCAGGGACACCGAATCGTCTTGAATATGATCAAGGGTTCTTCGTCAAGCTCGGTGATGGTGCTGCAGATGTTAAGCCGATTGCTCATCTATATAAGACTCAAGTCTATCAATTGGCAGAGCACCTTGGTGTGCCGGCTGAAATCTGTAAACGCGCACCGACAACAGATACCTATTCATTACCACAAGGCCAGGATGAGTTCTATTTCTCACTTCCCCATGACCGTATGGATCTTTGCCTGTATGGGAAGAACAATGGATACACGACTGAAGAAGTTGGTGAGGTGCTTGAGTTAACTCCTGCACAAGTGCAGCGCGTTTATGATGATATTGATACCAAGCGTAGTACGACTCGTTATCTTCATTTGCCAGCGCAGTTAGTTGGTGATGTACCGGAGATACAGAAGTAAGTAAAATCTTTTTAACCACAGACGCACACGGACAAAATCATGACAGGTTCTTGTTGGCTGTGATTAAAATATTATTTTTGGATAGTTACAAATTGTAAATGGCTATAACTTTTAGTTTCTTTGATTAAGCATATTGTCCAGACCCGTCTGTGTGAGTCTGTGGCTAAAAATGAAGGAGAATAAAATATGTTAGATGTACAGAACAAAATCAGAACATTCATTGTTGATAACTATCTTTTCGGTGACGATGAGGGTTTGGAAAGTGGGACTTCTTTTCTTGATGAGGGGATTGTGGATTCAACCGGGATTCTCGAATTGATTGAATTTATCAGTGAAGAATTCGAAATAACGGTTGAAGATGATGAACTGGTTCCTGAGAATCTTGATTCTATTGATAATGTAACTGCTTTTATCGGGCGTAAAACAGATCAAGGGACAAGTGCTGCAGTATGATTTAGCCACAGACACACACGGACAAATCTGACGGAATAATGTTTTAAGCAAAGTCTATTGGGGAATAGGTGGGGGAATGGACATTGACGAACTGACATATTTGATCAATGGTGCTGTGTTTGAGGTCAATCGGGTACTAGGCGCAGGCTTCCTTGAGAAAGTCTATGAAAATGCTTTGGTGGCTGAGTTATCCAAGGTTGGATTAATAGTTGAGAATCAGGTTCCAATCATTGTGAAATACAAGAATCAACGAGTTGGTGAGTATTTAGCAGATATAATAGTAGAGCGAAAAGTTATTTTAGAGCTGAAAGCAATTGAGAACCTTAAATCTGTGCACACCGCTCAACTTCTTAATTACATGAAAGCTTGTGACTATCGTTATGGTTTGCTTGTGAACTTTACATATCCAAAAGCGACCATCAAAAGGTTTGTATTATGACCTTAAGATTGATGTCCAGTTTTTGTCTGTGTGGGTCTGTGGCTAATAAATGACTATGAATGCAACATTAATACACCACTTTCTTGAAAACAGCACCAATCACTTCCCTGATAAGGTCGCTCTGGTTCATGAGGACGTGCGTGCAACGTATCAGCAAATCAACTCACAAGCCAATCATTTAGCACATTGCCTTATAGAAAATGGTGTGAATTTTGGCGACAGGGTTGTCTTGCTGCTGGAAAACAGTCTCGAATATGTTGTTGCTTACTATGGTGTTTTAAAAGCCGGCGCAGTTGCGGTTCCATTTAATACGGAATTGAAAGCTGACAGCATTCAGAACTTACTTTCAGAGTTGGATGCTAATATCCTGTTAACGCAACGTAAATTTGAGCGGTTATTGCGTCAGGTCTCATTAGCGGATGTTTCTATCAACCATGTCGTTGTTAAGGACCCTAAACTTGACCTCAAACAAGAGATATCAACCTGCAACTGGAATGAAGTTGTTACATCAGACCCATGTAATGATTTGAGTCTAAACATTCAGCCTGATCAATTGGCCAGTATCATTTATACCTCCGGCTCAACTGGAAAGCCAAAGGGTGCCATGCTTACGCATGGTAATATCACTGCTAATGTAAAATCGATCTGTGAGTATCTTTCATTAACTGACCGCGATATTCAGATGGTTGTTCAGCCATTCTTCTACGTTATGGGTAAGTCGCTGTTGAATACTCATATAGCAGTTGGTGGTCGATTGATCATTAACAATAAATTTGCCTATCCGGCAACTGTTATCAATCAGATGATTGAAGAAAAGGTGACTGGTTTCTCGGGCGTTCCATCAACCTATGCGCATTTGCTTCATCAATCGCCTCTGGCGGCATCACGTGACAAGTTAACTTCATTACGATACTGCACCCAAGCTGGTGGACATATGGCATCAACAAACAAGTTAAAGTTGATGGATGTTCTTCCAGTGAATACAAATTTATATGTTATGTACGGTGCAACAGAGGCCTCTGCCCGTTTGACTTTTGTCGAGCCAGCAATGCTTGAAAAAAGATAGAATCAATCGGCAAGGCTATTCCTGGCGTGTCATTGAGGGTTTTAAGTCAGGAAGGAACAGAACTTCCAATTGGTGAGGTTGGAGAGTTAGTGGCTTCTGGCGATAACATTATGCAAGGTTATTGGAAAAACGAAGGAGCGACAGAAGACGCTCTTAGTCTGCATGGCTATCATACTGGAGATCTTGGTTATAAGGACGAGGATGGTTATTTCTTTGTTGTAGGACGAAAAGATAACCAGCTGAAAGTCAGCGGTCACAGGATCAACACTCAGGAGATAGAGGACGTTATACTCTCTTCTGAACTTGCTGTTGAGGTTGCAGTACTTGGGATTCCTGATCCTCTACTTGAAAATAGATTAGTTGCTGTTATAGTTTCGTCTTCCAAATGTGATGATATGGATATTGTTGCATTTTGTTCTAAAAAGTTACCAGCCTACAAGCTTCCTCAGGATGTTGTGTTTGTCGATTCGTTGCCGAAAAGTGCAAGTGGAAAGGTAGATCGTAAACAGTGCCTGGAAAACTGTTTAGCCACAGACAAAAGCGGACAAATACGGGAGAAAGGTATCTGACTATTTTGCCACAGATTAATATAGATAAATACTGAATAGAGTTTTCACGCGTAAAGACGAACAGTACTGATAGAGAATTAGCCACAGACTCACACGGACAACAGAGGATAAAACTCTAAAACTTACAAGGATGTAGACGATACAGGGGATAAACCTTAAAACTACAAGCTTAGGTTAAAACAATGAAAAAGACCTCTGCTTATATCCCTTTCATCCCTGTTCAATATTTGGGTTTTTGTTTAATGTCCAGCTTTTATCAGATTGTATCTGCGGCTGAAAAAGGTTTAAAGGATTTGTCCTGCACTGGTCTGTGTGTCTGTGGCAAAAGGAGATATCTAAACTAATCTGTACATGTCCGAGTAAAACTGTGACAGATAGAGGTTTTTGATTTGAATATAAGAATAGCAACAGAAGAGGATCGCCAGCTCTGGGATTCCTACGTATGGAAGCATCCTCATGGTGTCGCATATCACCAGTTTGCATGGGGACAATCTGTTAAAAATGCCTATCGGTTTGATCCTGTTTATCTTATTGCAAAAGATCAGGGACAGATTACGGGTGTATTGCCGATGGTCAGGATGAAGATTCCTTTTCGAGGAAGTCAGCTTGTTTCCCTACCATATTGCGATCTTGGTGGTGTGCTTGCAGATGATGAAAGCGTAGCTTCTGATTTGTGTGATTATGCACTCAATCTCGCAAAGTGTAGCCGTGACAAAGAACTTGAGCTACGGCAGTCTACTGGAGGCGATGTGCCTACGCAGACGAATAAAGCCCGGATGCTTTTGCGCTTACCAGAGACCTCAGATGAGCTGATGGCCGGCTTTAAAGCGAAACTCCGCAGCCAAGTGAAAAAGCCGATACGAGATGGTTTGATGAGTGAGCTCGGAGGACTAGAGTTGTTAGAAGATTTCTATCGCATTATGGCAATCAATATGCGTGACCTTGGGTCTCCTACCCACAGTTTACGCTGGTTTAAAGAGATTGTAAGCCAATATGGTGAAAATGTCCGAATTGGAATTGTAAGAACCCCTGACGACAAGCCCATTGGTGGAGGAATTGTGCTGCTACATCGAAAGACAATTTCGATCCCATGGGCGTCAACTTTACGCGAGTACAACCGTTTCAATCCGAATATGCTTCTCTATTGGACCTTTCTAGCATTTGCTGTGGATAAGAAGTACGAGTTCTTTGATTTTGGGCGATCTACCCTGGAGAGGGGACGTATCGTTTCAAAGAGCAATGGGGGGCACATCCCGTTCAATTGAGTTGGCGTCAGTTACTTGTCAGCTCTGATCGAAATAAGATGAAGCCATCGAGAGATGATAGTTCTTTGCGTGAGCATGTAGAAAAAATCTGGAGTCGCCTCCCTGTTCCTGTCGCGACATTTTTAGGTTCTCAACTTAGAAGTTACATTAGTCTGTAGGGTGTTATGGATATCTCTCTTGTGATTTTGACATGGAATTCTGATTCCTATTTCGAGCATTGTTTCGAATCAGTCGTTTCTTCACTTAGAAAAACCAACTTAACCTATGAAATATTTATTGTTGATAATGGATCCAAAGATAAAACGGTAGATATTCTTAAAAAGTATGATTCAGACAATGAACAGGTCCATACTGTATATCTGGATGAAAATGTAGGTACGACTAAATCAAGAAATATAGACTTTGAAAAAATGCCGTGGTGAATATATTTGCATTTTAGATTCAGATGTTGAAATTAGAAATGATGTATTTAATGGACTGATTTCACGTTTAAGTGACAATGAAGAAATAGGTATAGTTGTTCCTAAAATACGTTATCCCAGTGGCAAGTGGCAAAAATCAATCGACCAATTTCCGACACTATTACATAAGCTTAAGCGATATCTGTTCCTGCGTCATATCGAAGACAATGAGGGATCTGAGTTCAGCGATGATATTCAGGACCGGATGGTTGACTATGCTATCTCTGCTTTTTGGTTAATAAAAAGCAGTCTTCTTGAGGATGTGGGACTGCTTGATGAAAATTACTTTTATGCTCCAGAGGATGTCGATTACTGTCTCTCAGCATGGAAGTCGGGCTATGGGATTTTGTATTGTCCTTCTTTTGAGATTGTGCATCACACACAGGAAATTTCGCGTGGAATTAAACTGAATAAAGCAAAGAAAGAACATATAAAAGGACTTGCTTATTACTTCAGGAAACACGGTTACTTCTTTAACAAGCCTACATTTGATTTAAACAGGAATGTTGGTCATGAGTAAAGTACGTGTTCTTCATTTGGGGAGTGCCTCTGGGCTGTATGGTGCAGAGAGGTGGATTCTTGCATTAATCAATAATCTAGATCCAACAGAGGTTGATTCATTTGTTGGTTCAATTGGAGAGGCTGACAACAGGGAACCGCCTCTTTGCGTTTCTGCGAATCTCTTAAATGTGAAAACACGTCCATTTTACTCACGAAAAAGATTTGATCTGTCAGTAATAAAAGATATCGCCAAGTTTATATCGGATAACGATATCCAAATATTACATACTCATGGATATAAAACCGACTTCGTTGGGTTGCTATCGACAATGTGTAATGCTGTAAAATTATTACAACGCCACACGGATGGACGAGTAAGCCTGACCCTAAGTTATTTGTATATGAAGCTGTTGATCGGTTGTTATTTCCATTTTTTGATGCAATTGTTCCCTTGTCTGCTGAGCTTAAGAATGGACTGAACTGGCTACCATTTACAAAATCTAAGAATATGTTGATTGTCAATGGTGTTGACACAAAAGAAATAGAGCAGATTCACTCTGTTGCTGAAGATATCGATAAATGGCGAAAAGAGAATGCTTTTGTTATTGGATATATCGGGCGTCTGACATCTGGAAAAGGATTAGAAACGCTGATAGACGCCGTAGCAAAGCATAGACATCATCACTGGAGGGTTGCAATCGTCGGGGAAGGGGAACAGGAAGTTGCGCTGAAGGAAAAGGTCAATCTTCTCGGCTTAGGCGAGTTTTTTCATTTTTATGGATTCAGAGAGGATCGATTGGAGCTTCTTTCTGGGTTTGACGTATTTTGTTTGCCTTCAAAATCTGAAGGAATACCTCGATGTTTGATGGAGGCGATGGCGTCCAGGGTCCCAATTATTGCATCAGATATCCCCGGTTGCAGACACCTTGTCGATGGTGTTAACACAGGGCTATTATTTGGTGTTGGTGATGTCTCTGAGTTAGGAGCCGTCCTTAATCGATTAGATCAGGACCATGATTTACGAAATAAGCTAGCATCATCAGCTTTTGATTATGTTTATAGGGTTTACTCAGCAAAGAGGATGGCTGATGAGTACACAAAATTATATAGAAGTTTGATTTGCAATTAATAATAGGGTGGGTTGAGGAGGAGCTTGGTGTTAATACTGACGGCAGCTAATAAAGATAAAGCTAAAAATGATAGTGGTAAGGTGTACAAGAATTTCAGTTTTGTTGGTGTTATCAATTCAACAAAAGAAAAGGCTGAGTCTCTAGGCTACAAAGTGGTTGTCTATGATCTTGGACAGCTTGGTTTTGGTGACCGTTATGTCGTTAAAGATTCAAGCTTTATGGAAAATGGTTACTACTCGAAAGAAGTTAAATCCGGCTATAAGAGTAAATCGCTTTTTAAACCAGATATCGTAAACAGATCATTGTCTGCTCATAATGATACCGTTGTTTATCTGGACGGCGATGCACAGTTGCTTGATTCAATAGATGAAATCGATACAGATGACTATGATGTTGGTGTAACCCTGAGAGATAAGAGTGAGCTGGAGGGTGAGTGGTACGAATCCCATTCGGATATTGTTAAATATGTTAATGCGGGTGTCATTTTTTTCAGGGCGACCGACGCAACAAACGATTTTGTGTCCAGGTGGGATGATTTGACGCAGAGTTTGGGCAATGATCAGATGGCGTTGAATGAACTGACATGCCCAGACTTTTATCCAGAGCCTGGTAGTGTTCATACCATAGACGGTGTTCGGGTTAAATACTTTCCGGGCTGTATGTACAATTACTATTACTTTGATTCATCTTTTCCCTCTGAGGCTAAAATTCTTCATTTTAAAGGCCCGGTTCGCCATTATTACCCATTTGATTGGAAAAAGAAGATGCACTGTCGATATTTCAATCCTTTTAAAAATGTAATTTCAAAAATAGTTCGATAACAATTTAATATTAAGGCTTGATCAAACATGCTTGAAATATCCAAAAAGTTCTTCAGCCATTTAAATGACAGTAATATCAGGTATTGCCATTGGAAGAGTAATATAAATCTCGATCGCTCTCTGGATGGTAAAACAGACTTAGATATCCTCGTTGATCCCGATTATAAAGAAGAATTTTATGAAGCTTTAAAAAAGTTCGACTTCAAGCAGATAGTGTCCCCACCAGAAAAACAGTTTCCCGGTTTGGAAGATTGGTTGGGCTTTGATTCAGAAACCGGAAATTTAATACATCTTCATGTCCATTACAGGCTCTTGCTAGGCCAAAGATATATTAAAAATCATCATTTTCCTATTGAAGAGTTTATTCTCAATAATTGTATTGAGAAAGACAATGTATTGATTCCGCGCCCTGAAATTGAACTTTTTCTTCTTGTTATCAGAGCGCACATGAAAGTTGATCTGCTTTCTCTTTTCAAACACTGTATAAAAGACTTGATGCGTCATCGTTATACGGCGTTCCCCGCTGCTATAGAAGAAGAGTTCTCTGAACTTATTAACACAAGTAATCTCGATAAGTTAAATGATTATTTGCAGTTATCTGAACTTCCTGTTGCATCATCAAAGTTTTTGAAGTTTCTCAACCGATTTCAAGCGGGTAAATTAAAGTCCATTGATATTATTGTCCTGCAACAGTACCTGTTCCGTCGTTTGAAAAAATTCAGAAGAGAAACTGGACTCTCTGTTTATTTGAACTACGCTTTTTCTGTTGTAAAGCAATCCCCCTGTGTCCATTCGTTAGTAAAACCAGCTAAAAAAACACGTCCCGGCCGCGGATCGGTCATTGCTTTGGTTGGTGCTGACGGATCAGGAAAATCTTCGCTGACGCAAGCACTCCAGAAATGGCTCTCTTGGAAGGTCGAAACGCCTCTCTATTATTATGGTATTCCGAAGACAGGGTTTTTAAAGTTTCTTTCATTTGTCATCCGCGGTTTTAAAAAGTTGAGGTTAAACTCTGTCGCCGCGTACGTTGAATGTTTTATGTGGTTTTTTGTTGCTCGTCACCGGTTCTCTGTCTCACTGAATTCACAACTTGATGCAAACAGTGGTAAAATTGTCATTACTGATCGTTTTCCCATGAAAGATTTTTTTGCGATGGACGAGCCGATGGACGGCCCGCGAATAAGGAAGTGTATCAACTCCGATAATCAACCGTTTTTGCAGAGAGAGGAGAGTTACTACGGCCACATTCAATCGCCAGACAAAATTTTCCTATTAAAGGTTGATCTGGAGGAGTTGAGGCGTAGAAAGTCAGACCTTGAGTTATCAGTGCATAAAATCAAAGCTGAAGCGGTGAATAGTGTTGTTGAAAACGGTCTGGTAAGAGTGATTGACGCTAATAAAGGTTACGATCAAGTTGAGTTAGAGTTGAAGAAAATGATTTGGGATATTCTATAACAACTTTAAGAGGTGAGGTTATGGTTGTGATAAAGATAACCAGAAGGCTTTTTCTTAAGATGACGGTATTCGCTCTTCTATTTTCATCTTTGCTTAGAAAGAGTGTCTCCGCCAAGGGCAGCATTGATGATGCTGCAAGGGCGGAAAATAGTGCACCCTCTTCATCTGCCGGGTCTATTAACCTTGGTGTCGATTCAGATGGCGTTTCACGTGTCTATATTGCTAAGGGTGGATCTCCTGAAGGCAATGTTAATGATGCTATCGCTCTTTATGGTGGCATAGAGAAAATAATTAATAAGGACGATATTGTTGTCCTTAAACCAAATGCTCAGTGGTGGAATCAGGGAACGACAAACACTAATAATATGAAAGGCTTTATTGAGCTTGTTCTGAATATCCCCGGATTTTCCGGAGAGATAATTATAGCTGAAAACCACCACTATAAAAAACTGGTGTCGCGTGGTTGGAACACAGAACAAAGGAATGGTGACTACAATCTGATAGAGTTAGTTGATCATTTTAATGAAAGAGGTCATCCCAATGTAACGAAATATCATTGGGTTGACGGTGGACCGAATCCGCAACCGCAAGAGGGAAATGGTGGTTACGGAAAAAGGGTCGCAGGCGCAGAAGAGGGTGATGGTTATGTCTGGCTAATGGATACTGTTTATCTGTCTGGTGAAAAACGCAAATGTATCATGACATACCCTGTTTTTACCTCTACTTACAGTGGTCGTACAATTGATCTGCGGCGCGGGACTTTTGAAGATGGTAAGTATCTTGACAATGTCAAATTAATCAATTTCTCCTGTTTGAACCACCATGGCCACTCTTTTGGAGTTACTGCTTCAATAAAGAACCTTATGGGGATTCCTGATATGACTTGTGGTTACCAGGGGACTGAGCCAGAAGGGTTCTACAATATCCATTTCATAGGATCAATGACTCGTTTATATCGTGCCGGAACAGATATGAGGTACTACGGCAAAAAATATGGCTTTGGGCCGGCTCTTGGCAAGACAATGCAGCAGAGCGGAAAATGGCATACTGAGTATACTGGTGGGGCACTGGGGTATTGGATGAAGACCGTAAAGATGCCAGCTCTGAATATTCTGGCCGCAGAATATGTTGGCTGGGGTGGGCGCGGCAGGAAGGGCACCGATAAAAGACATCATGCTAAGACCGTTGCTATTTCGACTGACCCGGTCGCTCTGGATTATATTGGTGCAAAGCATATTCTTCTGCCAGCAACTCCATCAGATCAGGACTATTATGTTCAGAGAAACTCACCGGACAGTTTACCTTTCAAAGCATTTCTGGAGGAGTGTAATAACCAGGGGATAGGGAATTTATCGGAGAAAAAGATTCAGATTGTCTCTTGAGGTTTTTTCAATGTCACCACGGAGAATGCAGTCGTGGCGTTGATTTTTTCTTTGTTTTTGATCGGCGAGGATGTTTTTTAAATTGCCTGGGATTGCAGGGAGTTGTTTATGGTTGTTGATCATATCGGAATTCAAGTTAAATCAATAGAAAAGGGCATTCAGAAATGGGAAAAGTCTTTCGGGTATGCTCAATACACTGAAATTGTTACCAATACTCGCCAGGCTGTCAGAGTCGTGTTCTTGAGGAAAGAAGGTTCTGTTCCTGTCAAGCTTTTCACGCCATTAGGTGGATTTACGTCGCCTTCACAAAAGGAAGGGTTACATCATTTGTGTTTTAAATGTCGTAATATTGATGACGAGTTGGGTCCTCTTCAAGATACTGGTATGAGAGTCCTTGTTCCTCCACAACCAGGTGAAGCATTTGATAACGAAAATATTGCGTTTATATTTGCCAATCAAGGGTTAAATATTGAACTGATTGATACGGATAAACGAGCAAAAGTAATTCGTTAGCTTTCTACTTTTGGGGTGATGATTGTGAATGAAATTCAGGGTTTGCTAGATAACTGCATCGCAAAATTACACTCATTGGACGATAGAAATCATTCAATTGAAAATGTACGTATAAAATTGAAGGAATTCATAGCTATTGTGCTGTCTTCCTCTGACAGCAGGATCAAACAGTTAGACGACCTCCAGCTTGAATTAGATAGTTTCGGAACCGACTACCGCTTGTTGTCGTATCAGATAGCCATTTATGATCTATATTTGGATAATTTTTTAAAAATCAATGGACAGTTGTTACCTGAAGCAATTGACAATTACGTAAAAGAGGATTTTTCAAGAGCACTCAAAATTGCTAAATCAGAAGATTTAAAGAAACTTTCAGTTCAGGACCCTAGGTTTCTTTGCTATTTAGAAGTCCTCTCATTTCAACGGTTCCCTCTTGGCAATCAAGATGTGACTATTGCGGGTTTTCCCCGATCACTATTACGAAGACAATCAATATCTGGCGTACTCGACTTTACCAAGACGTTATTGAAATGTCGTGGGAATAGTCCTCTTTTTGAGCTCCATTTTAACCCTCATAGACTACGTAAATTCAATCCAGAAGGATGGAAGGATGTTTTGCGCCAGGCTGCTGAGCTGCTTTTGGTTCGAACGGACATAAAGGGAGTCTTTGGCGCCGCTTGGTTTTTGACCCAGCGCTGTCTAAGATATCTCCAGAATTGAAATATCTTAGAGATATTTTTTGAATGCAGGTGGGAATATCTTTTTTGTTGGGCGAAGTGAAAACGACAAGAAAAATGCATTTTCGATGTCAAAGGTCAGAAAAGCAGCATATGAAAATGGAACTTATGACCCTGCCAGCTATATGGTGATTGTTCCAAGAACTGTTTTACTGAATTACTTTAATTTATTGAATTAATGGCTATCTCGATTAACTGCTCAAGAACAAATCAAATTATATAATAACTACTTTTAATAACTCTTGGCTTATGAATATAATATTTAAAAAGAAGATAATCGATCTGCTCTGCTTATGTCGCATAGATGGTTTGTTTAGGTCATTTAATCAAAATAAACTTCTTATCGTCACTTATCATGGAATCTATGGAGAACTAAGTGATAATGTGGAGCTGTTTACACATTTGCATGTCAATGTGTTTAGGGAGCACCTTAATTTTTAAAAATAATTACAATATTATATCATTGAGTGATTTAACTACGCACTTGATAGAAAATCGTCCCTTACCTAAAACATCTGTATTGATTGCTTTTGATGATGGTTTTAGAAATAATTATGAAGTCGCATATCCTGTATTAAAAGAACTGAACACTCCTGCCGTTATATTTTTGACCACTGATTATATTGGTTCTGAAAATCTCCTTTGGTTTGACGAGCTTTATTTAATATTGCGTCAACTTGAAAAGGGAGATTTTTCTTTAGAGGACGTTTTTGCGGACCTAGGCGTTTCAATTCCTTCTGACAAATCGGATACTGCTTACTCAATTATTTCTAAACAATTTAAAAAAATGCCAAATTCGGAGAGGCTCAATGGATTATCGATCTTAAAAAAGCTTGTCAATATATCGGCTGATCCTATCCACGATCATTTTAAATTATTGAGTTGGGAACAAGTTAAAGAAATGAAATCATCTGGTTTGATTGAGTTTGGTGTACATACTGCAAATCATAGAATATTAAGCAGTCTTTCAGAAAATGAGCTGGAAAGTGAGCTTATTGCTCCAAAGAATGAAATAGAAAATATATTAAATTGTGAGATAACGAGCTTCTGCTATCCCAATGGTATTAGAGATGTAGATTTTTTTGACAGTCATGAAAAGTATTTAGCTTCTGGTGGTTATCAATGTGCATTTTCTACGGAAGAAGAATTGAATGACACAGGCTGCAACCGTTATCGCCTAGGACGATTATCGATTGGTAGTGATATTACTTCAGATTTGAACTTTTTTAAACTTAATGCCTCTGGTTTTTTTTCTATTACCAATTCAAAGAACAGTTACTGATGATAACTGCAATTATTTTCATTGTCATAAATATCGTAGGTTGGATTATGTCAGTTCTTAGAGGGCCATTCTGGGCTCTTTTAGTATATGTCAATATCTACTTCAATAGTCCATTGCCTCATATCAATTGGTGGGCATCGTACCTTCCTCAGATAAGGTGGAGTTTACTTGCTTTTGCTGTCTTGGCGGTTTCGATGTTTCTGCATCGTGATAAACTCAGTGCCCATAATGGAAAGGCCATAAAATGGATGTATCTATTTTTCTGTTCACCCTGCTTATTACATATACGAGTGCCATTAATTTTGGGATAGCTAAATGGCACATGTATATGTTGTTCACTTTTTGTTTGACTGTGTATGCTCTTGTAAAACCTTATCTACTGTTGAGTCTCTTAAGTATTTTATATTTACAATAATTTTGTTTGCTATGAACCTTTCTTTCAAAGCAGTTGTTGAAGGTAAAAGGATACATGCAAGGTTGGAAAACGTAGGTACTGTAGATACCTTTGGCTCTAATGAGTTTGGGCTTCTTCTCGTTGGAATTCTCCCGCTTGCTTTGCCCTTCATCATTCGTGGCAGTAAAGCTGAAAAAATAATGGGTATATGTTCTATTCCATTAATAGCTAATGCAATAATCTTAACCAATAGTCGGTCTGCTTTTGTTGCCTTAGCTGCTGGTGTTATTTACAGTTTTCTTTTTATTGCAGATATGAGATTACGAAAGTACTTGATCGTAGCTTCACTTTTTGTCGTACCTACTTTTCTGTATTTAGCTGATCAGTATTTTATTGAAAGAATGGCTACTCTATTTTTGTCAGATTCAGGGCAAGACTCTACTCTGAAATCGAGT
>JDSF01000370.1_pt1 | contig 18964 bp, 29 predicted proteins | sample 199441 | NCBI WGS metagenome assembly JDSF01 (sample SAMN02592751, study PRJNA231836) | bioreactor metagenome | isolation source: continuous culture bioreactor denitrification-DNRA | place: Germany: Bremen
AAGGCCCTACCTTCCCACGATGAGCAGTCCGGCTTGGCAGATGGAGAACCTCCGAGAGAGCCTCATCGATGGTGGGTTCGATGTAGTGGAATAATAACAATGTAATTGTGTATTGCAGGGGGTCGTCCAGTTGGGCGACCTCCTGTCTTTTAACGCTATCAAAATGCAAGAGTCATTTCATGAACTAGCAAGTTTCAAGACATAGCAACAAGAAAGCTGCCTTGCATGGAAGCAAAGCAGCTTTCTCTGTACCCTAGAGTCTTTAACTAGTCTCTCAGAGAATTAATCTCTTTCATGGCATTTGCCAAAAGATTGATATCCATATTGCTCATCCTGAGTTTCAGGCCAGAGGGGATCCACTTTCTGGTGAGTGCTTCTCCAGCGTGGAAGCCGAATACCTTCCCATGCTTCTTTGCTGCATCAGCAACCTTCTGGATTGCTTCATCCATGATTGGGTGGTTGAATTGTCCGCTGATACCATAGGAGTTGGAAAGGTCAGCCGGTCCGATCAAGAGTGCATCGATTCCCTCTACAGAGGCAATCTCATCAATATGGTCGATTGCTTCTTTCAATTCAATCTGTGCTATGGTCAGGATCTTCTTGTTCTCCTCTTCCATGAAGGCGAGAGGATCCTTGGAAGCATCCAGATACCCAGTGTGAGCACCATTGCCTCCCAGACCTCGTTCTCCTATGGGAGCGAACTTTGCCCAATTGGCAAGCTTCTGTGCTTCTTCTCCATTCCTGATCATGGGTACCATGATGCCGGTAACCCCGCAGTCCAAGCACCTAGAAACATTTCCCTTTGAAAGCTCAGGAACTCGTACAAAGCAATCTATACCCCGGGTCCTTGCCATTGAAGCAGCGTCTGCAATGGTCTCAAAATTGAAAGCGCCATGTTCCATGTCGAACATGATGAAATCGAGACCGGCATTTGCTGCCAGCAAGACAATCCCAGGGTTACGAACCATGCGAATCATGGTACCTACTACTGCTTCTCCGCTTCGTAATTCTTTTACAGCCATATTAAATCCTTATTATTTGCCCAACGCCTGGTTGAGCTGATTTGTGAGTTGCGACATCCTTTCAGGCCTTTCTGAAGCGAAGCGCTCAACATACTTGAGAACCCACTCTGGACTCATGTGTGCTTCATCAAGCACTTCATCCAGATTGCCGCCGCTTCTCCAGCGGTCATCATGGTCACTGGAGAGTGAGTACTGCTCACTGAGTGAGTTGAATACCCAGTCTGCCATGGTCCGCTTTGCCTGCGTGGTTATAAAGGTAGAGTCTACACGATCTGCAGGTGATATGATTGTCTCGCGATAGGCTGCGTCTTGCATTGCAAATAACTCAGTACTGGTAACACAAACAATCTTCACATTCAGCTGCTTCGCTTTCAGGACAGGGAGGAGGGAGAGAATGCTGTGTACAGCGCTGGTCCCTTGTACATACAAGGTGCCACCTCTCTCTTTTCCTTTCTCATAATCCTTAAGGATATATGCTCCCTTTGCTGCTGCAAAGTGAGAGGGTATGCCGAGTTTTTCACGATCAGGAATGGGGTATGCAGGACGGGTGACAAATAGAGAGATAATTGGGATATCACTCTTGAATGCTTCAGCCAGCAGTACCGGTACCTCATTGTAATCCCAGGGTGGAGCGTGATCATATGGTTTTTGGAAACAGTTGATGTACTCCTACCGAGAAAATCCCGAAGTGGGTTCTGCTGTCATCGGCCGTCTCAGGACCCGAGTGTGCACCAACCCAGAGCACCTTTCCCACTTTGACATCACTGTCTTGTGCGTACTGACTGAACAGGCGCATCGGACCATATTTCAGGTAGGAGAAGGAAGCATAAGTGGAAACAGCCCCGTAGAACCCATCAAAGGAGGTCTTGGGGGAGCCGCTCAAGTTCAAGCCTGCAACAGCGGCCATGATACCCGCGTTGGTGAATTCGGTAATCTCAGTTGGAGCCATAACTCCCTCATCACTGCCGACACGTTCATACCAACATATCCTTTCGTGTCTTCCCAGTCAGAGCCAAAACCAGAAAGGTTTGTCGAACCGCTGAGATCTGCAGAGGCTGCAAGGAAGAGCGGGCGATTGTACTGTTTTCTTCCCAGTGCATTGATGTAAGAGCCCCAAGCACCCATGGCAGCCCTGTTTGCTTTGCTCTCACCTGGTTTTGCCCACAGGCTTTCTGGGTAAGTCGTTGCATCCCAGAATTGTGGGTCATCAAAGGGGGGGGAGCTATCCTGTAAGCGATAGGTAGGGAGTGTTTCAGGTACAGAGTTTCCGATCTCCACCAAGCGATCAGCAAGGTAGGAGGTAAAATCAGCATCTTCTCTCATGACAGCGACTACTGCTTCTAGGTTGGAACGGAATTCCTCTTGTAGTGCTTTGTCATCTGATGGAGCAGAGCCATCAACGTTACTAAACTTGGCGCCATACTTCTGGGCAAAAGACTTTCTCAGTTCCCAATAGGCAGCGCTGTTCATTGCATGAGGAGCGCCATGGCTGGCTGCATCATACTTTCCGTAGCCTCTTCCCTTACGGGTCTTGAACCAAGCCATCGATGGGCGTTTCTCCTGCTCATCAGCGGCAATAAGGGTTTTCAGTACCTCGGTTACCGAAGCGAAGTCAGAGCCTTGTTCGGTACCACATACTCTCCAGCCATGAGGGGCAAACCAGTCTTCAGGGGTTCCTGCGACTACACTGCTCGTGGCATGACCATCGATGCCATAGTCGTTCCAGTCAACCAGGAAGTGCAGGTTGTCCAAGGCCAGTCCCCAAGCAGTGTTGAGTGTCTCATGAGTTGCTCCCGGGGTAAGTCCACCCTCTCCCTCAAAGATGAATACCTGTACTTCTCCGGCACCGGCTCTCTTTAGGGCAAATGCGGTTCCCGCTGCTACAGGTGTTCCATGTCCGGAGGGCCCAGTGTTGGTCTGCAGGAAGGAGGTCTTTCCTGTTGCCTCAGCATGTCCGGAGAGTCCTCCATGGTGCCTGAATCCAAGCAGGTCTTCCCAGAGCAGGGTTCTCTCGCTTCCTCCCTTGACCAGGTACTTGGGATCCTTTGTCTCTTCATACTTGATCCTGAGTGCTTCATTCAGCACGGCAAGGGTAGCGTAGACAAGGGGTATGGTGTGACCGCAGCCAAGGATGAATTTATCAGAGAAACGTTTGTCACTATCTCTGATATCCCAGCGCATTGCACCACTAAGCATCAGGGAAAGTAGCATGTGGACTTTGGAGCGAGAACCCCCCCAGGGTGCCCACTCTGACGATAGTTGAGGGGAATGTCGATGAACTGATCGACTAGATCAGCAGTTTTTTCCCAGTAAGCAAGACTTTTAGGGTCAGTTAAAACAAATTTTTCCATAGTGTGTCCTTTTTTTATATGTTAGATTGTCGTTTTTTTGACTTGTTGGCGAACAGTTTGCATAACCGAAACGATTACTATAAGAATGGTAAGCGTAATGATGACGCCACTTATCGGCTCAGTGAAGAAGGGTAGGAAGCTACCTTTACTACGCATCAAACCCCGACGAAGCTCAGTTTCAATTATTGGCCCAAGGATGAATCCAAGCAACAAAGGAGTATTTGGGATTTCAAACTTCTTCATGATGAACCCTAGGATACCGAAGAAAAGCATGGTCCAGACATCAAACATACGATTGTTCAACCCATATGAACCAAAGACACAGAGTGTCAGGACGATGGGAAGTAATACATGCTTTGGAACTGCGAGAATCTTAACGAAGATTCTCATGCCACCGAATGAACTGATCAGCATGAATATATTTGCAAGCATTAACGCTGTGAATATCCCATACACCAAGACACCGTTGTTTTCGAATAGGAGTGGACCTGGGGTTATTCCATGAATCATAAACCCAGCCAAGAGTATTGCTGTGGTATTGTCGCCAGGAATTCCAAGTGTCATCAAAGGTACCAGGGCGCCTCCTGTGGAAGCATTATTGGCTGTTTCGCTTGCAACCAGACCTTCTGATGAACCAGTACCAAAAAGCTCTGGTGTTTTTTGATTGCTTTTTTTTCGCTATCCCATAGCTAACCACTGAACAGATAGCACCACCAAGACCGGGTAAGATGCCAATTCCGGTTCCAAGGACTGCGCTTCTCAAGAAGTTGTATTTCTGTGCCAAGAATTCTTTCAATGAAAATCCGAAACCCTTGATCTTGGGAGCGATTGGTCTATCAATAACCTTATTCCCAACTTCAGTTTCCTCAAATAGCTGAGATACAGCAAAGAGTCCAATGAGTGCAGGGAGTAAGCTGATACCACCATTGAGTGCTCTCACCCCAAAGGTAAATCTTGGGAATGCAGTAATGGGTGCCATACCGATGAAGGTAAAAGAGAACCCTAGGAGTGTGCTGAATAGTCCTTTTGCAAGCGATTTTCCCGACATGGTTGAGACCAGGGTTAGGCTGAATATACCAATTGCAAAATATTCATAGGAAGCAAAATTCAAAGCGACTTTTGCTAAGACAGGGGAGATGAAATAGAGCACAACCAAGCTGAAGATACCACCAAGGAAGGAGAATACAATGCCCAGGCCAAGCGCTTGCCAGCTTCTCCTTTTTTGGCCATCGGAGTGCCATCAAAACAGGTACACACTGATGCGGGCGTGCCTGGGATGCTTAAGAGTATTGCCGATATGAGCCCTCCACTGGTTCCACCAATATACAGTCCCATCAGTAGTGATAGCCCGTTTACAGGAGTCATGCTAAACGTAACAGGTAGAAAGAGAGCGACCCCCCATGGTTACGGTGATACCCGGGATAGAACCAAAGAGTATCCCAAGTACAGTACCTCCAAATACCAAGAGAATGGTTTGCAGGCCTAAAACTGACATAATTCCTTCAATAATCATATGAATATGTTCTCCTTATCCCAGCAATCCTGCAGGAATCATTACCCCAAAAATCCGCACAAACAAAAAAGTAGGATGTCGCTGAACTGATTACTGCAATAATGACATAGCGTAGATGATGCATTGGTTTTCTTCTGTTGAGTATTAAAATCTGGAAGTAGATATAGATGACAGATGAAATGATATATCCCAGGAAACTGATCGCAGCTACATAGCCCACCAACAGCAGCATGGAAAAAAAACAGCAGGGTTAATGGTGAATGTAAATTGAGGTTTTTCGCTTGGATTATCATGAGCGTTCATCTGGATTCGGACCCTGATTTGTTCTGCGATGAAGATTAGCCCGAGGATGACGAATCCTAAACTAGCGATTCGTGGGAAAAAAAATTTCGCACCTACCCCAACAGCTGCAAAATCTCGAATACTAAGACTAAGTATAAAAATAAAGATGCCAAAGAGTATGCTAAAGACTCCTAGGCCAAGGGTTTTTTCTGTTCATGAGAGATTCCTTTCATAAGGATGCAAGGCACCATTTTGTGGTACCTTGCATCTTGGCTCTGACTTGTTATCGTGAAGAACCTCTAAAGAGATCCTGGTACTTGGAGAAGTACTCAAATACCTCTTGTGCATGTGCAGTGGCATCTTCAGGATTCATATAGGTGGGAGTCACGAAGTATTTTTTTTCTGCTTCCGCCTGATATTCAGGATTCTCAACGACACGCTTCATGGCAGCAGAGAACTTGTCTACGATGCTTTTAGGCGTTCCTTCGGGCATTCCAACGAAGAAGAACTTGTTGAACTCAAGATCCAGACCTTGTTCTGCTGTGGTTGGAACCTCAGGGAATAAGGGGTTGCGTTCCTTGCTGGTAAGACCTAGAACCACGAAATCACCTGAATTGAAATAGTCCAGGGTAAGACCATACTGAGTGTTGATCACTTCAGTTTTTCTTCCCATCAAGGCAACGGTCTTGGCAGCATTACCACCAACATCAACGAGGTTCAAATCGATCCCAGCTTCCTCTTCCAATACAATACCTACCAGGTGAGGATAGCCACCGGTCATCATTCCAAATTCCACTTCGCCTGGGTTAGCCTTTGCATAGGAAATGAACTCCGGCAGTGTCTGGAAAGCATGCCAGGGTGGGTTGCAAGTACTGTGGTATTGTCAAGTACGCCAATACCTACCATTTCGAATGCTTCGATTCCAAAATCAACCAAACCAGCAATCTTGGGGATCATAGCCTCGCCGTGGAAGAACAGGGCAGTATAGCCATCGGGATTGGAGTCAAGAACTCTCTGCATGCCCAGTGTTCCACCGCCACCAGAGACATTGACAACTGCAAGGGACTGTCCCAGTTCCTTTTCCAAATAGCGTGAGAAAAGACGGGCATTGAGGTCTGTATCACCACCGGCACCTACGGGAACGATAATCTGGATAGGGCTTGAAGGGTAGGTACTACTCGGATCTGCAACTTTTGTGGTTTCTGCCTGCCCAGCAGCAAATAAGCTCCAGCTTGAGAACAGTGCTAATACAAGAACAACAACACTGGTTCTTAGGGTTTTGCTTTTCATGACAACTCCTTTTGAGAAAATATAAGATATATATGATATATCATGTATATCTTCAGCTGTCAACGAAAATAATCCGTATCACTTATGTATCGATCGCAATCTGTCAGCTAGCTTGAAAAAACAGTGAATACTATCAAGATTGCCCTCATCTCAATAGTATGGAGATTTGTTTGTAAGTGTACAAAATATCCTTGCAAAACCTGTTGCGATTGAATCAGCAGTTATTGATAGAACATTATGAATTTGCCCAACCATTAATTTTTGGTTGGGCTCCTAACCAAGCTTGAGCATCTATGTTCTCATAGGTACCGAGAGTACCAGCTATCTTCATCGTATAGGTAACAATGAATTAGTGAATCTGCTGCAGGTCCTCCAGAATGGGGTTGTATGCATCGTAGATATGTTCCCGCATCTTTTTCTCTGCGTGATCGGGGTCATGTTGGAAAATTTGCTCCAGGAGGGTTGTATGCCAATATGGTTGGATATTAGCCCGTAGCCTCCTGGACCTTGTGGCATTGAAGATCAGCCACTGGAAGTTGTTTTTTTCTGTAATCCTGCCAGCAATGAAGGGAAGCCAGTGAATTCTGCCATCTGTAAGTGAAAGCGAATATGAAGATCACTTATCGATTCTGCGTCAGGTGCTTCGTAGCGGACCTTATCCAACTCTTTTGCCAAGGAGATGAGCTGTTCTTGTTGCTCTTCAGTGGCTTTGACCGAGAGTATTCTCGCAACTTGGCATTCAAGGGCTTCTCTCATGGTAAACATATCCATGACACGTTCGATGGTAGGAATGGTGACAATGGAGCCCCAATGGGCCCGGTACTCGATCAAACCATCCTGTTCAAGGCGTTTCATTGCTTCTAGGATGGGAATTGCACTCATGCCGAGCTCTTGAGCGAGCTGACGACGGACCAATCGCTTTCCTGGCTCATATTCTCCGCTGATAATCTTTTCGCTTATCGCTTCATAAGCCTTTTCTGCTGCTGTTTGGTACAATTGGTCGCTTTTACGTATCATCTGCTCATCCTTTTCTTCCTTCAGGTATCGTTACCATGATAAGGCCAAACCGGAGATATTTCTAGTTAATCTTTGGTTGTGACATGAGCCCAAGCGCGAAGCAGCGTTCGTTTGGCGTTCGCAATGACCAATTCAGGATCTTCTCCCTCTTGTGGTTTTACCTCGAAGCTGACAACTGGCCTGTTCTCTTTATTCAGGAAACCGATTGAAAGCAGATACTCCAAGTAAGCGGCTAGTTCTTCTACGTCGTTTTCACTGTTTGGGAATCCAAAGCGGGGGGGGTGTTGATCCCCATACCCTGGCAGTGAGGGATCTTTCATTACACAGTTGCCCATATGGGCATGCACTATGTACTCCTTCACAGGATCAAGTGATTCCTCAATGGTTTCATGCAGGAGTGGGATATGGCTCAGGTCAACCATGAGTCCAAACTCAGGGTAGTCCTGGCGAATTTCTTTAGCGAAGCGGGAAGCCAAGTCAGCTGGTCCAATGAGACTTTTCTTGTCTATGTCGTAATCAAACACTTCAAGGGCAATTTTCAAAGATCCTTTTGAAGCAGCATAGGCGCAGAGTTCTTTTGTTGAAGAGACAAGTGCCTTGTATGACGCTTCTTGTGTTTCCTGTGCATAAGGTCCGCTTAGGAAGGCAAGAGCGGTTGCCCCCATCTCGTAGGCTTCATCAACATTGTCTTTCAGCTGTTGAAGGGCTTTCCTCCGTTTCTGTTCATCAAGGTCATTGATATTCATCTTCTGGGAGAGGAGGCATGGCTGTGCTCCAAAGGTGACTGAGAGGTGTGAGACCTCTTTCATCTGTTTGACTTGTGCCCGTACTTCAGGGTCCTGTATCCAGGTAATTTCTGCTACTTCAAAGAAGGGATCCAGACATATGTTTCTGAAGGTTTCAGCTACCGGCCCTTTTCCGTTGCTCACTGGATATGCCATGAAGTGAATGAGGCCAACTCTCATATAGTGCGATAATGGTTCATGCATGGTGTACTCCTTATTATATAGATGATATATCATCTATACTATTAAAAAAAACCCTTGCTTGTCAAAGCTTTTAGAAGGCAAGGCAGAGAATTTTCTCTACTTGGTCAACAAAATAGAAAATTTGCGAGCTGTTGGACAGGATTTGTGTCTTGTTTAAGAGATTAAACAAGGTAGTGCTTTTAGATAAAAGAAGGCTGCCACAATCATCGTTGCAGCAGCCTTTCCTTACTATATAGTTCTGTTTGCTACATAAGAAGCGCAGGAAGGGTCATGGTGAATGCAGGGAATTGTGTGATGAGAAGTAAGGTAACAATCATGACGATATAGATAGGGATCATACTCTTGGCAAGCCGTTCAATCTTGAGTCCTGAAATGGCTGAACCAATGAATAGTGTGGTCCCTACCGGGGGGGGAGTGAGTACTCCAATTCCCAGATTGAGGACCATCATTGCTCCATAGTGAACCGGATCCATTCCAACTTGTACTGCGATTGGAAGGAGGATTGGTGTGGTGATCGTGATAATGGCCGCCATGTCCATCAGCATCCCAAAGATTAGGAGAATGAAGTTAATGATCAACAACACAAGTATTGGATTTTGAGTAACTCCCAGAATTCCTCCAGCCACCATTTCGGGTACTTTCAGGTATGCAAGAAGCCAACCGAAGGCAGCCGACGTGCCGATGATGATCATAACCATTGCAACGGTCTTGAGAGAGCGGCCCAGGATAGTCCAGAACTCCTTCAAGGGAATTTCCTTGTAGATGAAGAACGTGACAAAGAATGCCCAGAGTACAGAGAGTCCTGCTGCTTCCGTAGCGGTGAAGAATCCACTGATAACACCTACTACCACGATAAGAACGGTGATAAGTCCCCATACAGCTTCCTTGAATGCTTTCCAGGCCGCCTTGATATGGAATTTATCCCCTTTGGGGTAATTACGTTTCTTGGAAATTATCAAGCTATAGATAATCAAGCAATGCCAAGGATCATCCCTGGGACAAACCCTGCCAAGAATAGCGCTCCAACAGAGACACTTCCTGCAACCATTGCATAGATGACCATGTTGTGGCTTGGAGGAATTAACATACCTTGTACGGAACTAGCACAGGTAATGCCAGTTGAGAATTCATTGTCATATCCTTGCTTGTTCATCATAGGGATGAGTATTGGGCCAAGGGATGCAGTATCTGCAGCTGATGAGCCCGATATACCTCCGAAGAACATGGATGCGACGATGTTTACAATCGCCAAGCCTCCACGCATCCAACCGACCAGTGCATCAGCAAGCTTGACCAACCGTGTGGCGATACCACCACTGCTCATCAGGTCGCCTGCGATGATAAAGAAGGGAACTGCCATCAATGAGAATGCATTGATACCCCTTACGATATTCTGAGCGACAATTTCAACCGGCATGCGAAGATAGATTGCTGTGAGTATTGATGAAATTCCCAGTGAGTAAGCAATGGGAAACCGTAAGAAAATAAAGAGCAAGAAACTGCCGATAAGCAGGATAGATGCTGTAGTAAGATTGACCATAGTATTCTAACTCCCTTGCTTAGCTGAGTATTGGGTCTTTGTGACGAAGGAGAAGATAGATCTTCTCAATCAAGATAAGGATCATACCAATTGAGGAAATGGGGACAGAGGCATAAAGCCAGCTGGACTTTATTTGTAATGCAGGCAACACATTACGGCTGGTCAGCTCTATCAATTTGAAACCGTAGAAAACCATCATAACGGCAAAGAACATCAGGAATAGGTATGAAATGAGATCCAAAACCCGAATAACTTTTTTTTGGGGAGCCACTGGTCAAAAGCGGTAACAGAGATATGTCCATCATTCTTCAGCAGGATAACTGAACCCAACATTGCAACCCAAACGAGGGCAAAGAGAGTAATCTCTTCTCCCAAGCGGGGGGGTCTTGCTGAATACCTGTCTTCCAATAACTACGATAGAGACGGCGATGACCTGGATGATCATCAGTACCTTGCAAACCACCTCCACATAGTGAAAGACTGTTTCCAGAATCTTTTTTCATGAATGTTTCCTTCCCATAGGTCGAAAGTCCGGGAACATAGGTCCCCGGACTCTTTCGTGGAGTGATATCAAACTAGTTGATAGCCTTGACCTTGTTGATGGTATCAATGTAGTCAGCACCATGCTTTGCATACACGCTGTCCATTGCATTGGACCACTTTTCAGGATCGGTGAGGTTTGTGATTTCAACACCAGCTTCTCTCAGGTTGTCGTAAGCCTTCTGGTCGGCAGCTTCGATAGCCTTTCGGTTGTACTCCTCAGTGAGCTGTCCAGCCTTCATCAGTACATCCTTATCAGCATCACTCAAGCGATTCCAGACGATTTCGCTCATCAGGACGATGGAAGGGCTAAATGTGTGACCATCGAGTACGTAGTAGGGAGCCACTTCATAGAACTTGTTGGAGAAGTAGCTGGCTGGTGGATTCTCGGCACCATCAACAACACCTGTCTGCAAAGCAGTGTACAGCTCAGCATAGTCGATCGGGGTGGGGTTTGCACCCAGGGCAGAGACAGTGTCGAGCATCAACTGGCTGCTCTGAACACGGATCTTGAGGTTCTTCAAATCCTCAATCTTGGTGACAGGATCGTCAGTGGTGAAGAAGTTACGTGCACCCTCATCCATGTAGAAAAGACCAACCATTCGGGAACCAGATGCCTGGATGTCAGAGAGAATCTCATCACCGAGATCTCCTGCACATACAGACCAGAAATGGTTACGGTCGCGGAAGATGTAAGGGAGTGCGAGAGCAGTTACCTGCATCTTACCGAAGTCGCTCATGGAAGAAGCGTTACCGCGGTACAGGTCTACAGCACCCATTTGCATGGCCTGGTATACTTCATTGTCATCACCAAGCTGTCCGGAAGGGTAAATCTCAATCTTGATTCTTCCTTCACTCAAATCAGCCACCTGGTCTGCAAAGTACTCTGCAGAGTCAAGGAGTACGTGTCCAAGTGGGTTTACATCTCCATAACGAAGTACAATCTGGGAAGGAGCTTTTTCTGCCTTCTCATCAGAACCTTGTGCGAACAATGCTCCACCGAGCAAAACCAAAATCATAAGAACAGGCAACATTTTTTTTCATGTATGACCTCCAAGTCTTTTTCTGTAGTCTATAAGCGCTTATCAGAGAGAGAAATGGAATTTCCTGTCACAATTTGTAAAAAATTTGTCATGAGTTCTCGCGTGACAAAGCATGCATTGCCACAAACTCTCGTGGACTGACACCAGAATATTTCTTGAAACTCTTGCTAAAATAATAGGGGTCATCAATTCCAACCTGTTTTCCTATTTCTGCGATGGATAATGGTGTGCTGCTGAATAAGTGAATTGCCTCTTCCATCCGGGTTTCCAGAAGAAAGGCGTTGAAGGAAGTTCCTGCAACCCGCTTGAAACACTTGCTCAGATGGCTGTAGCTGACTTCCAGGGTGTCAGCAATCTCCTGCAAAGTGATTTTGTCTTTATAGTGTTGTTGGATAAACCGAATTGTTTTTCTCACGAGATGGACATTGTGATATGACCCTCCTTCACCTAATGCCTGCGCAACATCGAAGGCAACTGAATGAAGAAATTCTTGAGAGGTTGAGCCCTCAAATTTTTCTAGAGAGGAGAGGTCGCAGAGAAATGCTTTCTCTGCTTCTGCTTCCTTCCCAAGAATTTCCGCTCTTGTCATGTATATGAGAAACAGGAGGTATCGGTCTGGATCTTTATTATTTTCTGTCTCCAAGTACCCATTGATAAGAGCTGGAAGTTCTTGATCTTTGCGTGATGAGATAGCATGTACTATTTGCTTTTCCTGGAGGTACCTCTGCTCATATCCTTTTTTTTGGTTTTTTGTCAAAGTGAGAGGCTAGGGAGGGAGGAGCAATCTGAAGGAGAAAGGAGGTAGCTTCTTCATATGCTTCAAGGAGTGAATGGGTATCTGTATAGAAAGACGAGAGTCCGGAAAATATCTCCATTCCTGTCTCGTCGCGAAGAAAAGAGCGAGCACGTTGGATACTGGTCTCCAATTCTTGGAAATCGCGTACTCGATCCCCAAAGAGAAAGAGAAGAACCTCTTCTCCCATGACACTAAGCAGTGCATGGAGGTTTCGCTTACAGAAAATACCCTTGATAATCTGCAACAGCTTGTCAGATGCTAATGTTTTTTGAACAGGGAAAGAGGACCACTGATTTGTAAGCATCCAGTCTTCCCCGTTGGTATAAAAGGAGTGCATGTGGATTATGCCAGTTCTCATTGTCCAGAAGTACTTTATCAAGGAATTGGTGGTGCTTTAGGAAAGTGAGTTGCGTTACCTCCCCTTCTCCTTTGGACAGAGTGATGTTGCTTTGTTGTGTATTAAGCGTGCCCAGGATTTTCTCCATGGCTTCTTGGAGTTCTGCATCATCATAAGGCTTGAGGAGATAATCGACTACACCCAACTGAAGAGCTTTCTTGACATAGGAGAACTCGGCATAGCTGGTAATAAAGAGGATGGAAGCGTGAGGCTGTCGTTCTCTCAGTTGTTCTGCTGTTTCCAATCCATCGAGTTTCGGCATATGGATATCCAATAGGTACAGGTCAGCTTGCATTTTCTCTGAGAGTTCCAATACCTCAGAACCATCGCGAGCTTCTCCGATGATTTGGAAGTCTTGGGGATAATTTTTTTTCTGAATGAACGAGCTTAGGTAGGTCCGCTCCACACTATTGTCGTCTGCTAGAATGAGGGTGTAGATAATGACGCCTCCTTGTAAAGACGCAGTAAGACACGGGTGCCTTTGCGGGGTGTGCTCTGGACCTCCATGACATCTTCACGTTGGTAAAGCAGGTAAAGGCGCTGGTAGACAGAGTGCAAACCAACATGTCCTTCTTTCTCCTGCAGAGCAGATGCGAGAAGCTCAGGATTCATGCCAATGCCATTGTCTGCGACTGTAACCTCGAATCGATCTTGCTTTTCTACCACTTGGATATCTATCAAACCGCCTGAACGGGTATCTTTTAATCCATGGATGACTGCATTCTCCACGATAGGTTGAATTACCAAAGGAGGTACATAGGCAGTGGTGGTCCCATATCCTCGACGAATATCAAGGACCAGATCTATTCTTTGTTGCAAAAGGAGCTGTTGGATAAAGAGATAGGAGCGCAGGAGTTCCAGCTCTTCGTCGAGCGTGATGGTCATCTTGTTGTTTAGACTGCTACGAAGCAATGAGCTGGTTTCCTTGACCAGTCGGATGCTGGTTTGCTTATCATCAGATTGGATATGACGGATGATCATGCTCAGTGTATTGAACAGGAAATGAGGATTTATTTGGACCTGTAGCTCCTTGAAACGGCTTTCAGCAAGAAGGCGCTTTTGTTGTTCGTGTTCAATTTTCTGTTGGCTGAACGTTTCAATTTGGGCAATGAGCTCATGGATTTCCCGTTTCATTGTATTGGTGGTTATGATGAATTCATTGATATCATCGTAGGAGGTGGGCCTTATATCTTCCACCTCAAAATTCTGTTTCCCGATCTCCTGCATTACATGGCTTGCTTCCCGCATTTTTTTTGCCGGCTTTTATGCACGATTCGTTCGAGTATAAAGGTAGAATGAGCAAAAAAGGCAATCTTCAGTACATTTACGATGCCTTGGAAGGTGTTGAACTGATTTAGTGCTTCAGAGTGCTGTTGGTTGATTCTTTCCAGATATGCAGAGAGTAAATCTCCTAAAAAAAAGCCGGTGATGTAGTTTCCCATGAGCGTAATCCACTCATAGTCCTCTGAGAGAGTTGCCTTATTGCTTTTATAATTAACGTAGTCCTCTATCAACTGGTGTCGCTCTTGCAACATATGCAGAGAGATACGTGAGTAGAGTACTGTTTGCTCACTCTCCTTGAATGCTTCAGAGAGGTTGGTGAGCAGTTGTACCACCTCATCGTAGTTTTTTCAGGTATTCCTCATAGTGAAGCAGATTTTTTATTCCTGTTATAAAGCCGGAATGATGTGCTGGAGTGGTTGTAAGCAACAATTGCTTGGTTTATTTGTTCGTAATTCTGAAGCAACTCTCCATTCCTTCGGACAATATGGTGATCAAAATAGGAGTCAATGAGGGAGGTGCCCATAAAAAAAGGATTGCAATAATAATATATACTGTAACAACTTCAGTTCTCAGGTTGCGTATGCTCATCTCTCTCCCCTTGAAAGGAGTATACTCGATTCCTTTTCTGCACTCAATGAAGACGGATGCTCTGCATTTTCATCCTGAGCAGAGAGAGGGAGCGCATAAGGGAGAAGTATTGAATCTGCATGTCATAGTCACATTGATTGTCAACAACCAATGATGGCATCAATAAACACGCTATTCTCAAAAACGGAGAAGACTGCCTTGTACCTTTTAGCGAAAACAACCCGTCTGTATTTTCCGCTAGGTAATCCAAGATCCTCTTCCAGTTTGAATTGGAAGGGATTATCCTTCAACGTAACAAGAACAGAACAGAACTCATTTCTCAATACTTTGGAAGCAGGGATGCTCACTTGGGCAAGGAATCTTACGTGACTGACAAGCTTTTCATCGGCTTTTCTGGAGACAATAACTTCATACCCCATATTTGGCTTCAGCCTCTGCCACAATCAAGTCAAAATCCTTAAGTATTTCATCTCCACTTCTGCCGACATACCCGTTTATACGTTCATCTTCTGCAACAAGCAAATCTGCATACAATGAATTCTCGGAAGCCAGAGACAAACTCAATGGCACTGACTTTTCCCTCACAATCTGATGAAGAAGCATGTTGAAGGTTCCATTAAGTGTCATTCCAAGTTGATTGAGGATTTCCTCGGCCTGAGCCTTTAGTTCCGTATCCGTTCTCAAACTGATTGTTGTACTAGCCATTTATTTTCTCCCTATTGAAATTCTATCATTCCCAAGTGATGTAGGCTATACAATGTATATACATTGCATAGGATAATCAGCCAATTATTACTGAAGATCAAGAAAATCCCATAATCATCTACAACTGATTGCTGGTTAGGCTTTGTTAGGATGGGAAGTTCCCACAGGTATATGTAGTATCGTTCTACAAATTTTGCAGGATAAGCTTCTGCAATTAAAATTTGGATAAGAAAGTGCTTGTTTTAGGGTGCTTTGGGCAAGTTTTTAAGTATCTGAAATTATACAATGGTTAGCAGAGTAACCAGAAAATCGAAATAATGATGGATGCAGTAACCAATTTTCACGAATAATAGTTACTGCAGTGTACAAAATACAGCAGTAGCATGTTGATATTTGTACGTGTCCCCTTTACATAGGATCAGCTAATACTGAAGTATGTATAAATTCAGTAAATAATTAGCACAGTATCGAACCCTACCAGTCCCCTTAGGGAACCAGTAGGGCTTCTCGCTTGTGGTTAACCCTTCACTCCACCAAGCATTAAGCCTGAGACGAAGTGTCTCTGTACAAAAGGATAGATGATGAGAACGGGGAGCATTCCCAGGACCATGACTGCCATTTTCAGGTTGTTGTACACATACTGGCCACCACCAAGGGATTCATCAGACTCGAACATCAGGGAGCGCAAGACCACCTGCAAGGTGTACTTGCGGCTGTCGTTGATGAACATGATCACCTCGAAGTATCGGTTCCAGTAGCTGACAAAGTAGAACAGGGTTACCGCTGAAATGATGGAGACTGAGAGAGGCAGGACAATTTTCTGGAGAATCATGAGGTCGTTGCATCCGTCCAGGGTAGCACTCTCAAGTAGTGATACCGGAATACTGCCCATATAGTTCTTGATGATAATCAAATTGAAGGTGGAAATTGCCACAGGGAAGATAATTGCTCCCATACTATTGATGAGTCCAAGGGACCGTACCACGATATAGAAGGGCATGATACCTGCATCAAAGACCATCGTGAAGACAATAGCCTTCATGAGGATCGAACGACCGATGAGATGTTTCTGGGCGAGCGCAAATCCCATAGGTACGGTGATAACCATGGAAATCAAGGTACCAAAGAAGGCAACAAAGAGAGAGTTCTTGAAAGCTCCCATGTAGCCGCTGTTGAGCACCCTCCAATAGTTCTGCAGTGTGAACGAGTGGGGGACCAGAAGATAATCGGTTCCCATTACATCCACATCCTTTGCTACCGAAGTTATGACTACGTTCCAGATCGGGATGATGAAGATCAGGCAGATGAACGCAAGCAAGAGTGCGTTGATAAGACGGAAGATTTTTCTTCCCCGTGTTTCTCTAATTGAATTCTGAACAGTCTTTGCCATGATGATTCTCCTACAGGATGGGTTCGTCGAGGAACTTCGCGCTGATCTTGTTGGTTGAAAGCACCAGCGTAAGGCTTACGATGGACGTGAACATGCCCACTGCAATTGAGTATCCCAGGTCTCCTGCAAGTACTCCTTCACGGAATACATAGGTCTGCAGTACATCGGCAACGTCATAGACTGCTGCATTGTACATGACCAGTACCTGTTCGAAGATCAACAGCACATGGCTGAGGTTGAGTAACAGCATGGTTACAATAGTGGAACGGATGGAAGGAAGGGTAACGTGGATCAATCTCCCCCCCCAATGCCCTGCTCCATCGATGGTGGCAGCCTCATACAACTCCGGTTGCACTGTAGTAAGACTTGCCACATAGATGACAGCTCCGTAGCCCATCTGCCGCCAGATATAGGAGCTGATCAGGACAGGACGGAAAAACTTCGCACTTGCCATGAAGTAGATGGGATCGCCTCCAAGCTTGGTGATAATGTTGTTTATCAACCCAGAGGACGGAGAGAGCAAGTTTACGAAAATACTTCCAACTACAACCCAACTGAAGAAGTAGGGATATAGATCAGGAACTGGATCACCCTCTTCATTTTCAAGCTCTTCAGTTCATTGATCAGCAATGCTACAACCAAAGGTGCAGGAAAATAGAAAATTACATTTGCCAGGCTGATGATCAAGGTATTGCGAAATGCATTCCAGAAAATAGTGGAAGAGAGCAAGCGCTTGAAATTTTCCAGACCCACGAATGATACCGTAGACCTGAAACCATAATCAGTGAATCCAAGACTGAGGCCCAGGAGCGGAACGTACTTGAACAACAAGTACCAGATTGCCCCTGGTATCAACATGAGAAGCAAGAACTTCTGTGTTTTGATCCGGGTCCAAAGGGGTGGTTTTGTTCGTAGCACCATCGGTTTATCTGCCATGCCATGACTCCTTAATATACGAATGTAGTGCTGGCTACCTTGTCTGCTCCAAGGTGCCTGCTGGTTGCATCAGGTTGACTTCCACCCGCATAGAGTGTGAAGGTCCCGTGTATGTCGTTTCTATTGCCTTGTGCGTCCACTGCAGTACATTGGCTTTGTCCCAGGAGAAGTACAACCTCTTTCTGTTCAAAAGACCCCAAGAACACACTTTTCATACCACAGAGTACTGGGTGAGGGGGGGAAAATCGGGGTGGGAACTTTCCAGATAGAGCTCAAGTACCGTTCTGCTGGGGGTCGCGGTAGTATTGGTGACACCGACCCGTACGCTGACTTTCCCCTCCTTCTGTACCGTTGTACTTTGAATGGTATACGCAAACGAAGCATAGGAAAGACCGAATCCAAAGGGGTAGAGTACATCCCCCTGCTCGCAATACCGGTAGGTCCTCTTCTTCATGGAATAATCAGAGAATGGAGGGAGCTCGGCACTGCTATGGTAGAAGGTAACAGGAAGCTTCCCAGAGGGACTGAACATACCAAATAGCAACTCTGCAATTGCCCTTCCTCCCTCTTGTCCAGGGTACCAACCTGGATGAGGGCCTGTACATTCTCATACTGCTCAATCTCTGGATCGATTGCTCCTCCTGAGAGCAGTACTACGATGACAGGTTTTTTTTCGGTTTCAGCAACAGCCCTCAGGAGTTTTTGTTGACAGAGAGGAAGTCTGAGATCCTTTTTTTATCTCCAGCCCAGCCTCCATTTCCATCATCCCTCATCTCTCCTTCCACCGTCTCATCCAAGCCAAGGCACAAAATAGCGACATCGCTTTGACGGGCCATGAAGGCAGCCTCACTGAGCCTGTCATCTTCCTTCGCCAAACGTTCAACGCGCTCCTTGGTAAGGGAAGATCCTTCGCTATAGTTGATCCGTATCGTGTCCCCTGCAACCTTACGGATTCCTTCGAGGACCGTAGTGTAGCGGGAAGATGTTCCGTGGTAGTTGCCCCACAGGACTCTTCTGCTATCGGCATTCGGTCCGATGACTGCAATGCTTCTTGTCTTCTCCCGGTTGAGGGGAAGTATTGATGCATTCTTGAGCAGGACCAAGGAGCGGCGGGAAGCTTCAAGGGCAAGCTGTGCATGCTCCTCACTATCGATGTGGGCAAGGCCTAGGTTGTCGTATGGAGTTTGTTCATCAAACATCCCCAGACGGAAGCGGGTGTTGAATACCCTCTGAGTAGCGGTCCTGATCTCCTCCATGTGACTACCTTCTGAAGCTACTCAG
>JDSF01000371.1_pt1 | contig 18924 bp, 17 predicted proteins | sample 199441 | NCBI WGS metagenome assembly JDSF01 (sample SAMN02592751, study PRJNA231836) | bioreactor metagenome | isolation source: continuous culture bioreactor denitrification-DNRA | place: Germany: Bremen
ATAAGGTTCTGAGACAACCGTATTTCATTGAAATTGTAGACGTCTGGTGTCTGATTCCGGCTGCGACTGCAAAGGCGGTCATTCTGACTGATAATCGCACTATGGCTTAGAGGTTAAATAAAAAGCTCATTATTTCTTTACAAAAAACAGGCTTCAAGCCTAATATGAGCGGTTAAAAATCTATCAATTAATTACTGAAATAATCGGGAACTGATGAATCAGAAACAAATACGTAACTTTTCAATTATTGCTCATATTGATCATGGTAAGTCGACCCTTGCAGATCGTCTTCTTGAGAAGACAGGTGCGTTGAGCGAACCGGGAAAAATCAGATCAGTACCTTGATAAAATGGAACTTGAGCAGGAGCGTGGTATCACGATTAAAGCTCAGGCTGTCAGACTTAACTACAAGGCTAAAGATGGGCAGGACTATATCCTTAACCTGATCGATACCCCAGGACATGTTGATTTCTCTTATGAAGTCAGCCGGTCTTTGTCTGCATGTGAGGGGGCGATGCTGGTTGTCGATGCGGCTCAGGGGGTTGAAGCTCAGACACTGGCTAATGTTTACATGGCCATTGATCAGGATCTGGAAATTTTCCCAGTACTGAATAAAATCGATCTCCCGAGTGCAGACCCTGAGAGAATCAAGGAAGAGGTCGAGGAAATTATTGGCATCGACACCAGCGATGCGATTCTTGCCAGCGCTAAAGAGGGTAAGGGGATCGCAGAAATCCTTGAAGCTGTTGTTGAAAGAGTTCCCGCTCCAGGCGGTGATCCAGACGCTCCACTGAAAGCTCTGACATTTGATTCCTGGTACGATTCTTATCAGGGTGTCATAATTCTCGTTAGAATCATGGACGGGACAATTAAGAAAGGTGAAAAAATCAAGCTGATGGCCACTGGTGGGATCTATGAGGTTCAAAAGGTCGGTGCATTCAGTCCTCATCCGCTCGAACTTCCGCAGCTATCTGCTGGCGAGGTTGGGTTTGTTGTGGCCGGTATCAAGGTTGTTGAAGACGCCAAAGTCGGAGATACGATCACCCATCTTCATCATCCTGCTGAAAAGGCATTGCCTGGTTATCAGGAAGTTAAGCCGATGGTCTTCTCAGGCTTGTATCCCATTGATTCCGCTGATTATGATGCTCTACGCGATGCATTGGAAAAATTGCGTTTGAATGATGCTGCTTTCTCTTTTGAGCCCGAGAATTCATTGGCTCTGGGGTTTGGATTCCGTTGCGGTTTCTTGGGACTTCTTCATATGGAGATCATCCAGGAGCGTTTGGAGCGCGAATTCGGTGTTGAGCTGATTACGACCGCTCCAACAGTTGTTTATCATGTCACAACGACTAAAGGTGAAGTGCTTAAAGTCGAGAGCGCCAACATGTTGCCCGATGTCCAGTTTATTGAATCGATTGATGAGCCTTTCGTGGTCGCTTCGATTCACGTGCCAAATGATTTTGTTGGTGCCGTGTTGAAGCTCTGTATTGAGAGGCGTGGGATCCAGAGAGAGATTAAATACCTGACATCAGATCGGGTTATGGTCGTATATGAACTGCCTTTAAATGAAATCGTCCTCGATTTCTTTGACCGTCTTAAATCAATCACTCGTGGCTATGCCTCTCTGGACTATGAGCACCTTGATTTCCGTACCAGTAAGCTTGTTCGCCTGAACGTGTTGATCAATGGTGATGTGGTTGATGCTCTGTCATTGATTGTCCATCAGGATAAAGCTCAGTTCCGTGGTCGTGAGCTGGTTTCCAAGATGAAGGAATTTATTCCACGTCAACAGTATGAAGTTGCTATCCAGGCCGCCATCGGGAACAAAGTAATCGCCCGATCAACAGTCAAAGCCTTGCGTAAAGACGTTACGGCAAAATGTTATGGTGGCGATATTACCCGCAAGAGAAAGCTGTTGGAAAAGCAGAAGGCGGGTAAAAAACGGATGAAACAGGTTGGTAGCGTTGAGCTGCCCCAGGATGCATTCCTGGCTATTCTTAAAGTCAAAGAGTAAATGTGATGCCACTTTTCAAGAAAAAAGAAAAACTCGGCCCCAAGAAACCCTGGTACCGAGAATGGTCCGAAGCTCTAATCGTTGCTGTCGTTCTGGCTTTGATTATCCGAACATTTCTGTTTCAGGCTTTTAAAATTCCATCTGGATCCATGTTGGATACTCTACTGATAGGTGATCATCTGTTGGTTAATAAGTTTATCTATGGAACCAAATTACCGTTTTCCGATGAGCGCTATCTGGCTCTCCGTGAACCTGAAAGGGGAGACGTTATTGTTTTTGAGTTCCCTGAAGATGAAGGGAAGTCATATTTTGATCGGCGTGACTTTATTAAGCGGGTGATTGGTCTTCCTGGTGATGTTATCGAAGTTAAAGCCAAGCAGGTCTATGTCAATGGTGAACCATATACGGTGCCACAAGAAGTTCACAAGGATCAGCAGATCATACCGTCTGTTGCCAGCCCGCGCGATTTCGTCGGCCCACTTAAGGTTCCAGCGAATAACTACTTTGTCATGGGTGATAACCGCGATTTCTCATATGACAGCCGTTTTTGGGGTTTTGTCAATGAGTCAAAAATCAAAGGTCTTGCTTTTATCAAATATTGGTCCTGGAATGCCGACGGTAGTCTTACTGATAAAATCCGTTTTTCGCGTGTTGGTCGTCTGATTAAATAGGTTATCGAACTGATGTTCGAGATAAGTTAACTTTAATGATTTGATAATTGACAACATGTTTTAACGACTGCTAGTTTCTTCGCAGCTAAAAATAAATATACGTAAACCCTTTAATCTGATCCGAGAGATCATCAAGGGAACATCTGATGAACAAACATAATATAAATCCACCAAAACACCTGCACACACTTGTTGTGCAGGTGTTTTTTTATGCCTGATTTCCGGGAGGTCAACATGTCAGAAGAAACCATAGAAATCCTAGATTACGATGGTATCCATCGCGCATTAACCCGAATTGCCCATGAAATATTGGAGAAGAATAAGGGGGGCGATGACCTTGTTCTTCTCGGTATTCGTACCGGTGGTGCTTATCTGGCCACCGAACTTCACAAGAAGCTGGTCGACATCGAAAACAAAGAGATTCCGTTGGGGTTGATCGATGTCACGATGTACCGGGATGACCTGTCCTCGCGCAATAATATGGAGGTCGGTCAAACCGATATCCGCTTTCCTGTCAGTGGTAAAAAAGTCATTTTGATTGATGATGTTCTTTACACCGGCCGGACAATTCGTTCTGCCATGGATGCCGTGATGGATCTGGGACGCCCTAAGAGTATCCAGCTTGCGATTCTGGTTGATCGTGGCCATCGTGAATTGCCGATTCGCCCCGACTACATCGGTCGTAACTTACCGACTGCAATGAACGAGCAAGTTAAGGTTGCTTTTGATGAGCAAAATTCTCCCCAAGCTGTACAGCTGAAGAGATCATAAAACTGGAGGCAAAGTAATGATTTTCAACCATAAGCATATTATCAGTATCAAAGACATGACTGCTGAAGAATTGACATTCATTCTTGATACAGCAATCAGTTTCAAAGAGATCAATCGCCGCGATATTAAAAAGGTTCCGACATTACGAGGCAAAACGATCATCAACCTGTTTTTCGAAGCCAGTACCAGAACCCGAACTTCGTTTGAAATTGCAGGCAAACGTTTGTCAGCTGATACGATCAATATCAGTGCCTCTGGTTCATCAGTCGTCAAAGGGGAAACCCTTGAAGATACAGCAAAGAATATTGAAGCGATGAATCCTGATGCCATTGTTATGCGGCACAATGCCTCTGGTGCCTGTGAATATCTGGCCAAACGTCTGGACTGCGCTGTCATCAATGCTGGCGATGGTATGCATGAGCACCCCAGCCAGGCTCTACTCGATGCCTATACCATCCGTGAAGCAAAGGGTTCGCTAGAAGGGCTCACCGTTGCAATTATTGGCGATATTACCCATAGTCGGGTGGTTCGTTCGAACATTTACTGCCTGACCAAGCTCGGTGCCAAGGTGCGTGTTGCCGGTCCTGGAACAATGATTCCTATCGGAATTGAGCGCCTCGGCTGTGAAGTCTTTACCAATATTGATGATGCAATTCGTGATTCTGATGTAGTCATGATGCTGCGGATTCAGCGCGAGCGGATGGGAGCGTCGTTGATTCCATCGACACGTGAATACAGCCGTTTCTTTGGTCTGACTGAAGAGCGTATGAAACTTGCGAAAGAGGATGCTATTGTTATGCACCCAGGCCCAATCAACCGTGGTGTTGAATTACCGACATCGATCGCCGATGGACCACAGAATGTTATTCTGGACCAGGTTGAAAATGGTGTCGCAGTCAGAATGGCCCTATTGTATTTGGCTGCTGGTGGCGAAAAACTACAAGACTGATCATTGAGGATAGAGGTGACAACTATGAAAGTATTGATTAAATCAGGCAGAGTCGTTGATCCTGCGAATAATATTGATGAAAAGTTTGATGTCCTCATTGTTGACGGCAAAATCGCTGAACTCGCACCCAATATTGATGCTGGTGATGCTGAGGTCATTAATGCTGCTGGGACAATTGTCGCTCCCGGTCTGATCGACATTCACACTCATTTACGTGAGCCTGGACTCGAGTATAAAGAGGATATCATCTCAGGCACAATGGCAGCGGCCGCTGGTGGAGTCACTTCGTTGACCTGCATGCCAAATACTACCCCGGTGATTGACAACCTGCCGATAGCACAGTTCATCATCAATAAAGCAAAATATGAAGGAACGGCAAACGTTTTCCCTATTGCTGCAATTACTCAAGGAATGAAAGGTAAAATTCTTTCTGAAATGGGTGAGCTGCTTGAGGGTGGATGTGTCGGTTTCTCTGATGACGGATTACCGGTCGTCGATGGTGAGATGATGCGTCGCGCTCTTGAGTATGCGAAAACATTTGGTGCGCCAGTCATTGCACACTCTGAGGATATCTCGATCAATGCCGGTGGTTGCATGAATGAAGGATTTGTCTCGACTGAGCTCGGTCTTAAGGGAATGCCGAATGCTGGCGAAGATGCTATGACCGCGCGCGATATCATGCTGGCTGAATTAACTGGAGGCCATCTGCATGTTGCCCACGTTTCCAGCCGTCACAGCCTTGAGCTTATTCGTCAGGCCAAGGCGCGTGGAGTTCATGTGACCTGCGAGGCCACACCACACCATTTTAGCCTGACAGAAGAAGCGGTTCGGGGATATAATACCAACGCAAAAATGAGTCCACCACTGCGGACATCGGAAGATGTTACTGCGATCCATACCGCTCTTGCTGATGGAACCATCGATGCGATTGCAACAGATCATGCACCTCATCATATTGATGATAAGAATGTCGAGTTTCCTGTTGCTGCAAACGGAATTGTTGGGTTGGAGACCATGTTGCCCTTGACTCTTAAGCTGGTAGGAGACAAAGTAATCAGCTTGACTCAGGCGATTGCGTTGATGAGTCATAAGCCTGCTGAAATTATGAATATCGATCGAGGGACTCTCTCAGTTGGTGCCGTTGCCGATGTGGTTCTGATCAATCCGAATAAGGAATGGACAGTGACCGAAGAAGGGCTCCATTCTAAGAGTAAAAACTCTTACTTCATTGGTCATACGCTAAAAGGGTGTGCCGTGAAGACACTTCGAGCAGGTAAGGTCGTTTTTAGTAGAGATTAGTTGTAAAACAGTTAGTTGTAGTTAAATCTTAAAGTAATACTTAATGAATAAGAGGTTTTATGAAAGCAATTCTAGCCCTTGCAGATGGTAAGGTTTTCGAAGGGAAAGCACTGGGAGCCAGTGGTGAAGTGACTGGAGAGGTTGTCTTTAATACCAGTATGACTGGTTATCAGGAAATCCTGACCGATCCTTCATACCATGGCGAGATCGTCACCATGACTTACCCACAAATTGGTAATTATGGTGTTAACTCTGAGGATGTTGAATCATGTAAACCGTTTCTTTCCGGTTTTATCGTCAAAGAATCCTGCCCGTTTCCAAGCAATTTCCGTTCTGAGATGAGCCTCGATGAATACCTGAAGCAGAATAATATAGTCGGTATTGAAGGAATTGATACGCGCGCTTTGGTAAGACATATCAGGACTGCGGGTGCCCAGACAGGTATTATCTCATCTGTCGATACGGATCCAGAAAGCCTCATTGAAAAAGCGATTAAAGCTCCATCGATCGTAGGCCGTGACCTTGTTAAAGAGGTCACCTGCTCTGAATCATATCAAACAAGCGAAGGTCTTTGGCAGCTAGGTGAAGGCTACCCTGAAATTTCTGGCGGTTCTTACAAGGTTATTGCTTACGACTTTGGAATTAAGAGAAATATTCTTAGAAATCTGACCAGTGCAGGGTGTTCAGTGACAGTTGTCCCTGCTCAGACACCAGCAGAAGATGTTTTAGCAATGAAACCGGATGGTGTGTTTTTAAGTAATGGTCCTGGTGATCCTGAGCCATTGACCTATGCTCAGGACAACATTGCCAAGTTGGTTGGTCAGGTTCCTATTTTTGGTATTTGCTTAGGTCATCAGCTTCTTTCGATCGCTCTGGGTGGGAAAACTTACAAACTCAAGTTTGGTCATCGTGGTGGTAATCAACCTGTCTTGGATTATCAACGTCAGCAGGTTGAAATTACGTCACAAAATCACGGCTTTGCTGTTGATGACAGCTCCCTTGGTGATGATGTTAAGGTGACCCATATCAACTTGAACGACAATACTGTTGAGGGTATTCAACATACGTCCTCTCCAGCATTCTCGGTTCAGTATCACCCTGAAGCGTCCCCTGGTCCACATGATGCCAAATACCTGTTTGACCGTTTTATTGAAATGATGGACAAGTTTAAGAACTAATTCTCGATCAGGAAAGAAATCTGATGCCTAAACGTCTAGATATAAAGAAAATATTAATTATTGGTGCCGGACCGATTGTTATTGGCCAGGCCTGTGAGTTTGACTACTCAGGAACTCAAGCTTGTAAAGCGCTTAAAGAAGAAGGCTACGAGGTTGTCCTGCTCAACTCCAATCCAGCGACGATCATGACCGATCCCGATTTTGCAGATCGGACATACATTGAGCCAGTGACACCCGAAGCTTTAACGCGGATTATTGAAAAAGAACGTCCCGATGCCGTTCTGCCGACACTGGGTGGTCAAACCGCTTTGAATACAGCGGTTTCCGTAGCAGAAGCAGGTGTTCTGGAAAAGTACAATGTCGAGTTGATCGGCGCCAAGCTTGAAGCGATTAAAAAAGCTGAAGACCGTACTCTTTTCAAGCAGGCAATGGAAAATATTGATGTCGCTGTCCCGCGTTCTGGCCTGGCTCACAGTCACAAGGAAGCGATGGAAATCATTGAATATGTCGGCTATCCGGCCATCATTCGTCCCTCCTTCACACTTGGTGGTACCGGTGGTGGCATTGCATACAATCGTGAAGAGTACGAACGTATGGTTCTTACTGGTATCGATGCTTCGCCAACAGACGAAGTTCTCGTAGAAGAGTCGATTATCGGTTGGAAAGAATATGAACTGGAAGTTATGCGTGATACGGCGGACAATGTCGTTATCATTTGTTCCATCGAAAACTTTGACGCGATGGGTGTTCATACAGGTGATTCAATCACAATTGCTCCAGCACAAACGCTGACCGATAAAGAATATCAGATTCTCCGTGACGCTTCTTTGCGCATCATTCGTGAGATTGGCGTTGAAACTGGTGGCTCAAATATCCAATTCGGCATCAATCCAAAAGATGGCCGTCTTGTTGTTATCGAGATGAACCCACGTGTCTCTCGGTCATCTGCTCTGGCATCAAAGGCGACTGGTTTTCCGATTGCTAAAATTGCAGCGAAGCTTTCTGTCGGTTATCGCCTTGATGAGATTAAAAACGACATTACCCGTGAGACATTGGCCTCTTTTGAGCCGACGATCGATTATGTTGTGACTAAAGTTCCACGGTTTACCTTTGAAAAGTTCCCTCAAGCCGATGCAACACTGACAACGCAAATGAAGTCTGTTGGTGAGGCGATGGCGATTGGTAGAACCTTCAAGGAAAGTCTCCAAAAAGCTCTCAGGTCTCTTGAGATTGGATCTCACGGTTTCGAAAGCCGCCTCTACGCAGACCCCTCTGAATATGGTCGTGAGCTGACACCTGCAGAGCAAGATCAACTGACGGATAAGCTTCAGGTTCCAAGCTGGGAACGCATGTGGTATCTGGCGACGCCATCCGTTCTGGTATGTCCATTGAGCGTATTTATCAGCTCAGCGGGATTGACCCATGGTTCATGAATCACATTGCTCAAATTATCGAGATGGAGTCAGTCCTGATTGGCTTCAAAGATCAGTTGAATCAAAACGAGGCTGAACTGTCTGAGGCACTTCGTGATGCAAAGCGGGCTGGATTCTCTGATCTCAGATTGGCCTGCCTCTGGGATATTAAGGAAAATGATGTCCGTTCTTTACGTCTTAAGCTGAATATTAAGCCTGTTTACAAGCGTGTCGACACCTGCGGTGCAGAGTTTGAGGCTTACACACCCTATTTTTACTCAACTTATGAGCAGGAATGTGAAGCCGAACCGACAGATAAACGTAAAATCATGATTCTTGGTGGCGGACCGAACCGAATAGGGCAGGGGATTGAATTTGATTACTGCTGTGTTCATGGGGCGTTTTCTTTAGCCGATGCCGGTTATGAAACAATCATGGTGAACTGTAACCCAGAAACGGTTTCAACTGACTATGATACATCCGACAGACTTTACTTTGAGCCACTGACATTTGAAGATGTGCTGGCCATTGTCGATACTGAAAAGCCTGAAGGCGTTATTGTTCAGTTTGGTGGTCAGACTCCACTTAAGCTTGCCGTTGCCCTGGAGAAGGCAGGTGTTCCTATTATCGGCACATCTCCTGATGCGATTGACCGGGCTGAAGACCGTGAGCGTTTCCAGGCTTTGCTGAACAAGTTGAAATTGAAGCAGCCTGAAAATGGTATAGCGCGTGCGTTTGATGAGGCAGAGCCTATTGCCGAAAGAATTGGTTATCCGGTTGTTGTCAGACCTTCATATGTGCTTGGTGGTCGGGCGATGGAGATCGTTCATGATGCAGAGCGTCTGCGTGACTATATGAAATACGCAGTTGACGCGTCACCCGAACATCCCGTTCTTGTTGATAAGTTTTTGCAAAATGCGATTGAGGTTGATGTCGATGCCTTATCCGATGGCACAGAGGTTGTTATCGGTGGAATCATGCAGCATATTGAAGAAGCGGGCATCCACTCAGGAGACTCGGCTTGCGCTTTACCACCGTTTTCTCTGTCTGATGAAATTATCCAGGAAATCAGACGTCAGACCATTGAACTGGCTCTGGAACTGAATGTTGTCGGGCTGATGAATATTCAGTTTGCAATTAAGGATACGACGATCTATTTGCTCGAAGTTAATCCACGCGCCAGCCGGACAGTTCCTTTTGTTTCTAAAGCAACAGGTCGTCCTCTTGCTCAGATTGCTGCACGGGTTATGGCAGGTGAGAGTCTAAAATCGATGAATGTTTCTGGGGATATTATTCCTGAATACATGTCGGTCAAGGAAGCAGTTTTCCCATTTGTTAAATTCCTGGCGTCGATACATTGCTCGGTCCAGAAATGAAATCGACTGGGGAAGTTATGGGTCTGGATGCTGATTTTGGCATTGCATATGCCAAGGCTCAGCTTGCGGCTGGTGTAAAACTCCCGAAAGAAGGCAAAATTTTTGTCAGTGTGAAAGATTCTGATAAACCAGAAATAATTGAACCGATCAGTAAACTTGCGGCGGCGGGATTCATTATCGTTGCAACGGGTGGAACCGCGGAATATCTTAAAGACAATGGTATTGCAATAGAGCGTATCAATAAAGTGAAAGAAGGTCGTCCACATTGTGTTGATGCGATTAAGAGCCGTGAAATCTGCCTGGTTTTCAACACAACCCAAGGCGCACAATCAATAACGGACTCTTACTCGATTCGCCGTTCCGTTATCATGAATGATATTGCTTATTTCACGACTGTCTCCGGGATCAAGGCAGGAACTGACGGGATTTTAGCTATGTTACGAGAAACTCTTGACGTGAAACCTCTTCAAGAGTATTATCCCGCATCTTAAATTGTGCATAACAGGATAACTAACCAGTGGGCGGGTATACCCCGCCCGCTGTTTTTTTGAGGAGGATCCCACACAATGAGTGATTCAGTTCCTATGACGGTTGAAGGGTATCAACGTCTTCAGGAAGAATTGAAAAACCTGGTACGTGTCGAGCGCCCAAAAGTCGTTCAGGATATTGCAGAAGCTCGCAGTCATGGTGACCTGTCTGAAAATGCCGAGTATGATGCTGCTAAAGATCGCCAGGGCTTTGTTGAGGGACGGATAAAAGAACTCAACCATAAGATCGCAACGGCGCAGATTATCGATCCATCAACGATTAAAAGTGAAAAGATCGTGTTTGGAGCCAAGGTGACCCTGTTTGATATTGATACTGAAAAAGAAGTCACTTATCAGATTGTTGGCGACGATGAAGCAGACATAAAGGTTGGAAAAATTTCAATCAGTTCCCCGGTAGGACGCTCTTTAATCGGCTACTCTGTCGATGAGGAAGTCAATATTGTTGTCCCGTCCGGCATGAAAGTCTACGAAGTCACCAATATAGAGTACAGTTAAATAATCACGTCTGTTTAAAAACGGGGTATTGAAATCACAGTGCCCCGTTTTTCTTGCTTTTTCGTATTCCATCTGAAACAATCCCCTTACGTCTTCTTGACGCAATACACATCTTAAAAGGGGAATACCATGAGCAATAAAATCAACAAAGAGATGACTTTCCATCAGGTTTTGGAGATGGGGCCACAAGCAGCACAAGTCTTTTCAAGTTTCAAACTAGGATGCGTTGGTTGTCTTGGTGCATCAACTGAAACTCTGGCTCAGGGAGCCAAGGCGCATGGTCTTGATGTGGAAGAGATTGTTCTTGCCCTTAATGCTGCATTTTCCGATTGAGCAGGCGGTATGCGCCGAGCAACCACTGCAACACGCTCATCGATTCTTGATCAAACATTAGATATTCTTCCCGGGGTCGGGCCGAAAGTTCTCTCTAAACTTAAGAACCTCGGTCTGGATACAATTGAAGATGCACTCTATCATCTTCCCCTGCGCTATGAAGATCGTCGTCAGCTGAAGTCGATTAGCCAGTTATGCGACAATCAACAACAGGTCTTTTCTGCAACGGTTCTTGTCTCTGGTGAGTCAACAACAGCACGTCAACGCCGAAACATCTATGAAGTCATTGTTGGTGATGAGACGGGAACACTTTCACTCAAGTGGTTCCGCTATCGAAAACCATGGCTACAAAAACGTTTTCCTGTCGGACAGAAAGCCATTTTCATCGGCGAAGTCAAGAGGTATGGATCTGTCCGAGAAATACACCATCCTGACGCTGAGTTGATTTCGACTGATCTCGATCTTCAGAAGTTACAACAATCAGACCCGCTGAACTTCGGCAGGATACTTCCTGTTTACCCTCTCACTGACGGTATCAGCCAGAAACAGATTCGTAAAATCTGGTTTTCGTTAATTCATCAATATGCAGATGAGTTAGTCGATTCTATTCCTGACGATATCCGGCAAAAATTCCATTTACTTCCGATCAATGATGCCATAAAGCAAATCCATTGGCCTGGTTCAGAGACAGAGATGTCTCAGCTTTCACGTGGCGACGATTTAGCGCGAAAATCACTGGTGTTCGATGAGTTTTTCTTTCTTGAACTCGGATTAGCGTTAAAGCGGTCGGGTGTAAGGTTGGAGCAGGGGATAGCGTTCAAATTTGAACATAAGTACACGATACCATTAAACAAGTTACTTCCTTTTCGGTTGACTGATGCTCAGCGTAGAGTTCTTGGTGAAATTAAGAACGATATGATGTCAGCAGAACCGATGCACAGACTGTTACAAGGCGATGTGGGGAGTGGCAAAACACTTGTCGCATTAATGGCAGCACTGATCGCGATCGAGAACAAGGCTCAGGTTGCTGTTGTCGCCCCAACTGAAATTCTAGCTGAACAGCATTTCAGCACTTTTTCAGATTGGATGGAGAAACTCGGTCTGAAAACCTGTCTGTTGCAAGGGAGTATGACTGCTAAAAATAAACGTGACGTTCTGGATCAGATAAAAATGGTGATGTCGACCTCGTCGTTGGAACTCACGCGATCCTTCAATCCGGTGTTGAGTTTAATTATCTCGGATTGGGAATTATTGATGAGCAACACCGCTTTGGTGTAAAGCAACGCAGTTTGTTAAAGCATAAAGGTGCGAATCCTGACATTCTTGTGATGACAGCAACGCCGATTCCCCGAACGCTATCGATGACATTGTATGGTGATTTATCTGTTTCCGTCATTGATCAGTTACCTCCTGGTCGAAAACCGGTTACAACTAAAATCATTAAAGAGCCACAAAAACAAACACTGTACAAATTGATTGATCAGGAAGTCACAGCAGGGCGACAGGTTTATATTGTCTATCCACTGGTTGAAGAATCAGAAAAACTTGACCTGACTGCTGCAACTGAGGCGGCAGATCATCTCGCTCAGGATATTTTTCCTCATTACCGTTTTGGCCTACTCCATGGCCGCATGAAAAGTGATCAAAAGATGAAGTGATGGGGCGGTTTCGACAAGGGGAAGTCCAAATACTGATTTCGACGACAGTTATCGAGGTTGGAGTCGATGTCCCGAATGCGACAGTTATGGTCATTGAACATGCTGATCGGTTTGGACTGTCACAGTTACATCAATTACGCGGACGAGTTGGGCGAGGGGCAGAAAAAAGCTATTGTGTTCTGATCCCATCGGCAAAGTTAAGTCCGGATGCCTTGGCAGTCTCAGCGTGATGACCTCAACTGAAGATGGTTTTCGTTTGGCTGAAGCCGATCTGGAAATACGTGGTCCTGGTGATTTTCTCGGCACTCGACAAGCGGGCTTACCTGACTTACGGGTTGCAAATTTATTAAAAGATCAGAGGGTTCTTGAGCATGCACGGCGAGAGGCCTTTGAATATGTAGAGCGAACCGATCAATTAAATTGTGCTGTTGCTTTACCAATCAAACAAGAATTGATGAGGCGCTGGGATGGCCGCTTGGAATTAGCCGCCATAGGCTGATAGAATAGTAAAAACAACTATCACGCAGGAGAAAACTATGAGAGCAATTCAGGTGAAACAATTCGGTGAGCCATGCGAGATGTCATTAACTGAACTTGCCGATCTCCAACCACTGGATGATCAGATCAAAATAGATGTGCAGGCTGTTGGTGTAAATCCTGTTGATACCTATATTCGTGCCGGTATTTATCCTGTGAGGCCAAAACTGCCATACACTCCTGGATTAGATGCTTCTGGTGTGATCAGCGCCGTTGGCAAAGATGTGCACCAGTTTAAAAAAGGCCAGAAAGTTTACACCTTAGGGAGTGTCAGTGGATGTTATGCTTCACAAGTTCTCTGTACAGAGGAGCAGGTGTTTGCTCTCCCCGAAAACGTAGATTTTAGTGCAGGTGCGGCATTGGGGGTTCCATATAGTACTGCTTACTTTGCCTTAAACTATCGCGCACATGCCGTCCCCGGAGAAACGGTTCTTATCCATGGAGCCAGTGGTGCTGTCGGCCTGGCGGCTATTCAGATTGCCAGATCTAACGGACTTAAAGTTATTGGTACCGCGGGAACAGAGGCTGGGCTAGAGATGTTAAAAGTTCAAGGTGTCGATGCCGCTTTAAATCATACAGAACCTAATTATCTTGATGCAATCGATCAACTGACCGCAGGCAAGGGTGTGAATGTCATACTTGAAATGCTTGCAAATGTTAATCTTGATCATGACCTTAATCTGCTCGCATTGTTCGGACGGGTTGTCGTTATTGGGAGTCGTGGCAACGTAGAAATTGATCCTCGCAGTACAATGGGCAAAAATGCTGCAATTATGGGAATGTCTCTCTTCAATACACCACCAAAAATTTTAAAACAAATGCACGCAGCCATTCATGCAGGTCTTTCTGATGGGCGGTACAGACCGGTGATACATTCTGAATTACCATTGGAACAAGCAGCTCAGAGTCATGAGCGTGTGATGAAAACGGGGATCAACGGAAAGATTATTCTTATTCCTTAGTTTTTGTGAAAGTGTAAGTTATTTCAGGAGCTTACTGAATAGATTGATATTTATGATTACCAAGGAATGAGAAGAAACTCTCATGTCTTGATCTATCGGAGAAAAAATGAATTTATCCCTCCGTCTTTGGCTTCATAAGGTAGGACTTATTAGCCTTATATCTGTTTTATTTCTGTTGAGTGTTTCTCCTTCTGTGATTTGGGGAAAACTTCCCTTAAGTACAAAATCTGAACAGCTCGATTCAATAGCTGAAGACGAAACAATCATTCAAAAGATTGAGCGCCTGGTACAACTTCAAGCAAAGGCAAGACAGAGTTTGAGCAGTGCTCAACCTGTTCTGGAAAATACTCCACCAGAACAACTCGGAGCGACGATTGAAGAAGTTAATGAAAAGCAGTTCTTGCTTTTTACCCGTGTTTATCAATACAGCAATTATATAGAGAGCTTGCGCAGCCTTGAAGAGACCCGTCTTGCTAGTGATGACCTGAGTGCAAAAAGTGAAGCCTGGCAGGGATTTGATCAAGATCCGCCTTATCCTATTAGTTTAGTTGATGAATTGCGTGATGATATCCACGCTCAAACTTTGGCAATATCAAAAAATGAAGTTAGAAAAGCTCTGATCTTGCAAGAGCAGGATGAAGCACGATCAAATCTGATTATTACAGAAAAAAATCTTCGTAAAGTAAATGAATCTCTTGAAAAAAAATCAGATGGAGATGCTCAGGTTCGGTCGAACTGGCTCGAAGAATTGGCTCATCTGAAAAATGAAGTGGCTCAGATCAGCGTCTTGTCCAGTAAAGCACAAATGCTGTCTATTGACGCCGCTCTTACTCTTTACAATAAACAGAAAACATTTCATGAAAGACAGCTTCAGGTTGCTCTGTCTGATGCGCCATTCACTAAAGAAGAACTTGATAAAAAAGTATCTGAGATTACGAAAAAACTCAAAACACTTGAAAAAGATAAGCGTAAAGCCACTAAAGACAATAATCGCAATCAGGAAAAGTTACATAAGGCCCGTGGGTCTTTACAGCAAGCCCGTGATGATTTAGCAAATCAGGATACGGATCAAGATCAAAGTGAAGAAATTCGTAATCTTCAGCAGATTGTTGAAACGCGCAAAGTCCAGGCTGATGCCAGCGCTGAAAGAGTTGAATTCATGAAAATCTGGATCCTTGGTTTGAAAGGGGAGAGGCATTTTTGGGAAGAACGCTATCGGCTTTTTAACGACCGCGACGAAACAGAACTGCAAAAAGCTTTCGATTCACTTAAGAAGCATCTTGATAAAATTAACGAGCATCGAACATATATCGAATCAAATTTGACCTTAAGGCAGAATTTGATTTTGAACGAGGAACAGCGCCTTGCCGCAGGTACTTTGTCAAGAAAAGAACGTTCACTCGTCGAGCAAAAATTGAGTACATATGAAAAACAATCTGTTTTTACACGCAAGCTTCTTGTTTATAACAATGATCTGACTCGCAACGCTCAGCGTTTTCAGGACGAAGTTAACTATTATCGCCAACAAGTATCAGCAGGAGAGCGACTACAAGGATTTTTTGACCGTAGTTTTCAGATGATTGGTGTGATCTGGAACTACGAATTATTTGTTGTTGAGGATACGATTTCTGTTGATGGTCAATCGGTTACGGCTCAACGCCCCGTGACAATAAGTAAGATGGTGCGAGCTTTACTGATCTTGGTCATTGGATTCTGGGTGACCATTCTTTTGAAACATCGGCTCAGTGGTGTTGTCTCGAAGATATTTAAGGTTGAAGCAAATGCGGCGTTATTGGTGGAGAAATTTTTACTGACCGGTACAATTTTCACGTTACTGATTATATCTCTGATAACAGTAAAAATCCCTCTGACAGCTTTTGCTTTCATGGGTGGTGCTCTCGCAATCGGTGTTGGTTTTGGCGCTCAGGCACTGATCAATAACTTTATCAGCGGTATCATTCTGCTTTTTGAAGGGCCGATAAAAGTTGGAGATCGGATTGAGGTTGAGGGAACCAAGGGGAGGGTGGTCAGTATTGGGCTACGCTGTTCTCAGGTCAGACGTTATGATGGAGTCGACATTTTGGTTCCAAACAGCGATTTTTTACAAAAAAGTGTCGTTAACTGGACTCTTACCGATCAACTCATCCGTCTTCAGGTCAAACTTGGGGTCGCCTATGGATCTCCGACACGAGAAGTCTCTCATATTATTGAGAATGCATTAAAAGAGCATGGGAAAATCCTTGATTCTCCTGAACCGATTATCCTATTCGAAGATTTTGGCGACAGTGCACTGATATTCAGTGTGTACTTTTGGGTCGAAGTACAAGAAACTTTTGATTATCGAATTATCGCAAGTGATTTGCGCCACATGTTGGACAGACGACTTGATGAAGCCAATATCAACATTGCTTTCCCACAGTTGGATGTCCATTTAGATAGCGATATCTTCAAGGCGAATACCAAATAAACAACCAGCTAGATGTCATTGTCCCATAAAATAAAAGTGAACATGCATTGACAAACGGCTATGAAGCTGATTGAATTATGCAGCTATTAGGGGGCGGGGATGAATACAAGTGTAGTACTTAATTAATAACGGCAGAACAGAATCGTCATAGATTCTGTTCTGCCGTTTTGTTCTTTTACAATTGATCGATGGGGCTGATAACGCCTTGACCACCGCGATTGATAACATGTGTGTATATCATCGTTGTCGAGACATCTTGGTGGCCGAGAAGTTCTTGGATAGTACGGATATCGGTTCCACCTTCCAAAAGGTGGGTGGCAAAACTGTGTCGTAAGCTGTGGCAGCTTCCAGGTTTAGAAATTCCTGTGTGACGCATAGCTTGTTTAAGCGCGCGTTGTAAGACTGTTTCATCCATGTGGTGTCTACGGAAAAGTCCGCTGCGTGGATCATTACTGAGTTTTGTACTTGGGAAAACATACTGCCAACACCACTCACGCCCAGCATTCGGGTATTTTTTAGCAAGGGCCTTTGGGAGATATACATTGCCATAACCGTTGTCCAGATCCTGTTCATGCAGCAAACGGACCCTTTTGAGATGGATCATAAGAGGCTCTTGAACCAACTGAGGCAACATTGTAACTCGATCTTTATTTCCTTTTCCTTCGCGAACAATGATCTGGGATTGATTGAAGTCGATGTCTGCTACGCGTAATCTGATGCATTCCATCAATCGCAGTCCTGCGCCGTATAGCAGGTTTGCCAATAACCAATTTCTATCGTTCAGTGAGGATAGAATTTGTTGAATTTCCTGGCGTGTAAATACAACAGGAAGACGTTTGGGCTTCTTGGCGCGTTGAAAACTATCTAACCAGTCAAGGTCTGCTTTTAGGACATTTTTATATAAGAAGAGAATGGCAGACAATGCTTGGTTTTGAGTGGATGCCGCCACATTTTTTCTGACTGCAAGGTAAGTAAGAAAAGATTGGATTTCGTTTTCACCCATGTCTCGAGGGTGGCGTTTGTCGTTGAAAATGATGAAATGTTTAATCCACATCAGGTAGCTTTGTTCGGTTCTAATACTGTAATGCCGCACCCTGATTGCATCACGGACTTGATCTAGTAATCTTGGTTCAGTTGATTTATGCATCATTGGGCCCCCTCCAGTGAGTGCAGTCTTTGTTAGTCTTTTAGTAACGTAGAAATGTTTTAAGTATCTATAATAGCATAGGTATTTATTTTAAACAGGCCTTGAACCGTATTATTTTACGGCTTTTGGGCCGTCTAATTTTAGTTAGCCAATTCACATACAGGAATAACTATGCCAATACCAGTCATTGCTTATAGAGTGTTAATAGCTTCTCCGTCAGATGTGCAATCAGAGCGCAGGGTAATAGAAAAAGCAATCCATGAATGGAATTCTATTAATGCGGCACGAACGGAAAAGGTACTGATCCCCGTCATGTGGGAAACTGATGGTATTCCTCTTCAGGGAGATCGACCTCAAGGTATTCTGAATGAAGTGATGGTCAAGGATTGCGATATTATAATTGCAGCTTTTTGGACTAGGTTAGGATCAGATACTGGACAAGAAAGTTCAGGCACAGTAGAAGAAATAAAGTATTTCATCTCACAAAAGAGACCTGCACTTGTTTATTATTCTAAAAAGCCACTTCCCCAAGATCACGACCCACAACAATGGTCACAGCTTAAAGAGTTTAAGAAATCAATTAGCACTGGTGGGATTCAAGAAACCTTTACCGATGACAGTGATCTGTCACTTAAAATTCTGAGACATCTCACCACCATACTGGATAATATTCAGATGTCACCTACGGTAGCAGCTAAAGACGTGCGAAAATTAATACGCGCTGGAGATAAGGCCGTTCCGAAACCTTCAAAAAATAAGAGCGTAAATTCTTCTTCATCGTCTCCTGACACTGTAATTCTAAAAGAACATACTGCCAAATCATTTGTTGTACTTGGCATAGGCAAAGACCATGAGTGGCCTTCAGGTATTTCTGGCCAATATATTTCAATAGAAAATGGTAGAAAAGCGTGGCAGTTCAGTAAAAAAAGAATTTCTATAGTTGCAAAAAATCTTGGCATTATTGCAGAACTACAAGGACATATTTAGCAAATAGACACGGCTAACAATCAAATAAACCGGACGGAATATACGGCTGCTACTTAATCCGAATAACTTGGTGGTGTGCATAAGTCGTCACGCCGCCGGTTATCAAAAACGTTGAGGCTG
>JDSF01000372.1_pt1 | contig 18884 bp, 29 predicted proteins | sample 199441 | NCBI WGS metagenome assembly JDSF01 (sample SAMN02592751, study PRJNA231836) | bioreactor metagenome | isolation source: continuous culture bioreactor denitrification-DNRA | place: Germany: Bremen
GGAATCTGTCTAACTTAGTGTAACCGATCCAACGCTTAGTGGGAATAGATAAGTAATGCGAGGCAGAGCCATTCTATACTCATTCGAACCGCCGTATACGTGACCCGTACGTACGGTGGTGTGAGAGGACGGGGGTTAGTCACCCCCTCCTACTCGATTTAGATACTTGCAAATGTAGTGCTTATTTTGCCGTGCAATGTTAAAATATAGAATGACAATAAATATAAGGAAGCAGATTCTACTATAATAGTGCCTTGTTATATTGAAAGGAGTTTGTATGAATATAAATTTTGAATTGGACTTAAGAGGTGAAGAACAAGAGTTGCTGAAAAACATTCTTGAAATTGAGACGGACAATCCACCTCAAAGACCTATTGGAACAGCAAATAGAGAGTTAGCAGAAAAGATAAGTGTTATATCGAAGGCGGCCTCTTATGAATATGTTCGAATGATATTAGGTCAAAAGATATTCACCCGTGGGCAAGACATAAAAGAGTTTCGATTGTTTATGCTCATTAAGTACTTATTTAATGGAAAAATTCCAGACGAGCAGACCATAACGACACTATTCCAAATTACAACTTCAGAAAGCAAGTCATTACTAAGATCAGTCCTTGCAAAGTATCAGTATGAACTAAGAGAGTCAATCAATGAAACAATTAAGGACATACTAGGGAATCGCCTCACAAGGCACGAACTAGAAGAGGGTGAGATTATTTACTATACATCCAATATACCTTTAAACATTGTAGATGAAATGAACAAGCTATTAAGCGGGATCAATGGTGCCTTAACTCAGATTAGTAAAAAGCGTGGTGCACTGAACACATTTGAAATTGCCGAAGATGCCTATACCGCTCTAATAGAACACTTTGGATTAGGAGCATAACATGGGAGATCTAATATCTGTATTTGGTATTCTTTTAGCAGTATATACATATCTAGAGTCACTCCATCATAGTGAAATTGAATGGGCAAAGTCTGTAAACCACGATCCACTTAATAAATTGAAGAATAAGCCAAACTATATAAAAGTGAAAGACATTATTGGTACTAAACATAGAGTACTAATACTTATTTCATGTGTTATATGCCTTGTAATGCTACCAGAGTCTTGGCGGATTATTGTGGGCTCAGTACATCTTCTTCAAAATGGAACAGCAGTGTATGATATATCACAAACAGTTGTGGTTCTTATAAATATCTATTTTGTTTATACGTCAGTAGTTCAGTGGAAAAATGGAACTGAACTTAGAAGTAAACTTGAGGATCTCAAGTATGAATAAGGTGAAATGGAAATTTATAGATTAAAACTTGCTTTCGACAATGTGTTAAAATTACAAATTATTAATAGTAAAGTGCGTTCCATCAACAACACAATCTAGTGCATTTTCTGCAGTATGAACTGGCATATTGGTCTCTTTATGTATTAATTTGCATAATCCATGGAGTAGTGCTCCACCGCCAGTAAGGAGAATGCCGTGTATCATTATGTCAGCTGATAGTTCAGGTGGTGTCTTTTCAAGTGTTGTTTTAATGCCATCCATTATGGAATTAATTGGTTCTTCTAAGGCGTTTGCAATCTCGTGAGACTTTATTGTTATTGATTTCGGTAAACCAGTAATTAGATCACGTCCATGGATTTCCATAGTATCAACTTGTAGCTTCACATAAGCGCTTCCGATTTGGATCTTTACTTTCTCGGCAGTTCTATCTCCAATCATGAGACTATACTCTTTTTTTATATAACTCACTATTGATGCATCAAGTTCATCTCCACCAACTCTAATCGACACGCTAGTAACAATTCCTCCCAAAGATAATACGGCTATTTCTGTTGTTCCGCCACCGATGTCAACAACAAGGCTTCCTATTGCCTCATGTACAGGTAATCCCGATCCGATAGCTGCTGCCATAGGTTCTTCAATTAGAATGGCCTCTTTAGCGCCAGCGGATATTGCCACATCAATGACAGCTCTTTTCTCAACATCAGTAGCACCAGAAGGGACACCAATAACTATACTAGGTTTAATTAATAACTTTTTTTTATTAGAATAAGCTTTGTTTATGAAATGTTTTAACATCTCTTGGGTGACTTCGAAGTTTGCAATAACACCATCTTTAAGTGGTCTAATGGCCGCAATGTTTTCTGGTGTTTTTTCCAATCATTCTTTTGGCTTCTTCACCTACTGCGACAATATTATTAGTTGACGTATCTAATGCAACAACTGAAGGTTCGCAGACTACAATTCCTTCATCCATCATATGGATTAATGTGTTTGATGTTCCTAAGTCAACACCTAGGTATCTTGGGAAAATTCTGTTTAGTTTCACGATGGGCTCCTTATCAAAGTATTCTTATCCATGTAAGGTACTTGATCTTGTGTAGTATATTTATGTTCAATATAATAAACGTTGAAGTGGGTTCAATGTCAAGAAGGAGAGTTGGTTAGATGAGAAAATATCTGACAAGTGGTGAAGTTGCCAAAGGTCTTAATATAAACGTATCAAAAATTAGGCACTATGAACGTGAAGGACTAATTGAACCATCGATAATAGATGACAATTTGTATAGACTATATGACCATGACAAAATTGATCAATTAGAGAACTTGTTATTACTAAGAGATCTAAATATCCCAATGGTAGAAATTAAGGCGTTGATTCAGAATTATTCAGTAGAAAACTATTTGGATAAGTTGAACAAATCTAAAATCAATATTGATAAAGAGATTGAGGAACTTAAAAGAAGAGAGACAAAGTCAATGAAAAAATTGATATGATATCCCACTTGTCTTAAGATGAAACTCGATTCGAAATCGTGAGTATTGGGAAGCGAAATCTATATGAAGTGTTTAAATGTCCTTCTAGAATTATGTACATTAAGGAAAAATATGATTTGATAAGTGATTTGAAGTGGTTTGATTTATCAAAACTGTCTAGTTTGTATACCGTGTATTTTGAAGATAACACCATGGGATGTTTCGTTGACGAGAGGGCACTGAATATGTGTGATTCTCACATAATTGTACATGAGGTTAAAGAAGGTAGATACTTAACACTTAATCGATATTTAAAAACAAGTAAAGATGCAGAAAGTGAAACGGATCTAACACTTTTAGAACATGAATCTACGAAGGCAGCAATAAAGGAACTGGAAGAATACATGGTGGAAAATAAATTAAAGGCTCGGGGGCCTTTGATGCTTAAATACAATATGAGAGACTCATATGATCGAATCTACTGTACCAATATTACCTTTGAGGTTCTAATTAGTGAATAGTAAACTGTCGATAAATTATGTCTTGATTAGAATTCGATTAAAATCGATCATTCTAAGAAATATAATGTTATAATTTTCCTAATTGAGGAGGGGCTTATGGAATTTGAAGAACAAGTTGTAGATTCTCTAGCTCAGTGGGAAATGAACTGGACTACAGTTACTATACAATCAAAGGGAAGTATTATAAAAAAAACATCCACTAAAGCAGTGGTGGACTTATATGAGAATCAGACATATATCTAAGAATTGTTATCGTACTTTAGGAAGTTCTACTGATCCGAATGCTCTCATGGAGAAAATGGAAAATGATGCATTGACTCTTCTGGAGCTTATTTTAGGTGTAGATCGTTCTGACTGTATGGATTTGATTCACAGTACATACGCAGATGCAACCAAGAAATTTGTTGATGAAGCAAGAGAATTTGATCCTGATTTAGAAGCGGAATCAATTTTTCAAGCGCTTCGAAATGTCTGGATAATGCATAGCATTCAAGTCTTACATGGTATGGAACCAAAACACAGTGCGTCAATCTTTGGGTATAGCATGCTTTATCCATTAACGGACAACTACTTAGATGACAAATCAATATCTTCAAGGGAAAAAGTTGAGTTTAATACACTTTTCCGTAGAAGGCTGGAAGGTGAAGCAATTACTGTTGAAAGTAGACAGCTTAAAGACGTGTTTTCTATGATAGAGAGAATGGAGTCAGATTACCCAAGGTCGGAGTTTTCAGACGTATGGAAAAGTATTTTACTAATTCAAAGTGCTCAAGAAAACAGCCTACGTCAGCAGAGGCAATTTACTACTATTGAAAGTAATGAAATTACAGCTTTAAGCTTTCGAAAAGGAGGAGCTTCAGTCCTTGCAGACGGATACCTAGTGTGTGGAGGTCTGTCACCCAAGTGGATTCATTTTCTTTTAGGGTACGGTATATTGTTACAGCTGGCTGATGATTTGCAAGATCTATACACAGATGCTGAAGATGAACACTGGACACTATTTAGTATTCTTCATAAAAAACAAGGAAGTGCATAACCAGGTTCAGAAGCTAAGAAACTTTTCAGAAAAAAGTTTTTGAAAGTTTTCCTGAAGACGATATAATAGAAAATAGCGCTTTGTTAAAGGTCATGCAGCGCGCTGTAGACTATTTAATTTACGATGCGACTATTAAAGTGAAATGCAACTGCAGTCATTCATTTATTAAAACATTGGAAAGTCAGTTTCCAGTAAATGCGTCACAGCAAATTAAGTTGAATAATATTTGGAAAACCATGATAAATGTTGTAAGTCAACAAACGAGCTTTTAAAAAAAAATCCTTTATGGAGTGAATTGTAGTAGGGGGAAATATGCCAGAAGAAGCAATTGTAAAATTTGTTGAAATCATACCAAGTTTAGTGAATTCAGCTATTCTAGTTTTTGTAATAGTAATACTAAAAAAGCCAATTATAGAAAATATACTACCAAAAATTGTTGAGTTTAAAGGTCTTGGCTTAGAAGTAAAACTTATTGAGAATCAAATCAGAAATGTGGAAGCAAAAAGAGCCAGGAGGGTTAAAGACTCTAGCTTAAACTATGACCTATCTGTCCTAGACCGTGTAAACAGAAACAGTGATATAGTCAAAAATAAGCGAATACTATGGGTAGATGACGACATTACCAAGATTAAAGAAGAAACAGAAATACTAAATGAACTAGGCATAAATGTTGATATATCAACATCTGGTGTCGATGCTATAGACAAGCTTAACACACTTAATTACGATTTGATTTTATCTGATATTATGAGAAAAGAAGATGGTGACAATGGTTTAGCATTTGCTAAGAGAGTATCGGATGAAGGCATAAATACACCGATTATATTCTATATTAGTAATTTAGAACGTGAAAAAGGAACCCCAGCGCATGCTTTTGGCATTACAAATCGATTCGATGAACTACTTCATCTTGTTGTAGATAGTTTTTCAAGAAGGAGTACGAAGTAAAAATTGCAAACGCTCTAATGTCATCTATGATAAAATGATTTAGTACAGAATTTGGATGTAAGGGAGCAAGTTATGGTCAAATTTATGAATCAAATGGTTAAGGGGCTTGGCCCAACAAAGTTTACAGTAATCTATGCAGTACTGTTTACATCGCTAGTAAACTCTATTGCAACGGCTGTTAATATGATTATGAAGAGTGCACCATGGACTAGTAATCAGCTTGTAATGAATCTAGTTGGATATTTTGTAATTGGTGTGTTTTTAGCACGTCAGATAATAAAAAAGAGCGTTTGATATAAAAATTGGCACCGGTCATTTACATGATTGGTGCTATATTTGAATGTATAAAAGTAATGTATCAAATATGTTTATTCAGACTGAGCGATTCTGAAAACATATTGGAGGCTTGTATGTGTGTTGAACGATTAGATATGAAAATACAAATTGAAGAGCTCTTTAAAAAAGAGTATAAGAAATTATTCTCAATTATTTATAGAATAACAGCTTCTCATCATGACACAGAAGAAGTATTACAGGAGAGTTTTATTAAAGCGTATAAAAACGCAGAAAAGTTTAATGGAGACTCAAGTCTGTCAACATGGGTTTATAGAATTGTAGTTAATGAAAGTTATCGATACATGAAAACTTGGAATAAACTGCCTGTTGTTTCCATAACAGAAAATAGTGAAATTACTGAAGAGAGGTTCTTTAGTTCACTCAACTATGAAATGGATCTATCTGACGAGCTGTATATACAGGAAATGCGAGAAAAATGCCTACATGGATTCTTAAATTGTGTCTCACAAAAAGGTCGTGTCTGTTTTCTGTTAAAAACGAACTTGAAATTAAAGAATCGAGAAATAGCAGAAGTGCTTGATACAACTGAAGCTAATGTGAAAGTAATACTACATAGGACCAGAAAGCAACTACGAGAGATGTTTGAAATGCGGTGTAGTTTGATTGATCCGAGTAAACCTTGCCAATGTTTCTTATGGGTTAAGTATATGCGAGATAATGGAATGCCTTTTTCAAAGGAAATCTCTACTACTAATAGTGAATATATAACAAATAAAGTAGATACTCTATCGAATTATGAGACAAAGGTTTCATCACTAGATAAAATAAATCAGTTATATAGGGTTAACTTTGAACTTGATGAGAATAGTTTTATAAATAATTTGAAAAAAATAAGCGAAATTTTGTAACGGTTTTGCCCAAAGTGGTGTCAAAGTTATGTTAGGACATGTAAATCGAAATGGAGGATCCATTATGACTTTGAGAATTACAGCTCCCTGTGGCATTGACTGTTTTAATTGTGAGCTATTTGAAGATAATATTACAGAGGAATTTGCAGTGAAAATGGCTGAAGCTACTAAAATCCCTAAAGAACATCTTTCCTGTAAAGGGTGTCAAGGAGATCACCAATGTGTGTTCCTTGATTTAGAAGGAAAAGAGTGCAAAACTAAAAAAATGTGCAGCTGAAAAGAATGTAGAATACTGCTTCGAGTGTACAGATTTTCCATGTGAACTTTTAATGCCATTAGCAGATGGAGCAGCAAGACTACCACACAACATTAAACTGTATAATTTGTGCACTATGAAAAAGATTGGTGTAGATGCGTGGAAAGACAAAGCAAAAGACATTAGAAAAACCTATTTTGGTACAAAAGCCGTAATCGGAGACGGTGGAAGTAACTCATAATAATATAAAGTTAAACTGTTCGTTAAAGATAAACTATTATATGTCCTAACAATTAGTTTAAAGTTGAGAGGTGAGCACAATCAGTAATATTCAGATGTTTATAAACAAAGATGTACATCCTGATTTAAAAGGCATCGTTAGATTTTTCTGGTTTGCCTACGGATCACTTAATAATGAAAGTGAGAATCAAATGCTACTTCCAATGGATCATTCTGACATGATTGTTGGATGTAAAGGGCATTACTATTATGAAATGAGTGGTCAAGTCATTGTACCTGATCAAGTTGCTTTTCATGGTATAAGACGGAAGCCAATACAGCTGGTACAAGACGGGTATAATGAGACTTTTGGAATTAGTTTCGAACCATGGGGGCTATATCCATTGATTAAAGAAGATATGTCATTATATGCTGATAAAATTACTGGATTATCTAAAGTGAATATTGAAATGAATAGTAAAATTCGAGGTGTTATTTCCGAATTGGCTAATGATTCTGCTGAAATACATTCGAATGATGAAGCTAATGCTAAATTGCATGATTTAAGTTCTAAAGTAGAAAAAATATTAATGGACAACTTAGAGCTAAATGAAGTCTATTTAGAGAATGTAGAAGCAATGAGAGCATATTACTATGGAGATTATAATAGTATTGAAGCGTTTTGCAATTCTAGTCATGTAAATAGACGTAGTTTACAACGCCACTTCAACAAGTATGTTGGTGTAGGTCCAAAAGAACTGGTTCAAATAAGAAACTTTGAAGAGACTTCACGTGACCTGATTTACCAAGAGGAGCCAGTGTTAAACGATGTAGTATATCACGGTTCATACTATGATCAGGCACATTTTAATAAAACCTTTAAAAAAGTTTTCACACCATACCCCCAAGGAATTCAATGAAAAAACAACCTGCTCTGAAATCTAAAATGAAAATTGATGATTAGTGTCCGATTTTTACAATACCCCTTGAATTGTTAGTGCTAATATTAAGCCATACAAACGAAGGAGGTAACACATATGAAACAACACGGAGTAATGGAGATTATAAGTTTTGAAATTCTAGATGGTTTTACTGAGGAGCAGATAGTTCATGGATTGTCTCTTCTTGAAGCGTATCAAAGAGATCATGATGCATACAGAGGTATGAATATCGCTAAAGTGGACAATAAAATTACACTAATGCTTGGTTTTGACTCATTTGAAGACGAAAAAACGTATTAGCGCTGGAATGTTGAAAAGCGAAAGCACAAATGATTTTAAGAAACTTATAAACCCTAAGACAGTAAACGAAAAGGTATATGAGAATTTCAGATTTGAGTAAGAAAATTTGGATCCCCCAGTTGTGGGGGTCCTTTTTTATTTCGTCTATTGGCAACGTTAAAAAAAATGTAATGAAGATGTAATTAAATGGATACTTTCTTTCTTGTACAATAGAGTAGGGTGTATTAACAAGTAAAATGGAGAATAAATGAAATTTACATATAGAGAATTACACTTGAAATCGAAAAAAGTATAAAGTATACGAAGCTTTTGACGTAATAAAACAGTTAAGAATATTGTCCATACCAAAAGTGGTATTTAGTTACTCATATATGGCAAGAGAGGCAAGCCATTATCTTGACTTAGAAGATGATCCAGAAGCCTTAATCAAATCGAAGATAGTAAGGAGCATAACTATGAAAACATGGCATGGTGCCGTATTAGGCGTTACAGCATACTTATTTGCAACAAGAGTTCTTGGTTTATCAGGTTGGTCACAATACTTGTTTCTATTTGGCTGTTTAATGGCTGTAGCTATAGTGAATAAGATGCAAGAAGCAAAGCAATAACTAGTTTTATTTTGTGTCTACTTAAGGGTTAGGAGGCAATATGAATATAGTTTTAGATGGCGGTAGAGAGAACATATACAAAGAAAATAACGTAGTACGCAGACCTTCTCATGATTGGACAAAACATGTTCATGAATTTCTAAAGTACCTTCACAGTAACGGCTTTGAAAAAGCGCCATTTCCATATGCTGATAATGATGATGGCACTGAAAAAGTGTCATATATAGAAGGTGAAGTCTATAATGGTGTATTACCCTTAAGTGCACAATCAGATGAATTACTAATTTCATTTAGTAAACTGGTGCGAGAGTATCATGACATTGGAGAAACATATATTAATCAACTTACTGGTGAAGAAAACTGGATGTTATCCACGAAGTCAAAAGTCGAGACAATGTGCCATGGTGATTTAGGACCCTATAATATTGCTGTTAAAGGTAATGATGTAACAGGATTCATTGATTTCGATACACTGCATCCAGGAAGCAGGTCGTGGGATCTTGCATATAGTGCATATCGTTGGGTTCCATTAATGTCTCCTGAGAACCCTGAAAGTTTTGGAACTGAAAGTGACAAACAAAGACGCTTAAAACTCCTTATAGAAACATATGGGTATGGTGAGCTAGGTGTTGAACAGATTCTAACTGATGTTATTAAAAGACTTGAGTATTTGATTGATTTCATGAGAGCTGAAGCGAATGGTGGAGATGAAACTTTTAAGAAGCATATTGAACAAGGCCATTTAGATCTGTATTATAGAGATATTGAGTACATTAAGTCAAACTGGAAGAGTGTATGAAAGCGGTAAAAATTGCTTTGGTACTTTCACTTCTATTTGGTGTGTCGGTTTATATTGAATCAATTCTGGGACTAAAATGGTTTGTTGTGTTACTTTGGTTCCTTCCAATAATTACAGTCATTGAAAATAGAGGTAGAAAGAACTTGAGTATTTGGGATGAGTACTGGAGTCCTGTTTTTATAGCTTATTTAGTTCTAGTAACTACACTGTTAAGTCTGTTCTTAATGTAATATACAGTTCAGTGGTTGAAGGAGACGTAATGAAGAAATCAAGTAAGTTAATCATCGCAGTAGTGGCATTTGTATTAGTAGCTCTAAGTGCTTTTGGGTACAGTAGCTTTAAGAAAGAAGCTTCAAGTGAATTTGGAACAACACAAATCAGCTCATTATCCGAAGAACAAGTTGATCAACTTATAGAAAAAGTTGGACTAGAAACATACAATTCAAGTGAATATACATTCTATTCTTATGTAGGTGCTCATAAAAACTTGTTTGAAGTAAAAGATGAAACCAACTTAACGGCTATAAAAGTGTCGTTTGACTATGTTATGGGTGGTGAAGAAACAGTAATGGTTTTCGCTCCAACACTAGAGTATGCATCTTTAATAAATGGCAAAATCGAAGAATTAATGGAGCCAGAATATGATTACGATGAAAATGGTCTTGTTATTACGTCAAGAATAAAGCATGAAGTGCCAAGTGACGGTGAAACCTATAAAAAAATCGACAATGTGGTTATTCATATAGAACTATAAAAATACACTTAATAAATACATTAAGGCAAAAGTGAGGAATGCGTATGGAAATGATAAAACTAGGAATAAATCTTTTCATAGCATTCCTTTTCTATTTTATTCTTATGAAGGTATGGATGATAATTGCTAGACGAGTTGGTGAAATGCTTCATATTGGAGAATTAATCTGTAAACTGTTTAGAATGGACTCAGATGATAGTGAAAGTAAATAATACATACATATTACTTAGCGAATCGAACAGGGGGGGGCGACAATGAATCAATCAATAGAAACCAGTAGACTCATACTTCGAGAACCTAAGATTAATGATTTTGATACAGTATGGGAAATGAAAAATGATCCGAGTACAATGACGTTTACTGGAGGCATTATTCAAGAGTCTTATAACGAGGCTTATGAAAAATTTAAAAAGAACTGTGAAACATTTCGCGAGAATTCAGATAAGGTCTATTCAGTAGCTTTGAGAGAAACCGATGAGTACATTGGGTATTGTGGCTTAAAATACTGTGACATATTAGATGGTGTCGAAATCCTGTACGGAATTTCTAGAAAATACTGGGGTAATGGATATGCAAAGGAAGCGGCTCAAGCCGTACTGGATCATGGTCTGAAAGTTGAAAAAATACCTGAAATAGTTGCTGCCGTCAACACTGAAAATATTGCGTCTGAACGTATACTTCAAAGAATTGGAATGAATTTCTCTGGAAAAGTTGAGTGGCCTAATCAGGGATTGGTCAACAAGTATAGCGTGAGGCTGGAGGCAGAAATGAACATAAAAATGGAGCTAATGAGCCTAGCTAATATAAAAAAAATATATTTGAGTTTGAAGTTGAAAACAAGGCGTTTTTTGAGAAAACTTTACCACCTAGACCAGCAGGATACGCTAGTTATGAAACATTCAAAGCGATTATGATCGAACTCCTAGAGGCTCAGGAAAAAAAAGGTGAGCGTTCAATGTACCTTATAAGAGATCATGAAGGGAATATGGTTGGTAGAGTAAACTTGTTTTTCACTCTTGATGAAAACACTAAAAAAGGCTGAAATAGGTTACAGAATTGCCGAGAAAGCACAAGGAAATGGATATGCATCTCAAGCGGTTGTATTAGCAACTGAGCTGGGCTTTGAGACATTCGACGTACAGACTATTGAAGCGGGAACTTCAACCAAAAATATTGGTTCCCAAAGAGTTCTTGAAAAAAAATGGTTTCAAAAGAATTGGAAAAGAAGAAAAAGTGATGAAGGTTAATAACGAATGGATTGATGGTTTTTTATATAGCAAATCAAAATAGATAATTTGTGTTAGGAGTTGATTTTGAATGACTGTGTTTGAATACTTTGAATTAAGCAACTCTACAACTTCAATATATAAGTATGCACCAGTTTATACACATACTATTGAAGGTCAGAAAGTGGTTATAAAAAAAACAAAGCCTCAAACTGAAAGATTGGAAAGTTTGTTTTTATGGCAGAATCATTTGAATTCAAGTGGCATTGGTTCAGTCCAGCCTATCGAATTTAAAAACAGTATGTATCATGTAATAAACAAGGAAAATTGGATTGTGTATCCTTTTATAAAAGGTGAAAAAATACAGTGGATCTATGAATGAGATTTTCTTAGCAGGCAACTTACTCGGTAAAATGCATGCGGCGTCTGTTGATATTTTTGGACACGGATTTTCGTGGGACACCTACGACGATGAGTTCTATGATGATGTTGCAAGTGATTTAAAGGCCATTAAAGAAAATTATAGTGAACTTGTTAACTCAAAAAAAGGTTAAAGAACTGCATATTAGACTTGATGAGCTTAGAGTATCTAGATGTTCAGCACTGAAAAAAAATGAGTTACCTACAGTTGACGCTACATGGGACTACAAGGCAAGTAACATGATCTATTCAACAGATGGACCAGTTATAGTTGATACAGATAATGCTGGTCGTGTACCGCGCCTATTTGATTTGGCATTAGCTTTATTACTGTTCCATACGGAAGTCCCTACCGCTCCTGGTCATTTATTCACAACTGACCAGTGGCAAATATTCTTAAAGGGTTATTTAGAACATGTCACGCTAACGGACTTAGAAAAGCAGGCTTGGCAGGATTATCTGCTGTTTGTTTATATGGATGAGGTCTTATGGGCAATTAATGATCTTGAAGAAGACGAAGCAGACCGTCAGAAGGACTTCATGAAATCACTTGTTTGCCTAGACTTTAAAGCATATGAAGTGAAGTGAGGGAAAATTCAGACAACGATTTCCTTTAGAAAACAATTGAATAAATATTAGGAACATGTATAATAATACATAAGTTAATTTAAATTTAGACAAAGGCGTCTGTATTTGCGGAGAGAATTCTCTACATTACAGGCGCTTTCTTTGTTTGCGCGCATAGGTCTAAATAACTGATAACAACGTTGTTATGAAGGTTTTACACAATTGCTTGAGAAAAGGGGTATGTATGGATACAATGTTAAACCTAAGTACAGTATGGGTTCTTATTGCTACAGCACTTGTATTTTTTTATGCAAGCAGGATTTGCCTTAGTTGAAACAGGATTTACCCGAGCAAAAAACGCTTCAAATATAATTATGAAAAATCTAATGGACTTTGCAGCTGGGTCATTGGTATTCTTTATAATTGGATTTCCAATCATGTTTGGTAAAGACATTCTAGGGTTTATTGGTGAATATGCTCCGTCAATACCAGCATCTTATGAGTTTTTAGGCCTGTCTATACCGTTTAGTGCATTTTTAATATTTCAGACTGTGTTTTGTGCTACAGCAGCAACAATCGTATCGGGCGCTATGTCAGAACGAACTAAGTTTAGCTCTTATCTTATTTATAGTATTGTAATCAGTGGTTTTGTCTATCCTATAGTAGGTCACTGGGCATGGGGTGGCGGCTTTTTATCAGAAATGGGCTTTCATGATTTTGCAGGTTCAACAGTGGTTCACTCAGTTGGTGGATGGGCAGCTCTAATGGGTGCAGCGGTGTTAGGACCACGTATTGGCAAGTATGACGCTCATGGTAAAGCAAAAGAGATTCCAGGTCACAATTTGATTATTGGCGCACTTGGTGTATTTATACTTTGGTTTGGCTGGTTCGGTTTTAACGCTGGTTCAAGCCTTGGGGCTGAAGACACAACACTAATTGCAAATGTATTTGTTACAACAAATCTGGCCGCATCAGCGGGGGCAGTGGCAAGTATGGTTTATGCATGGGTAAAAAAAGGTAAACCAGATGTTGGCCTAACACTAAATGGCGCCTTAGCTGGTCTTGTAGGCATAACAGCAGGTTGTGATGTTGTTTCACCAATAGGTGCTATGGCAATTGGATTTATGGCAGGCACAATTTTGCCTGTGGCTTTAGGATTTATAGAGAATGTTCTAAAGGTCGATGATCCAGTTGGTGCAATAGGTGTACATGGAGTTTGTGGAGCATTCGGTACCTTGACAGTTGGTCTGTTCGATACAACGGCTGGTTTTATATACACGGGTAGTACATCTTTGTTAATAATACAGAGTATAGGTGTCCTTGCTGTAGCAGCGTGGACAATTGCAACAACAGGCACATTATTTATAGTCATTCATAAAACCGTGGGACTACGAGTGAAACACAATGAGGAATTACTTGGTCTTGATCTAGAAGAACACGGTTCGCCGTCGTATTCTGGATTTGTAATGGAAGGCATTAAAAGTACATAATACGTCCTCTGCACTACATATGAAACAATGGATAGTTCTATGAAGAAACCAAGACTATAAATTTAGTCTTGGTTTCATCTTGTTAAACTCCTGTGACTTATATGTTAAACTGGATATAAATGATATATGTAATTGTAGATGTTTTGGATTTACATATAGGAGGACACGATGAGCAAAATATCAAAATGGAAACGCAAAATTGAAAAAGTATGTCCTACAATTGAAGTAGATGCTATCGCTGTAAATGACAGCGGTCAAAATAATACCGTAGTCACTGTGAATCATGAATGGGTGTTCAGATTTCCCAAATATGAAGTGGAACTTATAAATGCTTGTAAGGAGTTCCATGTTGTTAAAGAACTTCAACATCATATAAGTTTACCAATTCCAATTCCAGAGTATTCGAATCTAGAAACTAAGAATTATAAGGAAGCATTTATGGGGTATAGGCTTATACCAGGAAAGCCTCTGTTCAGACAGGCCTTCCTTCAGATTGAAGATCATGAGAAGATAGCATTACAACTTGCAACTTTTATGAAGGAACTACATAGTATTTCACCTAACAAGTTTATATCGCTAGATATTAAGACAAATGACTCTCGAAAAAACTGGATGAAGTTTTATCATGAGGTTCGTGAGTGCCTATATCCATTAATGCGTGAGGATGCAAGACAAAAACTCAGCATGATGTTTGAAACTTTCTTAGATGATCCAAGAAACTTCACTTTTGAAGCAAAAGTAATTCATGCAGATTTTGGTCCGACAAATATTCTTCATAATGGGAATAATATATCGGGTATACTTGATTTCAGTGAAATCTGCATAGATGATCCTGCCATTGATGTGGCAGCGTTAATTGGAAAATTTGGCTATGGCGAAGGTTTTGTTGAACTTATGAAGCTGTGTATCCAGAAGTTATGGACTACCTGAATAGAGCAAAATTCTACGCAGGTACTTTTGCTCTTCAAGATGCGTTGTTTGGCTATAAACATAAGAACAAGGAGCTATTGCGCTTTGGTCTTGAAGACTATGTTTAAATGAAGGTGATAGAGTATGTCTTTTTATCATGATGGTAGGAATGTAGAGAACTATATAGATATGGCTAAGGGGTATAATGGTACTCTGCTTATAGAAAAGCTAAAGGCATATCTAGAAGATGGTGCTTCAATACTGGAACTTGGTATGGGACCAGGCAAAGACATGGATATTTTGCTTAAAGATTACGATGTGACAGGATCGGATGAATCTGAGATTTTTGTAGACCTTTATAAGTTTAAACATCCAAGTGCAAAAGTGGTAAAACTGGATGCCCTAAAAATGGATGTAGAGAATACCTTTGACTGTATATATTCGAACAAAGTTTTAATGCATTTGACTAAAGAGGAAATGGTTAATTCATTAAAACTTCAGAAGAAAAAGTTGAACGATAATGGGGTTTTGTTCCATTCTTTATGGAAAGGTGACGGGAAAGAGTCGTATGATGGTCTCCTTTTTGTCTACTATACGGAAGAGGAAATTCGAAGAATGTTAGGTGATGATTTTGAAATATTGAAAATTGGAACCTATATGGAGATGGAGGAAAACGATTCCCTTTACATTGTGTTAAAATAGTAACGAAAATTGCGTGGAATTGTATACGATTATGCACTTGGCTCATAGCCAGGTGCTTTTTTTTATTTGTATATAAACTACAAGTAAAACCTGTTTTATTGGTTAATAAATAGGCGATAAACGTTTGCCTATTAATGATTCCCTATAAGGCTTGGTGTCATTACATAAATTTCATATTTAAGTGTCGAAAATATAACAATTATGAAAGAAATCATATATAATAATTCGTAAATTATCCTCTTGCAAAATGAAATGTGTGAGAAATACGGGGTTGTGTCCGTTGGATAATTCAAAAAATAAAAGAACTGATGTATTAAATTTTAAAAGTCTGAAAATTCAGACAACGACGAACCCGATTACGTAAGGAGGTATTTAAATGAGCACGCTTTGTGAGTGTAACGAGGAAAAAGTGGCTGGAGGTTTTGATATATCAGAATTACAGCCAGTACTAGAAAAATACAATGGTTCTAAAGGGAATCTCATTACAATTCTTCAGAAGGCTCAAAGCATTTATGGATATTTGCCAAAGCCTATTTTGAAGTTTATTTCACAATCTACAGGTGTAAAGCCATCAAAAATATATGGTGTAGCGACATTTTACACACAGTTTAGATTAAGCCCAATCGGAAAGAATCTAATAATGTTATGTCAAGGTACAGCCTGCCATGTTAATGGTTCTGCAATGATCGAAAGAGCTATTATTGAGGAGCTTGGAATTGAAGACGGTGAAACAACAGACGACGATGTATTTACATTTAATAATGTTGCCTGTTTGGGGTGCTGTTCTTTAGCACCTGTTATGATGATCGGAACGGAAACCTATGCCAATCTAACACCCGATAAAACCAAAGAGATATTAAGGGAAATTAGAGAGTCAGAAAGGCAAGGTGTTTCAGCATGAAGATTGTAGTAGGTACTGGAAGTTGTGGTTTAGCAGCTGGTGCAGGAAAAGTATTAGACGCACTTAGCGAAGCTGTTGCCCTAGGCAAACTGGATGCATCTGTTGAGCAAACAGGCTGTATTGGCATGTGCCACCTAGAACCAATTGTAGACATATACAGCGGTGAAGAGTATACAAGATATACAAAAATTGACCAAGATGATATTAAACAATTTCTAAATGATCTAAAGTCAATTGAAAATAAGAAAATTTCAGAAGAAGACATTTCCATCTTAGAGGCACAAGAAAGAATTGTCATGAGAAACTACGGAAAAAAAATCGACCCTGAGTCTATAGATGATTACATAGCAACAGGTGGATATGAGGCAATAAAAAAAAGTATTGAAAGAAAAAACACCAATTGGCGTTATTGGAACTATAAAACGTTCTGGCCTACGTGGTCGTGGTGGTGCAGGTTTCCCGACATGGTTCAAATGGAAAGCTGCCTTAGACAATGCATCAGATATTAAGTATGTTGTCTGTAACGCAGACGAGGGTGACCCAGGTGCGTTTATGGATCGATCCGTTCTAGAGGGAGATCCGCACAGTTTAATTGAGGGTATGATGATTGCAGGGTACGCAATTGGAGCGACAGAGGGTATTGTATATGTTCGAGCTGAGTATCCTCTTGCTATAGAACGTCTTCAAAAAGCAATAGAGCAGGCCAGAGAACATAATATCCTAGGAAAAGATGTATTTGGAATAGAAGCCCATAATTTTGATCTTCGAATAAAGGCTGGCGCTGGAGCATTTGTATGTGGTGAAGAAACAGCATTAATCGCCTCTCTAGAAGGTGAACGTGGTATGCCTAGACTCAAACCACCATTCCCAGCGGAGAAAGGCTTCTGGGGCAAACCAACAAATATTAATAATGTTGAAACCCTAGCGAATGTACCATGGATTATTCAGAATGGCTCTAAAGCATTTAAGAAATTTGGGACTGAAAAAAGCTGTGGTACAAAAGTATTTGCACTAACTGGAAAAATCAAAAAAGGTGGCCTTGTGGAAATTCCAATGGGAATGAAACTTCGCGACGTAATTTATGATATTGGTGGTGGCATTGTTGATGACAAACCATTTAAAGCAGTCCAGCTTGGCGGCCCTTCTGGAGGCTGTATTCCAACAGAATTACTTGATACAACAATCGATTACGAGTCTATAACAAAAACTGGCGCAATTGTTGGTTCGGGCGGTATGGTTGTTATGGATGAAAATACATGTATGGTTGAAATGGCTCGATTCTTTTTAGACTTCACATGTAAAGAATCATGTGGAAAGTGCACTTATTGTCGTGTTGGTACAAAAAGAATGCTTGAGATATTAATACGAATAACAAAGGGTCAAGGAAAAGTATCGGATTTAGACATGTTAGAAGAACTAAGTCAGAAAATCAGAGAAGGTTCTTTATGTGGCCTAGGTCAAACAGCACCTAATCCAGTACTTACAACACTTAAGTATTTTAGACATGAGTATGAAGCACATATATTGGATGGAAAATGTCCTGCCGGACAGTGTACAGAACTCATTGAGTTTTCAATTCTTGCAGACAAATGTATTGGTTGTACGCTCTGTAAACGAGCATGTCCAGCTGATGCAATCAGTGGTGAGGTTAAATTGTCTCATTCTATTGATAAGGAAGCATGTGTTAAATGTGGTGCATGTGTTGCAAAATGTAAATTCGGTGCAATTCTAAAGAGCTAGTCGGGAGGATACAATGTCAAGAATAAGAGTAAATATAGATGGAAAAGAACTTCTGGCTCATGACGGATATACCATTCTCGATGTAGCACGTCAGAATGATATAGATATTCCGACTTTATGTCAGGATGACAAATTAGAACATTATGGATCATGTGGAATGTGTGTTGTTGAAGTAGAAGGCAGTCCAAGACTGTTTAGAGCATGTTCAACACAAATTCAAGACGGAATGATCGTAACAACATATTCAGATAGGATAAGAGAATCTAGAAAAACAACACTGGAACTTTTGCTTACAAACCATAGAGGTGATTGTAAAGCCCCTTGTTCAATGGGCTGTCCATCTCATGTTGATGTACAGGGCTATGTAGGTTTAATAGCAAACGAGGCTTATGATGAAGCGATTAAGCTCATTAAAGAGGAGCTTCCACTGCCTGCTGCAATTGGTCGTGTTTGCCCGCACCCTTGTCAGACGGCTTGTCGTAGAAGTTTGGTAGATGAAAGTCTAAACATTGCGTGGTTAAAACGATACGCTGCAGATTTAGATCTCGCAAAAGAAAGCCCATATTTGCCGGAAATCGCA
>JDSF01000373.1_pt1 | contig 18757 bp, 18 predicted proteins | sample 199441 | NCBI WGS metagenome assembly JDSF01 (sample SAMN02592751, study PRJNA231836) | bioreactor metagenome | isolation source: continuous culture bioreactor denitrification-DNRA | place: Germany: Bremen
CCTTTAGAGTAACTTCAAATGTCTTTTCGTCGATAGCTTTGAAAGAATCAACGTTTGCTTCGTCAAAGATCCAAGAATACTCAGAAGGCAGTCTCAGGATCTAGAACACGATTCCAAGCATATTCGAAATCGTTAGCAGTAATAGCTTGGCCATCTGACCATTTAGCATCACGGATTGTGAATGTGTAAACCGTTTGGTCTTCACTTACAGTCCAGCTTTCAGCCATACCTGGTTCGATCTTGCCGTTCCACTCACGAACTAGACCTTCGAACATGTTATTGATTACATCTCCGCCGTCACTTGCAGCGTTTAGACCTGGGTCAATCGTTTTTGGTTCAGAGCCGATATTCCAGTAAAGTACTTGCTCTACAGCCATTGGTTCCTCAGCTGGAGCTTCGCTTGTAGTATCTTCCGCAGGTGCTTCTGTTGTGTTGTCTGTTGCAGGAGCTGGTTCTTCAGCTGGTGAAGAACAACCCGCTAGCGAGCCAATAACCATCATTAGCACAAGCAGTAGAGATACACTTTTCTTAAACAAATAAATCCCCTCCATTGTCTTTAAAAGTTGCCTAAACTCTTTTTGTCCTTAGGACATAAAAATATATATACACGATCAGAGAGATGCGGGTCTCCAATCTATGGATATATCAAATATTAACTCTCTTTAATAAAATATGTAGTTTTTGAAGAAATTATTAGAGAATCTTAATGGTATTATAATATATTCTGTAGGGAAAATCAATTTTCCTTCTATAATTTTAGGAATATTAAAAATTGTTAATATTTAAATCGGATTCAATCAATATATTACACAAATTCTATATTGACATTTGGAAAGCAATACTTCTTATTCCTTTATTCCCTAATATTAGTACACTAATCATGCTTTTTCCGATTAACAAATTTTTAACACGGCGTTTTGAGCCATGCAATTAAGCCAACTAATAGTACATATAGTAGTTGCGTCAAACACAAAAGACCACCAGCAGACATTATGTCTATTGGTGGTCTTAAATAACTTAGTATCTTGTTGAGTATTAAAATTTAAGGCTTACTCTACAACTTCAGCAAAACCGAAGAACCAAGTGTTACGAGAAGTCTTTTCCCAGTTAGAAAGCTTCTCAGAAACCATGATTGGATCTGTGTAGTAGTAGATTGGCATGTAAGCAGAACCTTCCATTACAAGGTCGTGAGCTTGGTATAGAGTCTCAAAACGCTCAGCAGGCGCTTGAGTCTTAGCAGCTTCTAGAAGCGCATCGTACTCAGAAACTTCCCAGCTAGAGTAGTTGTTTGGAGAACCAGTTACGAACATACCTAGGTAAGTCATAGGGTCAGAGTAATCTCCGATCCAACCAGAACGTGCGATCTGGAAGTTACCTTGCTTACGAGTGTCCTGGAATACTGCCCACTCTTGGTTTGTTAGAGTAACGTTAATGTTAAGGTTTTGCTTCCACATTTCTTGAATAGCTTCTGCAATAGCCTTGTGGCCTTCAGAAGTGTTGTACATGATTTCTAGCTCAGGGAAACCTTCGCCATTAGGGAAACCAGCTTCAGCAAATAGTGCTTGTGCTTCTTCAACACCAGAACCATCTACAGGAATACCGTAGTCGCCAGCTTCAATTGCGAATACATTGCCATCAGCATCACGAGATGCTTGAGATACCATTGTAGTTGCAGGGATTTGACCACCCTTAGTTACAGTTTCAACGATAGCAGTACGGTCGATCGCGATCATAAGTGCACGACGGATTTTATCGTTATCCATTGGAGCTACAGTTGTATTTAGAGCGTAGTAGTAAACGCCATCTTGAGGCATAATCATGAATGTTGGATCTTCAGCAAGAAGTCTTGGAATCTCAGCATTCGGCATAGTATCGATTACGTGTAGTTGACCTGACTCGTAACCAGTTAGTGCTGTTGCTTCATCAACGATCATAAGACCTTCGATTTTTTCTAGAGTAACTTCATCTGCTCTCCAGTAGTTAGGGTTCTTAACAAGAACTAGACGGTCACCATTACGGTAATCTTCAAGCATGAAAGGACCATTAACGATAGATTTAGCAGGATCTACTGCCCATGCACCATCAGCACCAGCTTCAATAGCTTCTTGACGTACTGGGAAGAATGTGTAGAAAGCAGTAAGACCTAGGAAGTAAGGCGTTGGAGCCTTTAGAGTAACTTCAAAAGTTTTTTCATCGATAGCTTTGAATGAATCAACGTTTGCTTCATCAAAGATCCAAGCATATTCAGATGCTGTTTCAGGATCTAGAACACGATTCCAAGAGTATTCGAAATCGTTAGCAGTAATTGCTTGACCGTCTGACCATTTAGCATCACGGATTGTGAATGTGTACACTAGTTGATCGTCGCTCATAGTATAACTTTCAGCAATACCAGGTTGAATTTGGCCGTCAACTTCACGCATTAGACCTTCAAACATGTTGTTAATTACGTTACCACCATCAGTCGCGCCATTTAGACCCGGGTCGATAGTTTTTGGTTCAGAACCTACGTTCCAGTAAAGTACTTGCTCTACAGCAGTAGCTGGTTCTTCAGCTGGAGCTTCAGTTGTGTCTTCTGCAGGTGCTTCAGTTGTTGAGTCTGTTGCTGGTGCCGTTTCTTCTGCTGGTGATGAACAGCCAGCAAGTGAACCGATTACCATCATTAGCACAAGCAGTAGAGATACACTTTTCTTAAACAAATTAATCCCCTCCATTTGTTTCTTACGCCTGTAAGTTGGTTTTATATACGCATGAATGGAGCTTACGCTCCACTCATGTATATAACATTATTATTACAAATATTTCATTATTTGTAAATGGCTACCTTAAGATTTATTTGTATTTTTCATCCATAAGGTGGCATGAAACCATGTGTCCGTCACCGATATCTCTCAGTCTTGGTTCTTCAGATGCACAACGATCGAATGCATAACGACAACGCGTTCTGAAACGACAGCCACTTGGAGGATTAAGAGGTGAAGGTACATCCCCCTCCAAGATAATACGCTCTGAAGTCTTCATAATATCAGGATCCGGAATCGGAATCGCTGATAATAGGGCTTGAGAATACGGATGTTCTGGATCGTCATAAAGTTTATTAGCATCTGCAACTTCTACAAGTTTACCAAGGTACATAACACCAATACGATCAGAAATGTACTTAACCATAGAAAGGTCATGGGCAATAAATAGATACGTCAGTCCCAGCTCTTCCTGTAAATCTTGAAGCATGTTTACAACCTGAGCTTGAATTGATACATCCAGTGCCGAAATAGGCTCATCACAAATGATAAATTCTGGTGAAACAGCAAGCGCACGAGCAATACCAATACGCTGACGTTGACCGCCCGAGAATTCATGTGGGTATCTGTTTGCGTGGTCCTTATTCAGACCAACACGTTCAAGTAGATCCCAGATAATCTTCTGACGTTCATCACCTGTAGCAAGACCATGGATATCCAGCGGCTCACCGATGATATCACCAACAGTCATACGTGTGTTTAGAGATGCATATGGATCCTGGAAGATCATTTGAATCTTCTTACGGAACGGACGCATTTCATTTTCATTTAGATGTGAAATATTTGTTCCATCATAAATGACATCACCATCAGTTACATCGTATAGACGAATCAGTGTACGACCAGTTGTAGACTTACCACAGCCCGACTCACCAACAAGACCAAGAGTCTCACCGCGGTTGATACTGAAAGTAATATCGTCAACAGCCTTTACATACTTCTTCTTATTTCCCAGAAGACCGTGAGTAATTGGGAAGTATTTTTTAAGGTTTTTAACCTCTAATAGAACATCATTTTTCTTCGCCATTACTTAACACCTCGCTTCACACCTGTATCTACAACAGTTTCTGGAGCATCTTTATGATTCAACCAGCACACTGCACGGTGACCCGTATTTGTTGTTGTATACTCAGGCATTTTTTCCATACATACTTTCATAGTGTAAGGGCAACGTGCCGCAAATGGACATCCTACTGGAGGCTTAATCATATCCGGTGGCGAACCAGGGATAGGGATCAGTCTTTGATCTTCACTTTCCTCATCCATACGCGGAATAGACTTTAGAAGACCCATTGTATAAGGATGCATAGGCTCGTAGAAGATTTCTTCTGCAGTACCCTCTTCCATAATCAGGCCGCCATACATTACGCAGATACGATCACATACATCAGCAACAACGCCAAGGTCATGTGTGATTAGGATGATTGAAGTGTCAATTTTTACACTTAGTTCCTTAAGAAGTTCAAGAATCTGTGCTTGGATCGTAACATCAAGTGCTGTTGTTGGTTCATCAGCAATTAACAGATCCGGCTCACATGATAGCGCAATCGCAATCATAGCACGCTGGCGCATACCGCCAGAGAATTCATGAGGATAGTTGTCAACACGCTCTTCAGGTGAAGGAATACCTACAAGACGTAGCATATCAATTGCCTTTTCACGTGCTTCAGCTTTACTTAGACCCTGGTGGCGAATAATCGCTTCCATGATCTGATCACCGATTTTATATACAGGATTTAATGAAGTCATTGGATCCTGGAAGATCATTGCGATTTCATCACCGCGAATGTTCATCATTTCTTTTTTATCTTTTTTAAGGATGTCATCACCCTTAAACATAATTTCGCCTTCTTTAACTCTACCTGGGTACTGTAGAAGCTGCATTACAGACATCGATGTAACCGATTTACCTGAACCAGACTCACCTACGATACCAAGTGCTTCACCCTTCTTAAGACTAAAGCTTACACCACGAACAGCTTGGACTTCACCGACATGCGTGTAGAAAGAAGTTTTCATATTTTTTACATCTAAAATCTTGTCACTCATTATAATAACTCCTTTCTATTTACGAAGTCTTGGATCCAGAGCATCACGTAGGCCATCACCTAGGAAGTTGAATGCCAGTACTGTTAATGAGATGAATAGTGATGGGTAGAACAGCTGGTATGCATACGTTCTTAGACCACCAAGTGAATCCGACGCTAGAGTACCCCAAGATGCCATCGGTGCTGAAACACCAAGACCGATAAACGATAGGAAGGACTCTGTAAAGATCGCGTTCGGAATTGTCATAGCAAGCGATACGATGATTGGACCCATAGCATTTGGAATCAGGTGACGTACCATGATTCTCCATGTAGAAGCACCAAGTGTTTTAGCTGCCATAACATATTCTTGTTCCTTGATTGAAAGAACCTGACCACGTACAAGACGCGCCATACGAACCCAATACACGGAACCAATTGCAATGATGATCGTTTTAAGACCTGAGCCAAATACAACCATCAGAAGTATTACATAAAGTAGTAGAGGAATAGTAGCGATGATATCAACGATACGCATCAGTACTTCATCCAGTCGACCGCCTACATAACCAGACAGACCACCATAAAGTACACCGATAAAGAACTGAACCACTGTAGCAACAAGTGCAACAGTAAGAGAAATTCTAGCACCGAATAGTACACGTACATATAAGTCACGGCCAAGTGCATCTGTACCGAACCAGTACGTTTTATTCTGTGACTTTCCAGCAGGCTGAAGTACTTCATCACCTACACGAAGTTCAAATTTTTTCGCATTTGGATCGCCAGATTTTTTTGCTTTAGCTGCAAAGCTGTAATCTACAGTTACATCTGTACCATTTACATTGTAAACTCTTTGACGCTTCATCATGTCTTCTTTTACTTTAGGAAGAGACGCAATGAACTCGCCATCTTTAACTTCATAAATTCTGTATTCCTTATGAAGATAAATTTGTGTGTCTCCCACTTCATAATACTCGTATCTTGGCGGTAGACCAGACATTGATAAATCTTGATCAGAGTACTCATAGCTTGACATAATTGGACCGAATACAGCCAGAGATGTCAGGATTATAACAGTGATCAGACCGATCATCGATAATTTGTTTTGCTTAAGTCTTCTCCAAGCATCTTGCCAGTAAGTCATGCTTGGTCTTGCGATGACATCGCTTTGTAGAAGAGAGGTGTCAACCTTCTCCCACATATCTTTTGAAACGATATTTTCAGTGCTCATGGTCAACCTCCTAATCTCCTAGTTTGATTCTTGGATCTATCAATCCGTACGCAATATCAACAAGGAAGATCATAAAGATCGCAAATGCTGCGTAGAAGATTGTTGTACCAAGCAGTACTGTGTAGTCACGGTTACCTACAGATTCAACGAAGTGGCGACCCATTCCCGGAACAGCGAAGATTTTCTCTGTTACGAAAGAACCTGTCATGATTGCCGCAATCATTGGACCCATATATGTGATTACAGGGATTAGTGAGTTCTTAAGAGCATGTTTGAAGATTACTGTTAATTCTGGAAGCCCCTTCGCACGTGCTGTACGAATGTAGTCTTGTTGCATTACTTCTAATAAAGAAGATCTTGTCAGTCTCGATACAAACGCTAGTGAGAAACCACTTAGAGTAATTACCGGACCAATGTAGTGCTTCCAGGAATCGAGCCCGTATGCTGGTAGCATATCGAGTCGAGCACTAAATACGTAAACAATGAGAGTACCAAGTACGAAACCAGGCACCGCAACCCCGAGTGTTGCAAATATGGTTACGACGTAATCCTGCCATTGATTCTGTTTCAGTGCGGATACTATGCCGACTGGCACCCCAACACATATTACGACTAGAGCTGCTAGCCCACCAAGCCTCGCTGAAACTGGGAAGCCTTGCTCAATTAATTGATTAACCGTGATACCTGGTCTTGAGAATGATGGACCAAGTTCAAATGTTGCTACACCTTTAAGGTAATCAAAATACTGCTTGTACAGTGGATCGTTTAGATGGTACTTTTCATTTAGCGCTTCTAATACCTGTGGTGGTAGTGCCTTTTCATTCAAATCGAACGGACCGCCCGGAATCGAATGCATAAGGAAGAAAGTAATAGTTACAACAAACCACAGAGTAATTAGCATAGACACTACCCGACGCAGAGTATATCTTGCCAAATTACTACACCCCTTTCAGTTTTTATGCTGCCCTCCTATATAAAGGAACAATCTTGATAAAGGAATCATTTCGTATAAAACAGGTCAGAAATGCAATTTTCAAAATACGACTTGATATATTTTCGAAATTCAAATCGATTTCAAACATGTAATAAAATTTCACATTTCCGATCATTAAATGTTAATGATAGTTTAACATTCAAGATTTTGAACCTTTTATAGGGCGCAATGCGTTTTACATATACTTAATATACCTCTAAATTGGCTAATTTTCAACGTTTCTAGCGTTGTACAACTTTTAAAAGATTGTAACATTTACTGTAACAGTTGATACCACGCCCTTTAACGTCCTGTTACAGAATATTCACATGTTCACATGTAGCAATAATTGAGGAATCGCATAATATCAACACTTTGTGGATTTCGCAGGCTAATCTTGCTGAATCTGTTGATATAGGGGGAATTTACAGATAGTTCACATTCCCATCAATAGGAAAGCGTTTTTTGCAAGTTTTCACATCGTATCATTCATTTGTCGCATATTGACCCTTTGGTCGTAGTGGTTCAATTTATGTTGAACACTTGTTATCAAATTTACACTTTTACACTGTAAACCTTATGATTAATTCAAGTTGAAAAAATCAAACAACACGCAAAAAAAGCTTTGCAATCTATGTAATTGCAAAGCTTCTAAAAGTTTTAAGTATGACATTCACTGTTTTTACATAGGTAAAATCACCAATAACATGTTCGACCTTATTAGGAAAACCTACAACACCGAAGTCGATAATTGTCATAAATACTTGTTTAGTTTTTAATACTAGTTGTTAAGCATTTCAACAAACTCTTCTTCAGTCATCGTTCCAACACCTAGTTCATTTGCCTTAGTTAGCTTAGATCCAGCATTTTCTCCGTATATAACGTAGTCAGTTTTTTTTGCTCACGCTCCCCGATACCTTACCGCCTTTAGACTCAATGATCTTTTTGGCTTCACTTCTTTTATATGTTGTAAGGGTGCCAGTCAGTACAAAAGTCTTCCCACCGAAAAAGGCATCGAGGTCTACAATATCTTCTTCTAAGGAAGTCATATTGACACCTGCCGTCTTCAGTTTTTCAATTCTCTCTATATTAATAGGGTCAGCGAAGAACGTTTGTAACGACTCAGCCATTTTTTCGCCGATCTCTTCAACCGATGTTAAAGCTAAATGATCCGCATCCATAATCATATCAAGTGACTTAAAACGTTTTGAAAGTGTTGATGCTGCTCTTTCTCCAACAAGGGAAATACCAAAACCAGCAATTAGCTTCGCTAGGTCATTCTCTTTTGACTTTTCGATAGAAGACAATAGATTGTCAACAGACTTTTCACCCATTCGCTCTAGCATAATAACCTGCTCACGCTTCTCCTTTAAATAGTAGAGATCCGCATAGTCTAGAATGAGTTCACTTTTTAAAAGCTGTTCTACTTGCCTTTCACCCATACCATCTATGTCCATAGCGGTTCTAGATACAAAGTGTATAATACCTCTTCTAAGCTTCGCAGGACATTTCTCATTCATACAGCGCAGAGCTACTTCTCCTGATTGACGTTCAGTTTCAGAGCCACATTCTGGGCAGTTTTCAGGAAGTTTATAAGCTTGCTCAGTTCCACTTCGTTTTTCAACAACAACTCGAACAACTGCAGGAATCACGTCACCAGCCTTTTGAATAATAACATGGTCTCCAATTCGAATATCTTTTTCATCAATATAGTCTTGATTATGAAGTGTTGCATACGTCACTGTAGATCCAGCCACTTCCACTGGTTCAAGATGTGCTTTAGGAGTTAATACACCCGTTCTTCCAACTTGAACAATAATATCCTTAATATAAGTTTCTTTCTCTTCAGCTGGGAACTTATATGCTATTGCCCACCTTGGGCTTTTAGCACGTACACCAAGGGTATCTCGCTGTGTTATGCTGTCTATTTTAACAACAATACCATCTATTTCGTACTCTAAGTCATGTCGTTTTGTAATCATACCATCACAATACGATGCTACATCTTCCATCTCATTAAATGTTTTGTAATTTGATACTGTGAATCCTAACGACTTCAAATACTCAAAGTTTTCAGCATGACTGTCTGACGGAACATCACCAGACAACACATCAAATACAAATATATCAAGAGGGCGTGACGCTGTGATTTTCGAATCGAGCTGACGCAGAGAACCCGCTGCTGCATTTCTTGGATTAGCAAATGCTTGTAGCCCTTGTTCTTCTTGTCTTTTATTCAGTGCTTCAAAGTTCTTTTTGGGGAAATAAACCTCTCCTCTTACAGTCAGATTGATCGGTTCCTTCAATTTAAGTGGAATAGACCTAATCGTTTTTTAGGTTTTCTGTAATGTTTTCTCCGATTTCGCCGTCACCTCTTGTTGCACCCTCGACAAATATACCATTTTCATATCTAAGGGCAACACTCAGTCCGTCAATTTTGTATTCAACTGTATAATGTACTGGCTCTGTCATTTCCTTTTCCACTCTACCATGGAAATCTATTAAATCGTCTCTGTTATACGCATTTCCAAGACTTAAAAGTCGAACTTCATGTCTAACCTGTTCAAAGGCTGAAAGAGCTACACCACCCACTCTTTGAGACGGTGATTCTGGTCGTTTATGTTCAGGATGAGCTGTTTCAAATTCTATAAGCTTGTTCATGAGTCTGTCATAGTCCGCATCCGATATTTTAGGTGCGTCAAATTTATAGTACTGATCACTGTGATACTGCAGTATTTCACACAATCTATCCATGACACTTTTCGGATCAGAAACGGCTTCTGCCTCCATGCAGAGTATATCTGAGTATTCCACCATCGATACCTTCGTCATGTTCATTCTCCTAACTTAAGATTTCAAGTGGTGCCATACCAACTTGAAGTTTCTTTATTCCTTTTTTATTAAATGCTATTGTAACAACGGCTTTGTTACCTTCACCATTTTTTGATATAACTGTACCTTCACCAAATGATTTATGAAGGACTTTGGTTCCTGGCTTTAAGCTTCCATCTTCAACAGGCTGAGTTTCTCTGGATTTTGGCAGATGAAACCCCTTCACCATAGTTTCTTTATATTTCATTTCAGAGGTTTTTCTTTTTGCGATATCAGCTGTGCCACTGTCAATAAGCTCTGCTGGTATCTCTTCTATAAAACGCGAAACAAGATTCACATTTGTACGGCCATATTGATTTCTAAGGTAAGCATGCGATATAAATAATCGATCTTCTGCTCTTGTAATGCCTACATATGCAAGACGTCTTTCTTCTTCCATGCTGTCATCATCTTCAAGAGAACGCCCTGTAGGAATATGCCCTCTTCCATCCCAACAAGGAATACTACTGGGAACTCCAGTCCTTTTGCTGAGTGAAGCGTCATAAGAAGTACGCCTTGTTCTTCTTCTTCCAATCCGTCTATATCTGCCATAAGGCTAACTTCTGCCAGGAAGTCCTCTAATCTTGCTGATTCTGCTCTACCTTCGAACTCCATTGTTACATTAACAAGTTCCTTTAAGTTCTCAAGTCTACTCTTAGATTCAATAGTCTGATCAAGGACGAGTTCTGCTTCATAACCACTTGCAGAAAGAATGCCTTCAAGCACTTCACTTACAGTCATGTCAGCTTTACCATTAATATAAGGACGCATGGCATTCACAAAATCTGTCAATCCCGAAAGTGCACGTTTAGGAACAAGTCCACCTTCCATCATTTCCTCAATTGCTTCATACATTGAAACTTCATTATCAATCGCATACGTTGCAATAGATTCAAGAGACTTGGCTCCAATGCCTCTTTTAGGTGTATTAATAACGCGCATTAAACTAATGTCGTCTCTAGTATTCTGTATAAGTCTCATATAACAAAGCGCATCTTTGATTTCTTTACGTTCGTAGAACTTTCGCCCACCAACAATTTTGTACGGTATGCCTTCACGCATCAGACACTCCTCAAATACACGAGACTGTGCGTTTGTTCTATATAATATTGCAAATTCTGAGTAATCCCGAACCTCTCTACTCTTTAAACTTCTAATTTGATCCGCAACATAGCGCCCTTCATCATACTCATTTTGACCCATGTAGTATTTGATAGGATTGCCGTCAGGCTGTGCTGTCCAAAGATCTTTTGGTTTTCTGCCTGAGTTGTTTTGAATCACGCATTGGCCGCATCTAAAATAACTTTAGATGATCTATAGTTTTGCTCAAGTTTGATAACTTTAGCATTTTTATAATCTTTCTCAAAATCACGGATATTGCGTATATCTGCTCCACGCCATCCATAGATACTCTGGTCAATATCTCCAACAACACATAGGTTTCCATAACCAGAAGCTATCATGTTAACAATTTTGTACTGGGCTTTATTAGTATCCTGGTACTCATCTACAAGTACATACTTAAACTTACTCTGATAGTACTCTAATACTTCGTCGTTCTCAGATAAAAGTTCAATTGCCTTTAATATTAAATCATCAAAATCCATAGCATTGTTTTGCTTTAACTTCTTCTGATACAAGCTATAAACTTTGCAGACTTGTTTTAGTTGATAATCACTATAATAAAGCTCCTCAAATTTTTTTTCTGCTGATATTAAATCATTCTTGGCTTCAGAGATCTTTGCGCTACAAACTTAGGAGTCACTGTTTTTTTTCGTCGATGTCCAGTTCTTTAAGACAAGTTTTAATAAGTGTCCTTTGATCTGTTGTGTCATAGATAACAAAGTCCCTTTGATACCCGATCAAATCAATGTCTCTGCGCAGAATCTTCACACAGGTAGCATGGAAGGTTCCAACCCACATAGTCGAAGCACCAGGTCCTATCAAACTTTCAATACGTTCCTTCATTTCGCCAGCTGCTTTATTTGTAAACGTAATAGCTAATATTTGGCTCGGATATACGTTTAACTTCTCGATCATGTAAGCTATGCGATTCGTTAGAACTCTTGTCTTACCTGAACCAGCACCAGCCAGAACAAGCAGTGGTCCATCTGTTGTTACAACAGCTTCCCGCTGTCTTTCATTAAGCATCCCTAAATCCATTTATTATAACCTCACTTTACGAACATACATTCGGGGTATAGATAGCTTCATTGTATCATAACATACTCTAATATCCTATCATGAATCTCAGATAATATCATTTAAAAAAGAGTATAATTAAAGATGTAGAAGTTTCACATAATTCACAACTTGTACACTTGTTTTCTTTATACTAGAATGTGACACTAACATAACCAGAAAGGTGACACTATGACCAACACAGTTTATTATGACAAGTATCCATCTACCATTTGGCGCGCATTTATACTACTTATTTATGTTACGTTTATAAAATCCATTATCGAAATAACTGTAGGAATCGCCTCAGGTGCATATCTTGGACTTTATGCAGCATTAATGAATCTGGATTTTGATATTCTCTTCGTTGAAGTTACCAACACCGTTAACCTCTTGTCTGTTGCCATTTCAGACTTACTGCTTATTTCAATTCTATTGTATAGTATGAAGAAACGGCGGATCGTTCCTATTAATTTTAAAGAGGCACTTTCGAAGAAACCCAGCATAAAGTTTTCAGTTTTAGCTATTCTAGGTGTTTTTGCAGTTTCATTGATAGGCGGACTTGTTACTCAGGGTTTGATTTCAATTTTCAATGCTGAACTCCCTGAAACTATTCAGTCTATGATGGAGGTTGAAAGTGTTTTTACATTTGAAACTTTAGTGACATTCATTACTGTTGTTATTGCTGCACCACTTTTCGAGGAATTTCTACTTAGAAAAATAATGATGGATGGCCTCCTAAAAAACTACAAACCACTTACAGTCATAGTGATAACAGCTGTTTTCTTTGCGGCTTTTCACATGAATTTGGTTCAAGGGGCTTATACATTCTTCCTTGGATTGTACTTAGCATATATATACTACCTTACAGGAAGCTTCTGGCTTGTCACAGTTATACATAGCGTGAATAATCTATATGCCGTACTTGCTCGCCTTGTCCCTGAAACTGTTATTAATCCCATAGCATATTCACTAATGTTTGCCGGATTTATTTCTCTGATTATACTCTTGAAATCAAAAAGTGAAAAGGTTCAGTGGACTCCTCTCCCTGAAGAAAAGAGTATAGAGGATGCAGCAATCGATCATGAGACTAGTAAAGAACAGTCCAGTGACGATGATTCTAAAGAAGCGTTTGAATCAGGAAATGCATAACAAAAACTAAAACAACCTCAATGAATAGCTCATCTGCACATTCATTGAGGTTTTATATATTCTACATATTAAATAACTAAATTGACAAGTAAACCCTGAATCTGTCCAATCTTCTCAAGCAGTCTAATTTGCTTCTTCTCCTGACCGAGAATCACATTCGTGAGTTCAACCAGTTGTTTATCGATTTCCTTTACCGTTCTCATAACTCTTGATCTACCCGAACGGCTGAATCCTCGACGTTCTTCAACTTTGTACCCCTGCTCTACAGCTTCTTCTACAAACCCTTTAATCATTTCACGATATTCAACAAGGGTCTCAACAGTTCTGTTTTCAATAAGCTGTTTGCCCTTACTCTCAATCTCTTTTAAAAGCTCGTCAAGCAATTCTTTTGATCTACCTCTGTCCTCTTCCAAAGTACTCAGTATTTCAGTAAAAGTTATACGTGGCGTTTCTACCTTTTTGGTTGTATTCACTTTGGTAGTCCCAGCCTTTTGGACCTTTTTAACCTTCATCGATGTCTTCCTCCTCAAGCTTGCCTATGACATCAACAATACCACTAACAACTGCGTACAGCTGTGGTGGAATATTTTTTCTGAGATCATTACCCACTTGGTCTTTTAATGTTTTTATATCTTTTTCAACTGGAACCTTCTGTTTATCTGCTTCTTCTTTAATAACCCTGCTAAAGCTTTCCATTTCATTGGCATCTGATTTTGCATAGGATTCAATTTGATCATCATATATATTTACGCCTTTTTTCTCATATGGAAAAATCAAATCCTTTCTCAGGGGTGCAGTCTTTTTCTGAATAGTCACTTTTTCAACTTCACCAGGTTTTATAAGTTCCTTTGGTGTCTTATTATCTAGGCTGGCAAAGCTAACGGGACCAAGTTTATACCCCACATCTACAAATTCCTTTTGTAACGCAGTAACCAAGGGTTTCATAACATTCTCAAATTCCTTGTTGTCATTACGAACATTTATACTTAACATTTTATCCTTTGACTGAAGGTGAATACCTGTTTCACCAAACTTCTTCAGTTCTACTGAAAAATAAAGAGAACTGTTTTCCCAGTCAAGGGCGTCACCATTCTTTCTGGCATTAACAAACAGCTTCATATCCTTAATTTCACCATCTGCCTCAACAGGCACGTGGAAGAACAAGGTTTGAGTATCTTGCTTTGTTTCAAGCTTATTCATTAATTGTTGACCTGTCAAATTGTTAAGTGTTTTTTCTGCACCAGCTACAGCGCGTTTATTATCCGGTTCATCGTTTTCTATCATTTTAAGAAGAACAGCTTTTAAATTGTCTTTAATTTTATAGTTATCCTCCTTAATCATTCCTTTGTCATGGCTAAGGAGTTTCTCTGCAACTTCTGGTTCGTGATTTAGACCCATGTCTCTGAACAGCTCTAAAACACCTCTAGGAGACGTGTCCTGCCAATTAATAGATGGCATCATATTAGGTTTTACGTCAAGAACATTCATACCGTCTTTAAATGCCTTCAACTGAATATTTTTCTCAGAAGGCGTAAATATCATTTGGTCTAGTTTGCCTTGGACATTTTTTAGTGATTTCAAGTGCACCATTTACATCACCTTTACCAAGTAGTTTTCTAGCTTCTTGAAGTGTTGAGCTCATATTTAATAAGTCACGTTCCATTTTCATACTTGTGAAAAGGGTCACATCACTTTTCATTAAGACATTGTCTAGCTTTTCTATGGCTTTGCTAAGTACTTCTTTCACATCAACTTTTTCCTGTTGCGTTTTAGGTGTTTCTATATCTCGAAGGGATTGAACAATTTCCTTTTTCATTTGACTAAAAGTTTCTTTTGCTCCAATTGCTTGTGCAGTGACCTTCTCTACAAGATACGATTTGAATCTTATATCTGTTATAGCTGACGCCATTTCATCATTTGCATTCTCCATAAAAGACCCCATAACCTCTTCAAAAGAAGCTTCAAGCCTTTCAAGCATATCTTCTTCAAATGCTTTCATGTCGTCTTCAAGTGAATCTATCACATTTGGGTCATCACCACTTATTTCATCAGATTCATCTTCTGATCCTTCAACAATTGAACCTTCCTCAGAAAGGAATATCTCCGCCAAATCCTCTAGGGCATTTGTTCCCAAGACATCAACAAGTGCATCTTTGAGCAAGTCTTCAAAGCTTACACCTTCACCACTGGAAAGCGCCAGCATTGCTTGATCAACTGCTTTTAAAAGATCTCCGATATTAATACAAACACAGGGTTGTTCCCCTGGTGATTTCTCAAGAAAAACTGTATTGCCCTTTACGTCTACATTTGCGCGTATCATTGATTTTACAGCATGGACAACAGCCTTTTCAATTGGCATTCCAGACTCCACAGCCTTTTCAATACTCGTTTTGAGTGCATCAGGAATTGATGGGTCTGCTTTTATTTTTTTCAAGAATATCCTCTGCTTTTTCACCAGTAACTTCTTTTGTACCAGCCAAGGTTTCAATCATTTCAGCTTCATTCATTTCAGAGTTTAGTGTTTCTTGTATAGCAGACAAGTTTTTATCTGTCATTTCAATACCCTTGTCAGCTGCCCACTCTACAGTTTCAAGTTTGGAGCTCATTGAGCCAGAACCATCTTTCATAAATCGATCTATTGATGCAGCTTCAGAGTCTGATACAGGATGGTCCATTTGTCTAAGAAGCGTCTCAACCTTCTCCATACCAGGTGTATCTGAGTTTCTAAACACGCTAAAAGCATCGTCAGCTGTTTTGTTTCCGGACTGACGATTGACTGTAGTACTATTATTGTTAAACATATTCGACCTAAACAGTTGATCAATTATTTTCAATTTGCTCACTCCATCTTTCCAGGTTGACTGACTATTCGAATGACCTAGACTTATCTTCTATTAAGAGTATCGGCAAATGATTGGTACTACTCCAATGAAATACACAAAAAAGAGAGCACATTTAAGCTCTCTTCAATAATCTATACTTTATTTTGTTTGCCCCCCCCTGCCTATCATCCACCCACCTACAACGAGATACATTAATCCCATCGTGAATAAAATTGTAATCGGCATGTAAATTGACGAAACACCAATTCCTTTTATCATTATATTTTCCAGTGCCTCTAACGCCCACCTATGAGGCGTTAAGGTGCTTAATCCAAGCAATATCCTTGAAGTGACAATTTCAAGCGGCCACATGCATCCGCCAAGCATTGCAAATGATGTTAATATGATCGGCGTAACAGCTGATAGCTGGGAGTGATTCTTCAGTATACTCGCTAAAAAAAAGTCCAAGTCCTGTTAATGAGAATATAAACGCAAAGCTCACTAGAAGAACAAGAGGTAAGGCAGTCCCAAACTCAATACCAAATAACACCTGACCCCCTATGAAAATAATCGCCACCTGTATGAGTCCAACAACTAAAGTTGTGAAAGTGTTTCCAACTAGAATTGAGGCAGTCGATACTGGTGACTGTAACAATCTATCCCAAGTATTATATGCTTTGTCATTCAGTATTTCACCGATGCCGAAAACAATTGAATAGGCCGAAAACAACAGGGCAAACCCAAAAAAGCTATGCAGAGTCTGCGACTCTGACCTCCCACTGCTGCCAAACGAACTTTCCTTAACCGAATAGGGGTTTTGCAATTTATAACGTTGGTCCGCTGTAGTGTATATTGAGTTTGCGAGTTCCTCCTTTTCGATCGATGGACGAACTTCAGAAATTGCCTTCGCTGTTCTTTCAGAAAATACAAGGTTGGCTTGAATATTTGAAAGAACACCTGTTATAGAGTTTTTAAGACTCATTGTATCTACATCATTTTTTGTACTAACAAATGTCAAATTGACTTTTCCACTTCTAAGTGCCGATGAAAAGTTAACTGGAAGTATAATGTGAGCGAGTCCATTGTCATTTGAAATAGCCTCTCTTCCCTGCTCTTCGTTTACAAGAACCACCTGATAGTCTTTAAGATGATCTAACTCACTTAAGAATCTGCCGGAGGTTGTTGAATTCTCAAGGTCGGTAACTTGAATAATACGTTCGTAACTACCAGCATTTTGAGAGCTAAAAGCATATACCATGCCAAGTGCAAGGACTGCCATAATAAACATGATTTTATAATCTTCTTTAAGCCCCAACAATCTGAGCCTGATTACTGCCAACATGCTTCGACTCCCCTTTCTTGCCCATCAAATATACTGCAACACCAGCAAAAACAAGTCCATTAAACGTCAATAGTATTAAGTACTGTGACACTTCATTTAGTCCCGCCCCAGTCATTAATGCCAGATAGGCTTTGAGTGCCACACCGTTGAGTGGTATTTTACTTAAAACTTGAACTTCATCTGGTAAAACTTCAATAGGTATATATGCACCACCAATTAGACCCATCACTTGGAATATTACTGATTCAAATAGGCCTGCAATTCGTGTTTTTTCCGATATAAAAGTTACTACAGCTAGTAATGATCCTAACCCAGCCACTGCAAATGCAGTAAATAGACTAACAATAAAAAGCTCAAGTAAACTTCCCCAATTCACTCCAAGAACAAATGTTGAATACAGTATGAGTACCAATAATTGAATGATCACTATTGAAAAAACAACAAAAAACTTTCCTGCAAGTATGTGCCATTTAGACACACCAGCAGTTAACATACGTTGATACGTAAAGTCTCTTTTTTCTTGAAGAAGCATATAACTTCCACGGCCTGCACTAAACAGAAGAAACAGTGTTAACATGCTCACTGAGTAATACCCTCTACTGCTAATTGCGGTTTTTCCAGTTGCGGTTTCGTTTGTGAACATCACTTCTAGACTTTGATTGAATGACTCATCAATAATTTTTTCCACTGCATTCACGCCAGCCAGCTCTTCTTCCTTTATACTTGCTGACATAAATGATTCAACTACAATATTTTTTCTGATATTTGATGCAGCCATCCTATTCATGAATCCATCAATAATAGCCATAGCAATGCCTGGTGTGACAGTGCGCTGCGGGTTTTTAACAACTTCTATTTCAAGTTTACTCTGATAGGTTGTAAACATGTTTGTATAGCTCGCCACAAGAAATTTTTCTGGTAAAACTATAATGGCTGAAATTTCATTGTTTTCAAGTCTTTTATATGCAGTTTCTTCATCTTGAATTCTGTAAGTCATCATAGATTTAATATCATCATGTCCTAAAAACTCATCAAAAAATATTGTCTCTATATCTGAGTCAGATGCACTTTTTATAAGATTCTGCTTTACATCGCTTGGCATAATTGAACCCAATAGATTCTCCGACATGACTTGTCCCAGTGCTTCTGAAGCTTCTATATGTTCATACTTTTTTACCACTGATACTTCAAACTTAGGCACTTCAGGATTGTCACCAAATACACCTGCTAATGCAAAACTAAGTATTGATGTCAGGATAATCGGCATAAGCAATATAACTGCCAGCGTTTTTTTTATCACTCAGTAGGATTCTCAAATCCCTAAACAGGATATTTCGAACCTTCATGTTATTCT
>JDSF01000374.1_pt1 | contig 18730 bp, 23 predicted proteins | sample 199441 | NCBI WGS metagenome assembly JDSF01 (sample SAMN02592751, study PRJNA231836) | bioreactor metagenome | isolation source: continuous culture bioreactor denitrification-DNRA | place: Germany: Bremen
TTTTTATAAGACTAATCATAAATAAGATTTGGTAAGTGGATTTTAAATGAGACACTCTGATTTTCAATATCTACAATGTCGACCCGACCTTGCAGAGCTGTTGAAACAATGTTGTATAGAAGGTGTAAGCCAAGTCCGCTACCGCCACTGCCAAACTTAGTTGTATAGAAAGGTTCGAAAATGCGACCTTTCTGATATTCTTCAAGCCCCTTGCCGTTGTCTGAATACACTATTGTAAGGTCAGACTTGCTTGTACTAGCAGTAATTGTGATGGTTGGTTTAATCCCCTCGATGTCCTGGAAACCGTGGACTATTGAGTTCTCAATAAGGATCTCAAATATTTCCTGAATAAGGCCGCGTGGTGCAGCCAGTCGTAATGATTCTTCAACATCAATGGTAAACAAAAGTTTCGAATCACGTTCTGTATAAATGTGAGCAATGTCATTTAATCTATCTTTGAATAGGAATACAGATATATCTTTTTCTGCTTGAAGTATAGATATTTCTTTAAACCTATTAAGAATGTTGATCGTTTTTTTGAAGGGTAGCAATGATAAGGTGTGTCATATCTTCGGTATCCTTCATAAAACTGTTGAACTCGCTCTTACTCATCCTATTTTCATTATAACTATCTATGAGGGCATCCTGCATTGTATGAAGGTAGGTTATAGTCGTTAGTGCAGTTCCAAGCGGAGTATTGATTTCATGTGATATGCCTGCTAACAGTTGGCCTAATGCTGCATTCTTCTCGGTTTCTATAAGTTTTCCTTGAGTTTCTTTAAGTTCAAGAAGTGAGTCTTCAAGGTGGTTTTTTGTCATAATCAATTCTGCGTGTGTTTCCTCATTTTGGGCAAGCGTCTCTTCTAAATACTCGTTCGTTTCTAAAAGCTCTTTGGTTCTATTTTTAACCCTTAACTCAAGTTCTTGATTAAGTCGATTAAGTTCAACTTTGTTGTTTTCGAGGTTTCTAGAATACTCATTAATTCTATTAAAATCATCTGTTATTTTCGTAGCCATAGAATTGAAATTTTCTCTAAGGATTTCAAATTCATATTGATACGTCTCTTCAATTCTGAGGTTGTAATCACCAGATTTATAAGCATTTAAAGTGTCAGATAAATGAAGGATCGGTCTAAAAAGCCAGTGTGAGAACTTAATCGAAAAAAGCACTGAAATGAGAACAGCTATAACAATGACTGCAATCATTAAATTAATCAATTGAGTGGCTTCAGCAGTTAGTGCAGAACTCTCAATGATAGCGATGGTGTACCACTGTGTTTTTTTTCGAGTCGGCTATAGCTAATAAAGTAGAACTTATTATCTATATTCGATTCAAAATTCCTTAGTATATATGGGTTTTCATCATTATGTGACGAGGCATTTTCGAGGGTGGTTTTGATGACCTTGTCGACCATACTTTCGGTTATACCCAATTCACTCAGATCGGGTTTTGCTATTACCGCACCTGATTCATCGGCAATAAGCATGAAGCCAGATCCGCCTATCCTGAGTTCTGATATGGCATCGTCAAATATATCGGGATTCAAATTGATAATAAGAATACCTGAGTTTTCGAGTGTAATAAAATTTTGAAACGACTTAAGGACTGAAATGACAGGCTTATCTGGTGAGTATATAGGGTGATGTGTTGGCGAAAGCAGATATACTCTGATTTGTTTTCCCATGCCATATCCGATAATGCCTGATCATGGAATTCATTTTCCTTAATATCAAGAAATTGATTAACAGGGGCTCCAACACTAAAGCCATCTTCACCTACGAAAACAAGGCTTTCTATATATTGGAAAGCCTGTTGTTGTGGTTCTAAAATTTTCACAGCTTCTGTTCTTGCCTCGTATCGAGGCATTTCGGAAGTGAACTCTGTGGTAATGAGTCTGTTGAACTTCTGATTTCTAAAGACTTGGCGTGAGAGGTTAACAACGGTGTCTGAAATGTACTCGATAAGTACTTTGTTCTGATTAATTTTTGACTCAGCATTTTCTAAGAAAATATCCTTTGTCTGATCTCTAAAATTTAAGACAAACATGACGCCAACAATAGTGAAGGACACAATTAGTATAAGTACATTCATTTGTGCAAGTACTCTAAAAAAGCTACTTTTTTTTCCCGAGTAATCTTTTCTGATTGTCCTGTACCATCAAATCAACTCCACAACTTTCTATGTCTTTCTATATACTACCCAAATGGCACAATAAATATAGATACACCAGTACAAATAATGGGTATTTCATAATTGAATAGGAGGTCTAGCCATGAATACCAAGTTAGTAAACATATTATCGTTCATTATGTTGTTTATTATTTTGATATCACTGTTTCAAATAGGTGGTGAAATTAACGAGGAGTCTGCTCTTACTGACAATTCAGCAATGACGGTTGAAGAAGAGGCGCAAAGAATTTATGGTGGATATATTGATATTGTCGCACGTCAAATAGAGTCGCGAATAGATAGTGTTTTTAATGAACTGTCAATTTTAAGAAGTATCCAGCAAACATATATCGATAACTCATTAGGTCTAGAATCTGTTACAGACGCACTGAAGTCCAATATGGTTACGACAGATAGTCTGACTTACAATGGCAAATGGTATCAAAATGGTCCTGGTGAGCAAAATGTTGTAATGGTTCATAGGCATCTTCTTGATGATAATGGTCAGATTAAAGCAGAGGTACAAAGAGACTTAGACAACACAATAATTCTAGACTTGGTTTTAGAATCGTTTCACAAGAATGGTGTTGAGAAACAGTTGACATACACCCAAGGTGGACTAAACAAATCATTTACGAGAATGTATCCTTGGGTTGATTTAGGAACACTCTTTTATGAAGTGTATCCAGCCTTTATTGATACTAATATTTGGGAAGCATTTAACCCTGGCTTGGTAGCTGCATTTGAAAAAAGAATGTTAGAGGAAGTAGAAGTAAAAGAAGATCCAAATAGCCTTGCAAGAGTACTTCTCCCGGTTCAGGATGGTGTTACTGGTGAAGTTATAATGACATTTACAGCTCCACTTTTTGATCCAGAGCGCAAGATGTTTCGTGGTACTGTTGCTTTTGATGTAAACATGACAGATGTAATTGACTTAATTGAGGCTTTAAATGTATCAGAAGAAGGATTCACTTTTTTATCTCAATCTACAGGCAATATTTTTGCAATTAACGAGCTTGGGGCACAGACATTGGGTTTCTCTCAAGATTTAGACAGCTTAGAGATAACGGGAGAAGGTGTAGGATTTAATAGACTTGAGAGAATCTTAGAAGAAAGCAGTTATGAATCTGTTCAAAACTTGAGTTTACCTGTGACTGATAAGGCAGAATACGAGATCATAAATATTGAAGGGCAAAACTACATGGTTGTTATGCAAAAGTTGAAGCCGTTTCAGATTTGGGTTCCCAATGACTGGTTTAGGGATGAAAGTTGGACGGTTGGATTAGTCATTCCAGAATCGGAAATTATAAATATAGAAAATGAAGCGAAAATGAATGGGGAAGATAACCAAAACACACTCTATATAGTTTTGAGTGGACTTGCAGCAGTTATCCTGTTTGGATTATCGTATTCAAAAGGTGTGAATGGTAAGAAGTCGAGTGAGGATAGTTAGGAATATCTGAGCTTTTATATGATACAATAAGAACGGTAAAATTAGAGAAAAATAGGAGGCAAATCAATGGAGCGTATTGACAACCGTAAGGTTGATGAAATAAGACCAGTTAAAATCACACCAAACTATTTGTTACATCCAGATGGATCTGTGCTAATTGAAATGGGTTTAACTAAGGTTATTTGTACTGCAATGGTAGAAGAGCGTGTTCCGCCGTTTCTTAAGGGCAAGGATTCTGGTTGGGTGACTGCTGAATATGGTATGATGCCAGGGTCTACACAACAACGTAAGATCAGAGCAGCTGCAAAAGGTAAAATAGATGGTAGATCTCAGGAAATACAAAGGTTAATTGGTAGGTCACTTCGTTCGATTGTTGAACTGGACAAGCTAGGTGAACGAACGGTTTGGATTGATTGTGATGTTATACAAGCTGATGGTGGTACAAGAACCGCTTCTATTACTGGAGCTTATGTGGCACTAATTCTTGCACTTGAGAAAATCAAAGCAAAAGGTTTGATTGAAGAGATTCCTGTTAAAGATGCAGTGGCGGCTATAAGTGTTGGAATAGTCAATGATACTGCTGTACTTGATTTATGCTATGTTGAAGATTCATCAGCTAAAGTAGATATGAATCTCATTATGACAGGTGACGGTAGATTTATTGAGCTTCAGGGGACAGGTGAAGAAGCACCATTTACACGTGACGAACTTAATGAAATGATGTCGTTTGGTGAAAAAGGTATTCGTGAGTTAATCGAAGTTCAAAATGAAGTTTTAGAATCTGCAAAAGTTTAATTAGAACAACTATAAGTTGTGCAAAAATAAGTGCATTATATAGTAGAAACACAAGCGTAGGATTGGACTTTTCCCAACCCTATGCTTGTTTTATAATAGTAGTATCAAAATATATGTGATTATCTAAAGGAGGCACAAGATGCAAAAAGTTGTACTGGCATCGGGAAATAAACATAAGCTGGAAGAAATTCAGGAAATACTGAAAGATTATAGATTAACACTGGAAACAATGCATGACGCTGGACTTGTTGATTATGAGATTGTGGAAGATGGAGATACATTTGAAGCCAACTCTCTTATTAAAGCAAAGGCAGTTATGGATGAACTGGGTATTGATACTATAGCAGATGACAGCGGACTAGAAGTAGACGCATTAGATGGAGCGCCTGGCGTTTATTCTGCGAGATATGCTGGAGAGCATGCTGATTACTTAGCAAATAATGAAAAGCTTTTGAAAGAGTTAAAGGATGTTCCAGATGAAAAACGTACTGCTAGGTTTGTGACAGTTCTTACAATGTTGTTTAAAAGTGGAGATACCATTGTTGTAAGAGGCGAAGTTGAAGGCGTAATTGGTCATGAAGCTAAAGGTGAGAATGGATTTGGCTATGACCCTTTATTTATAGTACCTGAGCTAAAAAAAGACATTTGCAGAGCTTGAAGCACACGAGAAAAACACTTTAAGCCATAGAGCGAATGCACTAAAACTTTTAAAAGTAGAGCTGGATAAATACTTGGAGGCATAATATGCGTATCGGTATTATTAGTGACACACATGGTGATACAGATTTAGCTGCTGAAGCAATTCGTCAAATGGGGGATGTTGATTTAATCCTCCATGCTGGCGATACGTACAAAGATCTTGAGACGTTATCAAAAGACGTGGATATTGAGATGGTAGGTGTAAGGGGCAATATTGGTCCTGCGGATCATGGTCCTGCTGAACTTGTACTTGAACTAAATGGGCGTAGAATATTTCTGGTTCATGGTCATCATTATGATGTAAAGCATAGTTTAATAAGATTGTTTTATAGAGCCCAAGAACTTGAAATTGATGTGGTTGTATATGGACATACACATTTGGCAATGACTGCTGTTGAGGAAAACATCCTTTTTGTGAATCCGGGTAGCATCGGTTTTCCGAGAGGAAGATACAAAAATAGCTATGCAATTCTTGATTTATCGGGTAAAAAACGTTAAAGCTGAAATATTGGAAATTGTCTAACTTTAATGAGTTTACACACTGGATTGCCTTCAAAGCCTTGTAAACACTGGGGTTAACACACTTAACACAGACTTAAAAAAAACTTTGCTAAAAGTGTTGACGCTACCCCATATTCCTTGTATAATAAATCTTGTCAGTTGACGGAGCGCTTGATTGACGGGGTGTAGCGCAGTTTGGTAGCGCATCTGGTTTGGGACCAGAGGGTCGCGGGTTCAAATCCTGCCACCCCGACCATTTGATTAACGATAGAGGTTAATCTCATACAACGCTCCATTAATTGATAAAATATACGCGTCACTAGCTCAGCAGGATAGAGCAACGGCCTTCTAAGCCGTAGGTCTGGGGTTCGAATCCCTAGTGACGCGCCATTAAATCTGGCGGCTGTAGTCAAGTGGTTAAGACACAGGATTGTGACTCCTGCATTCGGGGGTTCAAATCCCCTCAGTCGCCCCATTTTTTTTGCTCAATATTAATACATTGGGGATTAGCCAAGTCGGTAAGGCAGCGGACTTTGACTCCGTCATCCACAGGTTCGAGTCCTGTATCCCCAGCCAAATGTGACCCATTAGCTCAGTCGGTAGAGCACCTGACTTTTAATCAGGGTGTCCTGCGTTCGAGTCGCAGATGGGTCACCATTTTTATATATTGAATTCAAAGAAAATTCGAATGATTATCAACCAAGATATATGAAATGAGTAAAGGTCCAAGCAAGGTATGGATCTTATTTTATTTTTTGAAGAATTAATGTTATGTATAAAAGTTTTATATAATAATAGAAAGTTGTAAAATATACTGGAGTCATAAAAGAACAGTTTAATATTTTTGTGAATAATAGTATTTAGGGCTTGGAATTACTTGGTTTAACTGCTATAATAATTAGTGTTCTAAGTTGAACTCGGCAAGATAATATGCGGGATTAGCTCAATTGGATAGAGTAGCTGGCTTCGAACCAGTTGGTTACAGGTTCGAGTCCTGTATCCCGCACCAGAATGCAGCATTTTCAATAAATTTATTGAAAATGCTGTTTTTTTCGTTTACAGATGTTTTGTGGGAGACTAATACCTGAAATTACATAGAATTATTTGTAAGCTAAGGGTTATTATTGTACTATAGTGGAAGCGATAATAACGTGCCGTGGGGGATTAAATGAATAAGTACAAAATTATTTTAGGGGAAGTCTTGGTATTCATATTCCTATTACTTATAGCTGCTCTAATATCAAGCTCGAATAAAGTTGAGGAGATTTCAAACCTTGGTTCAGATGAGATAATTCTATCCCAGTCCCTGTCAGATAGAGTATTAATGCTCGATGGTGAATGGGATTTTTACTGGGGAAAGCTATTAGTCGGAGACGAATTAGAAAAAGTTACACCTGATACACAAATAAAAGTGCCTTCTGTATGGAATAGTGACGGTTATTCTGGGTCTGGAGCGGCGACTTATAGAAAAACTTTATTTTTTGATGATGCGCCAGGGATGTTGGCACTGAGGATACCACATTTGTCTACAGCGTATGAAGTGTATGCAAATGGAGAACGGGTCAGCAGTGCGGGTATTGTGTCTGAAAACGTTGATGAGATGACACCAGAGTATAAAAGATGCATTGCTGTATTCAATGTGGATAAGAAAAAGCTTGATATAGTGGTTCAAGTATCAAATAAAGATTATGCACGAGGTGGATTCTGGTATACACCATTTATTGGATCTCACGAAAGAGTTATAAGCAAGGTGACACTCAGAATCATAATAGAGGCGATTTTAGTAGGCATACTTCTAGTTATGTTCTTAAACCTTGTATATGTATATTTTCTTGATCGCAATCACTCCTATGTGATTCAACTGGCAGGGATGTATTTTTTTTGGTGCCATAAGGACATCAACAACTGGCGAATACATACTACAAAAAATTATTCCAGGTATATCGATGTTAACACTTGTTCGTCTCGAATATATATCAATGCTTTTGGGGCCTACTTTCTTTGTACTGTTTGTTTTAGGTCTGTTAAAAGTAAAAGGGAAAGGTCATTTTGATAAGATTGTAATTGCAGTAACTACATTGTTTTTTTGTGTCGATTCTGATCTTACCAATAGGCGAGTTTACAAGGTTTGTTGCACTTTATGAAGTCTATGTTGTATTAATCATGTTGTCTTTAATAAAAACACTATACGTTTCAATTCGAAACTCTAATCAAGGCGCAATAAGAATTGGTTTAAACATGTTTATATTTGTTGCGACAGCAGTTGTAGATAGCTTATATCATAGTAACGTTCTGACCTTGTTTGAAATTCCTATCGTACCGATATTTGGTATATACATAGTCATTAGCCATTCAACGATATTAGAAAGTATATTTTCCAATAACATGAAGCAACAAAAGGTACTAAATGAAAAGTTGAGTGAGCTTAATAATGTAAGAAACGAGTTTTTACATACTACTGCTAATGAAATGCAAACACCAGTGTCAAAGTTGAACAATATGGTAGAAAAAAAATTAAGACATGAACCAACAGGTCAGAATGCAACCAAAACTCTGGATATAATTTCAGCAATATCGAAAAAAAATGTATTATAGTGTCAATGATATTCTTGATATGACAATGCTAAATAATAACGATTTAGTACTTAATATTGGAACTTTTGATTTAGCAGAAGTTCTACAAGAGGCCATATACTTAAACTCGTACTTTTTGTCAGACAATTTCACATTTGCATTTGATGGTACAGAGCATTTATATGTAAAGGGTGATCGTGAAAGACTTTCGCAGGTGTTTCATGAGTTGATGTCATTTGTAATTAGAAATTACGAAAAAGGTACAATGACGTTTAAAACACTTGTTGACGATGATGTCAGGGTTTTGGTGTACTTTGATAGTGAACAAAGTAGTGACTCATCAACGGAAGGTTTTAAAGATGTTAACAAACTAGATTTAACGTTGACTTATTTAGAAACTATATTAAGAAAAATGAATGGTGATTTTCATATACTTAGTTTAAACAATGGGAATATGATGCTTAGAATTGCAGTTCCGATAGGTAGTAGAGGAACAGACTTAGGTGAACAGAAGAAGATATCTGTTTCGGGGGTAACTAACCATGAAGAACCTTTTAATCATCAAAATACATTAGCGAAACCCTTCATTGTTATTATTGATAAAGCCACAGAAACTAACATTCAAATATTTAATGGATTACAGGAAGCCTATGAAACTAAGTTTATATATACTGAGTATGATTTAAAAAATGTCTTATATTCAAAGCAAAAACCAGAGCTATTCCTAATAAATGCTAAGAACGTGTCAACCAGCTCAATCAAACTTGTTAAAAGCATTAGGGAATTACACAATCCGTTAGAAATGCCTATACTAATGATGGGTGATTCCATGAGAGAATTTTTTTTGTCAAAGAAGCATACAGTGCAGGCGTAAGTGACTTTATTAGGAATATGAATGCCTTAGACGAGTTTCAAAGAAAAATCAAACTTCATCTCAATATGCGAGAAGCTGCCGAAGCCCTTATAGAGACAAGAATGTATTACCTTCAGGCTCAGATACAACCTCATTTTATTTATAACACATTAAATTCTGTCCTTGCATTAATGGGAGAGGACATACAACGAGCTGAGGATCTACTACTTGATTTTTCAGACTATTTGAAACAGAGTATTTACTTATGGAGCAATACAGAAACAATACCAATCAAATCTGAAATAGAGTATGTCAAAATCTATGCCTCAATTGAAAAGGCAAGGTTTGGAGATAAAATCAATATTGAATATGACATTGAGGAGGGGATAAATTGTGAAATACCATCATTGAGTATTCAGCCACTTGTTGAAAATGCTGTCAAACATAATGTTGGTAAAAAGCCAGGGACATTGAATGTAAAGCTTTCAGTCTATAGTGCTGGAGAACATTTACATGTCGAAGTGAATGATAATGGTGTAGGATTTATAAAAGATAAAGAGAGCAGTAAAAATGGTGTAAACACAAAAGGTGCAGGGATTGGTTTAGAAAATATAAAAAAGAGAATCAATCATTATCTTAATGAGGAACTATCAATTGAAACAAACAAATATGGGGGAACTATGGCAGGATTTAAAGTAAATAAGGAGGATCATTGTGAAAGCAATTATAGTAGATGATGAACCTCTAGCGATCAGAAGGCTTGAAAGACTTCTTGAAGAACATGGGACTATAGAGGTTATTGAAGTATTCCATAGTCCTAAAGACGCGATAAATCACCTATCTGGTAATATTGATTGCGATGTTCTTTTCTTAGATGTATCAATGCCAGAAATAACTGGTATTGATATAGCGAAACATATAATAGAATTGAATGTTGATATAAAAGTAATTTTTTGTTACAGCACATTCTGAGTTTGCAATTGATGCATTTGATGTAAGTGCAGTAGATTATTTAATGAAGCCTATTCGAAAAGAAAGACTTGCAAAGGCGCTTGGGAAATTGCAGAGTGGTAGTGTTGTTGAAGTAAAGAAACAGAAGGATGAGTTTGTTGTGAATACTTTCGGAGGATTAAAAGCCCAATTTGTTGATTCAACGGGCAATGTGACTACATTGAAGTGGAGAACAACAAAAACGAAAGAACTATTTGCTCTATTGATAGACAATATGAATGTTGAGTTGAATAGATCCTATGTCATTGATATTCTATGGCCTGACTTTGATTCAAAAAAGGCTTATGCAAATTTGAATACTACAACATACTATTTGGCTAAGTCACTTAAAAGTATTGGTGCAGAAATGCTCTTGGTAAAAGATAAAACAAAAATAGGGTTTACCCATCAAGTAAGTTTAGAGTTTGATTTTAAAGTAGATTTCATTAAGTTTGATGCCATTATAAGTAAAGGTAAATGCAATTCGGATGAATGTGTTGAACTTTTTTCGATCTATAAGGGGCCCTATTTAGGGCAGGAAAACTACTTGTGGAGTTATTCAAGACAAGCCTTGATGGAGAATAGACTGCGTGCATTCATCGAGACAAAATATGAAACTATAAAGCATAATGAGTTAAAAAAGCAGAAAATTATTAACTCTTGCAGTTGAAAAGTTACCTAACTGTGAAAAGTTTTACACACAACTTCTTGATATCCTCAAAGCTAATAATGAGGAGGATCTGATTAAGGATTATAAGAATCAAATTGGAGTTATGAGAGAATTGTACTAGAAAAAAATAAATATTTTTGAAAATAAACGACCGTTGATACAGGCGGCTTAGAATCACACAGGACTTTTGTCATGTGTGATTTTTTTTGTATTTTTTTTTGAAATTAATCCAGTTTGTTTAGAATTTGTTTATGCGTCTTTGATATTTATTGAAAAGATCCATTACCGACGCTAAATGAGGTTCTAAACGTTATTGAAACACCAGAAATGAAACTGAATCTTGAAAAGTACAACACATTTAGTTCTGCTAACAAAGAATCCATTGCTAAAGAGCTTCTAAATAGAAGACCAGAAGAAGGCTATACGTATGACACGTTCTCTTCTACGTTTGGAGATCTTGTAATTGGTAAGTATAGTAGTCTAAACAAGAAGAAAGATAAGGATGATAGAGATGACGGCATATCGGTGTTTACTAGAGTTGTCGAGACAGAACCCAAAGTAGTAAACGTGGAAGAAGAATCTGTACCAGAAGCTGCAATTGTAGAAGAAATCATGTTTTCAGATATGGAAACACACTGGGCGAAAGACTACGCTGAGTTGTTAGCGGAAAAAAGCATTCTAAAGGGTATTGGAAATAAGAAGTTTGCACCTAACCTTGGAATTACAAGAGCAGAAGTTGCAACACTTCTGGTTAAAGTTGCTGGGTATGAAATTACGAACATTGAAAGTGGATTTACTGATGTAGAAAGTGACAAATGGTATGCAGACTACGTAGCAACAGCACGTATGCATAATATTGTTGCAGGTGTTAGTGATTCTGAGTTTGAACCTAATAGAATCGTAAGCAGACAGGAAATAGCTACAATGATCATGAAGCTATATAATAAGTCAAACGGGACTATTCCTGACAAAGATTATAATAGCTTTAATGATGATGATTATATTTATCAATATGCTAAAAATCATGTTGCTAACGCACAAAAAATTAGGTATTGTTAATGGGCGTACAGGCAATATATATGACCCAATTGCTGTCACACAACGTGGTGAGGCTGCAGTTATGGTCTACAAACTTCTTGAAGCATTAGCTATGTTATAGTATTAAACTAAAAGATGGTTCCCAGTGGGAACCATCTTTTTACTTCTTATTTATTCTTTTTAAGCATTGTGATCATATTTTTTACAGCATTAATTTCATCGTCATCAAGGCCTGTTAGATAATCCTCATGACTCTCTGCAACGCCATTATATAGCCGCCTGTACTCAGTTCGGTCAAGTAGGTAATCTACGCTAACGTCAAAGTAATCTGCTAAGGTGCGCAACGTGGTAGTGTCTGGATCACGTTTGTTTCTCTCATACATACCTATAGTACTTATAGAGACCATTAATAGGTCAGCTAAATCTTTTTGAATCAAACCTTTTTCAGTTCTAAGTAGTTTTAATCGATCTCCAAACATAATATCCCTCCATTCATATATTAGCACAATATGTGTGAATTTTGGAGTAAAACACTTAAAGTGGACTAAATGCATTGACTGCGCACAATATGTGCGATAGTATAAAAATGGAATTACTCCAAAATGTTTGGTTAGGACTGAGTACTGGAGGGATGACATGACATTGTCTGAGTTCAGAAAAGGACAGGGATTAACGCAGGTTGAAATGGCTGAGGTTTTAGAGGTTTCATTTTCGCTTTATTCCAAAATTGAAGCGGGCATTCGAAACCCAAGCTATAATTTTATTGTACGTTTGAAAGAAAAATTTCCTGATATTAAAGTAGATGATATTTTTTTTAGTTCGAATCGCACATAAAGTGTTATTGGAGGACGAGTGATGATGCAATATAAATCAAATCAAGCGGTTGAGTTGATAAAATGCATTCACGAGAATGATAATTTACAAAAGCGTGCAGAGGAGATTATACGTTTAAGACATTCCGCTTTACATGACCAGGTTAAAAGTCTTGAAAAAAAAGAAGAGAAGAACTACTTATTCTAATTAATAGATACAAACAATCTGTTGAGATACATACAGACGCATTATCCATTTTGACTGAAAAAATTAGAGGCCTATAGAGAGAGAATTCTTATAGATCCATCACTAAACTATGTTTGTGGTTCCATAAAAGAGAGTATTAAACAGCATAGTATTAATTTAAAGAGAGAAAAACATCTTGAAAAGGAGTATATTAAAGAACTTATTTTACTGAATGAACGAAATAAGATCCTGTCACAAGATGAACTAGCAACAGATTATATTCTAAAACTATTAATATGTAAGGAATAAATATTGATTTGTTAAGACTTTTCTAATCTTCTACTGGTAGAATGGGTGAAGATAGAGAGGTGAAATATGACTGAGAAAAGAAACAGCTATATACAAACTGCTTTATTTGCTGGTCTATTTATCATTTTGATTGTAGTGCTAAATAATGTACTTTCAGTGGGGTACCGATTAGGACTAGTACATTATTTGTTTGAGATAACGTTCTATTTTATCTGTGTAGGTCTTTTTTACGTATTTGGTTGCTATTCCGATAATAAGTGTTTTAAAAATGCCTAAGACAAGAATTTCAGACTTTATGACTGATCATCCTAATGTAGATGAAAAGCAACTTAAGAAAACAGTTGATCAGATGATAAAAAGCAAGTATTTGGATGGTGTCGACAAAGAACATATTAAATCGGCATTCGAAGATGGTACCACTGAGGCCGCTATACGTGATATATACATTGAGAAGGCCTTTAAAATAGAGACCGAAGTTGAAGACACAGCATCTTTGGTTTTAATGACAACAGCCATATCCCAAAATGGAATATTAGATGCAATTTCTATTCTTTATTACAACGTTCGAATGATTAAAAGGATTATTCGAATTGCTGGTTTCAGACCAACTGTTTCTCAAATATTTAGAATGATAAGAGATATATTTTTTTTGACAGCATTTATTTTCAATACAATTGAAGAGATTAATCCCGAGGAAATGTTGGAGGATGTTCTAGACGCATCGGGAGAAAAACTGTTTGGAAAGATCATTAGTAAAATATCAGGATCATTTATTCAAGGATGTTTTAGTGCATATATCACATTAAAAAATTGGCTATGTAACAAAGTATTGGTTATACATGACTGAAGAGGCGTTTACAGAAAAAAAATATAAAAAAAAGCAGTCAAGAACGGAAGCTCGTAAAGTTCTTGTTACTAAAGTTTTAAAGAAAACCATAGGTGTTGTACCAAAACAAGCGGTAGAATATGCTGGAAAAATATTTAGTAAGAAATCCAGTACGTTAGAAGAATAAGATGTGTAAAATAGCAATCAAAATAACGACTCTATATGAAATAATATAGAGTCGTTATTTTATTGTGTGCAATAATTTTACTTAATTCATTTTATTTCCATAACAATTTAAAAATATAATACATTAAAGTATTCCATCTAGACATGTTTACGTATAAACTTAATATAGAGTGGTTTGCACATATTGTGATAGTATATGTTATAGGTATTAAGAACTACTATCATCTACGTATTGAGAAATAATTTCAGATTTATATGTTAACAGTATGAACACAAGAACAGTGTAAATTATAAAGAGAGTAATTGCATTGTTGATTATCATAGTTAGGCTAAACCATGCCAATAGAGTTATTGAAAATAGAATTTCAAACAAACTATATGTTTTTTTTCTGAAATGTGATTTGTTTACAATTCTACCTATGTATCTTTTGGGGAGTGGATATTTATCAAATCGAAGTGCAAATCCATGAAGAATTAGCACGACACAAAGACCAACGAATAGCGTTCCGAGTGGTTTAAAAGTTAATGACAGAAAACCTAAAATTCCAAACAAGGCAGATTGTTTATACTTGTCCATATATACCTCCAAGGGTAAAGATTACGATTTATTAATATATATACAACTTCAATTGATTTGAAACGAAAATAGAAAAAGAAAAAAAATTTACAATTAAATGTTTATGTTACTAGGAATGAGTTCTACTTAAATAGTAGAATATACATAAAGAGGGGGTTCCATCATGAGAATAGCTATTTGTGATGATGAAAGAAGACAGATAGAAACTATAAAAGGGTATTTGAAAGATTCACTCGAAGGTATCGATTACACGGTAATTGAAGCTGAGAGTGGAGAAGACTTGATCGAAATTTGCAAAGATGAAGAGCTTGATTTAATATTCCTCGATATAGAAATGAAAGAGCTAAATGGTATAGAAACAGGCAAGAAAATGAGAGGAATGAATAAAGATGCAGTTATAGTGTTTGTAACTGGCTTTAGAGACTATGCTCTTCAAGCATTTGGTATTCGTGCATTTGACTATATTATCAAGCCTCTTACTCAAAAGAAGTTTGATGTATTTTTTCGCCGATGTTAAAAAACGTCTAAAAGAAATTAAGTTCAGAAATGAAAAGGACAGTAGGCTCTTAGTAAAATCTAAAAGTGTCATGGTTGAATTGTCCTATAATGAAATTGTATTTTTTGAAAAATCAGGACATCAAATAGTTGTACATGTAGATAATGGGGAGAATGTTGCGTATTACAACTCATTTAAGGAGTTGAAGAAGGAATTGGGGGAAGGACTGTTTGTTCAGTGTCATCAAGGTTATATAATCAATATGGATTACGTCTTATCTTATAGAGACAAGGTAGTGACCTTAAAGGAGGATTTTGGACAAATACCTGTTAGTAAGACGTATGTAAAAGTCGTAAAGGCAGCGATTGAAAATCGGTTGTTCAAGTAATGGGGGGGGAGAATGAGTTGATAGAAGGTTCATCAGTAATGGAGATAAGTTTTTTCCTTTTTGAGTATATGGTTCTTTATTATATATACTCTCAAGTGTTTAAACGACGATTCAATAGTCATATAGTTGAGATTGCTCTGATTTTACTTCTTACAACTATTAATTTTGGTATTGATCAATATGCGGGACTCATAAGTGCACCAGCAATGATTGTGAAAATCACGATTTCATTTGTGTTTTTCTGCGCAATATTTGAAGGCAAAATTCATCATATAGGTTTGATGTTTATAATTTGTGTCATAAGTATGGCTGTTGCGGACTTAGTCGCAGCGTTTAGTTTAGCCGCAGTATTCAGACTAGACAGTTTTGAATTTATAATGGTTGGATTTAATCGTTTAGGATTTGTTATTGTTGCAAAAACTATATTTATAATATTTTCAAAACTGGTTTTGTCTCGATTCAAAGATCTGAATAGAACTGATCCTAGATCCCTTAACCGAGTAATACTGGTGCTTCTGTTCGACGTTATATTTATTGTTTTAGCTCATGATATTTACCTTCAAAACAAAAGTGTGTTTGAAAGTGATCTTCCGTATATTGTAGGCGTTACTGTGGGGACTATCGCTCTAAGTATTATGGTTGTTAGGATGACAGAAAGTATAGTCACCTATGCACTAAAAGAGAAGGAATGGCAACTGCAAGAAGATGAGTATAATCGACAAATATTTTATTTAAACCACCTAGAAGACATTAACCATCAGATGAAGTCTATAAGGCATGATTTTAATCATCATATTGGGTGTTTACACGGAATGCTTGAGCAAGGGAACTTAGACCAGGCGAAGGAATACTCAGGCGAACTGGTACATGAAGCTGAAAAAATTCAATGTGGCATTTAGTTCTGAGCATCCAGGTATTTCGGGTTTGTTGAGTTCTAAATATCAAATAATGAGGGACAAAGGAATAGATTTACAATGGACAGTTAATCTTCCTGATTCCATGAATATTAAACTGATCGACTTGTCAGTTATTCTAGGAAATGCACTAGATAATGCTATTGAAGCAGTTGAAGTATTAGATGAAACAGAAAGAAATATTGAACTTAAAATCTATTTTGAAATGGATTATCTTGTAATTAAAACATCTAATAAGTTTAGAGAAGGCGTTCTTGAATATGACTTTTCAACGACTAAAGAGGATGTTGAAAACCATGGTTATGGTTTAGGTAATATCAAATTTGTGGTATCCAAATATGATGGTATATTAAAAATTGAGACTAAAAATAATGAATTTAGTTTGAATGTCGCTTTACCCAACGTAATTGGTTAGATTATTATCTCAGAGAGCAAAGTCATTGGACTTTGCTCTTTTAGTTTTTGAAATTGATATATTATTGTATTTAAACGCTCCAAACGTGTGATTTGAAGGGCTGAATATGAAATATGTATATAAACGAAACCAGTATCGAATTAAAATATAGGTATAGAGGGGCAAATGGTTGTAGATGGCGGTATGGGAGGCTCTATGATACATCAAATGTCAAGACGGATTACACGTTCTTTAATAGATAATGACATTATTAATTTTGATGATGTTTCAATATATCAATATGGAATGGAAGTAATGCTTGTAACTATTGTTGAAATTTTTGGGATGCTAGTACTGGCTTCAATGTTCGGATACTTGGTAGAGGCAGTGATATTTATAATGGCCTTTAGTTCCGTTCGAGTATATGCAGGTGGATATCATGCTAAAACAGTTCTTAAATGTTTTATTATATTTGTCATGTTGTTGGTTACTGATATAGCTGTATGTAATCTTATTAATGTAGTTAGATTCCCTTGGTTGTGTATAATACTCGCTTTAATAGCATTTGGGATTATATACATGTATGCACCAGTAGCGGTTAAGAATAGACCACTTTCTGAATCTGAAAGAGTAAAGTTCAGAAAGATTGCTGTGAATCTTTCTTTTGTATATTTGCTAGTTGTAACTACATTATCAGTTGCAAATATTTATAGCTGGTATGTAGGTGTTTTTTTCAATGGGATTGTTACTGGAAGCGTTAACGCTTATATTTGAAAAACTGAGAAAGGAGATTGTGGGATGAAGAACTTAATGTTGGAATTAGTTGCAAAAGCTGCCTTGAAAATTGCATACTCTGAAAAGAACAGAAGTTGCTTATTATCGTCTTATCAACCAAAAATGCCTCAAAAACTACTAAAGTCTGACAAATAATCAGCCCTTTCTTAAACAATTTATTCAATATTGAATAACCCCTTAGGCCTTATTGCCGAAGGGGTATTTAATTGTCAATAAACCGTAATAGCCATGACAAAATGATCATATATTTGAAAAGAAAATGTAATCACAATTTGGGTTGTAAAAAACTTTAAAATCTGGTATGATTGTTCTAATTGACTATACAGGGGAGGATTATAATGCATAAGAAAATAGCAGCATTTTTGCTGGTTATGGCATTAGCCGTATCAACAGCAGCTTGCACTCAAAATACAGAACCAGCTGAAGCATCAGCAGTCGTAGAATCATCACAGGAGGAATCTACAGAGCAGGCCGAATCTCAGGTTATTACAACTGAAAATGTAACGTCTACGGAGACGCTTACAGTTCTAGGTGATTCTCTAGAAATGGAAATCGATTATCCCGAAGTTCATGGAATGAATGATAAACTTGCTGAAGAGCGAGTTAATATGACAATACGTCAAGCATTTCGTTCAGAACATGCTCTTTTGGCTGGTGAAGCCAATGTAGTTGAATACAGTTACGATGTAACGCATTTGTCAGATCAGTGGATTTCTATCCGTTTTGACTTCACAACAGATCCAACAGGGAGTGGTAAGAAAAATTATCAACTGTTTACAAGCTTTACTGTGGATATGTCAACGGGAGAACCTATGCTTTTCCACAGCCTATGGAATGAATTAAACGCAGAAGAGCAGAAGAGCTTTATTGAGACGATTGATTCTGTTTTACCTGCAGATCAAGTTAATCCAATCACTGGTCCAGAATCATTCCCAGAAGCTTATATGAATGGCGATAATTTCGTAATGTACTATTATGATGATGAAATGAAAGAAATTGCGATGCCATTAGAAGCAGCAGTGGCTCTTCTTATCAAGTAAAAATTTAAAGCGTTAATTGAATATAAACCAAAAAAGGAGTAGCCATAGTGCTACTCCTTTTTT
>JDSF01000375.1_pt1 | contig 18707 bp, 16 predicted proteins | sample 199441 | NCBI WGS metagenome assembly JDSF01 (sample SAMN02592751, study PRJNA231836) | bioreactor metagenome | isolation source: continuous culture bioreactor denitrification-DNRA | place: Germany: Bremen
CAATGAGCCGACACGCCAAACTGATCTCCATAGAGATTTTTTATCCGCTTATCAACCAGGTTCATCCCCAACCCTCCACCTTCGAGTTTACGACAATACGTCCCCGCATTGTCTTCTATCGTAATGCGGATCAAGTCTTCTTCCCGTTCGGCCCTGACCAGAATAATGCCAGGACCAAACATATTGGCGATACCATGCTTGATGGCATTTTCAATAATCGGCTGCAGCGTAAATGTCGGCATTTGAACCTCAAGCAATTGTGGGTCAATATCGGTTTCAACCACCAACCTGTCTTCAAAACGGGCTCGTTCAATCGTCAAGTAGGAATTAACATGATCCATCTCTTCGGCCAGTGTCGCCAAATCATTTTCCCGTTTCAGATTTTTACGGAAAAAGTTGGACAGATGAAAAAGAAGATCCTTAGCCCGCAAAGCATCCTGTTCGATAATTGCAATAACTGTGTTCAGGGTGTTAAAGAGGAAGTGCGGGTTGACCTGGGCCTGAACCAGTTTCAGTTCGGAACGGGTCAGCATACTTTTCTGATCCTCAAAACGCGAACGTAACAGTTGCTCCGACAACAAACTCGCCAGCCCCTCCCCAAAGAGCGGTTATTTTTAGAAACAACTTGGTCTTCGGCTCAAACAGAATAATCGTGCCAAGAACATCTTTATCAGCAATTAAGGGGACCACTAAAGCCGAACCTAATGGACAGGTCGAACTGTGGGGGCACTTAAACGGCTCATGAACACCATCGGCGTAAAAAACTTTACGCTGGCTGATCGCCTGCAGAGCATAATTTGACGTCAACGGCTTCCCCGCATGGTGGTCCGCGCCAATACCGGAAAAGGCCAAAACCTTTTCGCAGTCGGTAATAGACACCGCTCCGACCCCCGTCTCCTTCTGGATAATATCGACCAGCCGAGAAGCAGTCTCCGAGTTGAATCCATGATCAAGAATTCCCAGGGTTTTTTCTGCAACTTTCAGTGCCTTGGCAGAAAAAATGGCTCCGACATTATCAACCATACGCTTTTGATCACGCATAATACTGATAAACAGTGCCGCTCCAATTGAATTTGCCAAAGTCATCGGTACTGCGATCACTTTGACCAGAGACCAGGCCTCAGAATAGGGTTTAGCTAAGAGAAGAATTATCATCATCTGCAAAGATTCAGCAATGAAGGTTGCCAACAGAGCAATGCGTGGATTGAACAGGTCACGCACACCGCTCTGGCGCATCAGATAGAGGTGAAACAGCCCACCGATGAGCCCTTCAACTGTGGTTGAGATGCTGCAGGAAAAGGCGGTGAATCCCCCAAGCGAATAGCGATGAAGACCTGCGGTAAAGCCAACGGCCCCACCGAGAACCGGTCCACCGATAAGGCCGGCCAACACCGCACCGATCGCCCTGGTATTCGCAATGGCATCACTGACCGGCATCCCGAAATAGGTGCCCATGATGGAGAATGCTGTAAAAACAAAATAGAGGATAATCTTCTGCTGGCGGCTGATACTTTCTCCAGTCAGAGGCTTGAAAGCCGGTGATTTGGTGAACAAATAGGCGATCACCATAAACACGGACATTTGCTGAATCAGAGAAAAAATCAACTGCATTGTTTAATCCTTCTATCCCATTAAGAACACTCTAAATCAATGACCATCCAGAATAAATACTTCTTAATTTCAAAGGGTTATATGGTATAAAACCAATCAATAGATATCTACACCATATCGTTGAGAATAAATGAAAGCAAGATGGCAGAGAGGTGTCACCCCAACTATTCCGAGACACTCTTCAACATAAACTCTCAAGAAAGAGGCAAATAGACACCTCCCATAGGTGTTGCCAAATCACCATAAACAACATATTTTTCATTGAACAGAGTATACTTGATTCACATCGATAACAAATTTAGATAAAGATCCCGTGAAAGGAACAGTTCATGCCGAACTTAAGACATTTACTGATTTTATTGCTTGTCGTTTTTACCTTAGCAGGGTGTTCAACCTCAACTCTCAAAGTCGAGCCAATCGAAATGACAGAAAATCCCAGCGCCAAAATTTTTGAGCTGGAGGAAGCCTTGACAGGAGGTCGGGCTGAACAAATTAATGTCCTTTCTCCAACCTGGTATACAAAAGCAGAACGATATCTCGACAAAGCTCGCTATGGTTTGGCCAACAATGGTTCAATTTCAGGGATCCTGACTAATGTGGCCTACGGACATGCCAATTTCAAAAAGTCACAGGAATATGCAGACGTAGCAAGAAAGACAATCCCAAATGTCATCAAGCACGTGATCTTGCCAATGCTGCTGGAGCAGCCGTCTATACTCTTGACTATCAAGGTTTGGAAAATGAGTTTATCAGCCTGACCATGGACATCGAGAATGATCACCAGGCGCGTGCCAAAAAGAATGAATCACGCGTTGCTCAAAAATATGCCGATCTTGAACTTCGAGCGATCAAAGAAAAGACCCTTGGCGAGGTAAGAAAGTTAATTGCCAAAGCTGAACGTCATGGAGCTGATGATTCAACGCCAACGATTCTAGCCATTGCTCAAAAGGCCTTAAGTGATGCTGACCAGTTTATCACAGAGCAGCGTTACGACCGGGAACGGATGCAAGAGAAAGCCAATGAAGCACTTTTTCAAGCTCAGCGCGTCGGTCAGATCATGACATTAAGCAACAAACTCAGCAGCATGAAGCCTGAAACGTTGGCGCTCTGGAGTGAGGCTCGCCTGCAACAGATTACCAACCATCTTGGGGCAAGAGATTTAAGAAACGAAACAACAGACCTGCAACTTGAAAGTATTATTCAATCGATTATTTCACTGCTTGATGACAACAAATCACTCAAATCATTACGCCAGCATGAAACAGACAATTACACCAGTAAATTGGAAGAGCTCCAAACGACAATTGATCAGCAGCGCAAACAAATTGCTTCGTTAGAAGGGGATAGCAAAAAAGTTCAAAAAGAGCGTGAAGCGATCGCCATCAAGGAAAAAGAAGCCAAAGCACGCTTGGAAGCGGAACGACTCTTCCAACAGATGTTTGTAGAAGTTCAATCGATGTTTGCTGCCAATCAGGCCGAAGTGTACAAACAGGCGGACAATCTGGTTATCCGCCTGAAAGCAATGCAGTTCCCGATTGGAAAAGACCTGATTATGCCCGAGAACTACTCTCTGTTAAGTCAGGTCCGGCAGGCCATTCGAATTTTTGGCGCTCCAGTGGTCGTCATTGAAGGTCACACCGATAGCACTGGATCAGCAGCGATCAATGAACAGTTGTCACAAAAACGCGCAGAAGCTGTGCGCCAGTATTTCATCGCCAACGGCACACTCGTAAAAGAGCAAGTGACGGCCATCGGCTATGGCTCAGAGCGTCCCCTCTCTCCCAATGACACTCCTGGAGGTCGGGCGGTTAATCGCCGTATTGATGTCGTCATTAAAGCAGAAAAAAGAACCGAATAAAGATGAGCGGTCAACAAACCATGAATCTTCAATATGCTAAATCGTGTATTGCCCTTTTCTTGCTTTGCCTCTTACCCTTTTGTGGGGTTTTGCCAGTGCCTGATGCGATGGCGGATCTCTATCGCTGGCGTGACGACCAAGGGCGCTGGCACTTTTCCGATTCTCCGCAAAATGTGCCGGTTCAAATACTTGAAACAGCTAAAGAAGCTCAATCAGAATCGGGGAACCTGAATATTATTTCGACACCCCCCAAACAAGCCCAGAATAAACCAGCCCTAAAGGGAGCAGTTTCGAAGGGCGAAGAAATTTCTATTCCCTTTACTGCCAACGAGGGCTATGCCGACCGCGTCATTATCGATATAACCTTTAACAACAGTGTCACGGCACCGATACTTGTCGATACCGGATCTCCCGGATTGGTGATTACTTCAGACCTTGCAACTCGCCTCGGGCTGATCGACCCCGATGGAAACAATCTTCTTGTTTTAATTTCAGGTATCGGGGGAAGAGAAATTGCTGCAAAAGCGATTGTCGATAAAATCAATATAGGCGCGATTACGGAAACATTTATACCGACCCATATCATCAGACCCTCATCGAGGGCCTATCAAGGGTTGATCGGCATGGATATTCTGTCCCAGTATTCCCTCACCATTGATTCTGCCAATAGAAGACTGATTGCTAAAAAGCTTCCACCATCCGAGAACCGACCAGGTGGACACAACAGTCGCTGGTGGCAAAAGAACTTTAAAGAACTGATCTACTATATGAATTTCTGGGATCAGCAAGCTGAGCTGATCGATAGTCACAATTCCCCCTATTCTCGCCTGACAAGTCGTTATGATCGGGTTAAAAGCTTTATCCTGACGCAAAAAGATGAATCTAAAAAAATCTATGAGAGGCTTGACCGCCATGCCCGCAGACACAGCGTTCCGAGACATTGGCGGCGTTAAAACCTTTTCGACAAATAGCGATGCATATTCGCTTCAAACGATAAGAAATCTGGCCCGAACCTGTTATTTATTTCAGTCGAGTCGCACAACCCGACAGGTTCCTGGAAAAATGAATTCAGAGATTCAATGAAGAAAGAAAAATTTGTCAGAGCATATCTGAACAGCAAACCCTTGCCTCTTGAAAATATTGTCGAAGCCAGACAAATGGAAGCCCGCAGAGCAGCCATGGCTGCGCGGGTTAAATTTGCAGGAACAATCGACACCATTGACATTGACATCGACACCAAGACAGGCCGCTCCCGTGTTAAAATTTACACCCCTCATGCACAGGCCCTTTTCCAGCCATCCTTTACATGCATGGTGGTGGATTCAGCATTGGCAGTCCTGACACTTCTGACAATCTCTGTCGGACCATTGCAGAAAACGCCAACGCAGTATTGATCAGTGTTGATTATGGCTTAGCCCCAGAACATAAATTTCCAGCAGCTCTGGAAGAATGTTATCAAATCGCCCTTTGGATCATCGATAATGATGTCGCCCTGAATCTCCGTAGCGATCAATTAACCGTCGCCGGTGACAGTGCGGGAGGAAACCTGGCTGCCGCACTCTGCCTCATGGATCAAACAGATCAGAACCTTGCGATCTGCCAACAGGTGCTGATCTGCCCGATGTTGGACCAGGCGACACCCCACGGTAATAAAGTGACCAACATGGAAGACCCTTTGCTGACAAGTGAGAATTGTCAGACATTCAGCCAGTATTATTTCAATGACCCTGCCGATTCAAACAACCCTCTGGCTTCCCCCGTCCTGGCAGATGATCTGAGGATGCTTCCACCAGCGATAATTGTCACCGCAGAGCTTGATCCTCTCGCACATGAAGCGATCCAATATGGTGCACAATTGCGTCAGGCTGGTGTCGAAGTCGTCCATCATCACTATCCGGGTCAAGTGCACGATTTTCCCCTCTTCGTCAAATCTCTGGACGATGCCAAAGAAGTCGCTGAAAAAATTGGCCATTATTTAGCGGATAAATTCTCCCTCCACAACTCTCGGATAAACTAGATTTAGTCTTCCAGACATGTTTTAATTATATCCTTGGGTCAGGATCTAGTCTGTCAGACTGAGGTTTAAAACTATGCGCATCGTTTTTATCTTTCTCATCCTTTTGTCTTTCCCATGGCAGCAATGGCCAGTCAAAATCCATGGACTCACAGTTTCTTTTTTGAAAATGACCTGTTTACAGGAACAGATAACGACTACACCAACGGGATGAAATACTCTCTGATTTCTCCAGATCTATCTCCACATATCCCTTTAAAGCGAACAGAGAAAATTTCTCGTCTCGTTCTCGATTTTTTCCATAGCTTGCCCATGCTTAAAAATGTACCTGAAGAAACCGGTCACAAAGTTGAATTGGCTATTGGGCAAAGCATGTACACTCCGCGTGATATCAGTCGCAATGACCTGATTCAGGATGACCGCCCCTATGCAGGTTACAGTTACCTGGCAAGTTCCTATCACCGTAAAAGTGATACAGGACAGGGCTGGAGTCAAATGGATACGACAGAAGTCCAAATTGGGATTATTGGTCCTTCGTCACTGGCCGAAGATGCTCAAAAATTTGTTCATCGTGTTCGTGACCTGCAGCGACCAAATGGCTGGGAACATCAACTGGAGGATGAACTTGGATTGGCTCTGGCATTTGAACGTAAATGGCTCTATCACCCGACAAAGCACAGGGGCTTCTGTGCCGATGCAATGACTCATGCCGGTGTGACACTGGGGAACGTCATGACCTATGTCAATGGAGGTGCTGAGGCCAGAGTTGGCTGGAATATTCCACGCAGTTTTGCCGTTTCAATGATCCGTCCGGCTGGGAGTACCTGGAGTACTCCTGATGCAGGGTTCAGTTCTTATTTTTTTGCTGCATTCAACGGTAAAATTGTCTTCAGGGACATTTTTCTAGACGGCAACACTTTTAAAGACAGTCATCATGTCGATAAAGAACCGCTGGTCGCAGAGATGTCCACCGGCCTGACAACACGCTATAAGCGTCTTTCTCTCAGTGTTGTCTATACCCGGAAAACCCGAGAATTCAAAAAACAAGAGAAGAGTCATGGGTTCGGATCGCTGACCTTAAGTTACGCATTTTAGATTTTACGGGAAAGGCGATAAGCAAAACTTGCAACGATAATGCCTTTGCTGGAACGCCCAACCTCGAAATTCCTTTGCCACATAGACGAATTGAGCCTTGACGCCCTGCTCACAGGCATTTGCACGGCATAAGACTCTTACGATACTGCTTTTTACGCTATACTGAGAGCCCAGAGATACAAAACATCAACTCAAATCATAGGCCACAACATGCAAACTCAGGACAAACTACTGACTTACGGCTTTGCCATCTTCAGCCTCATCACCTCATTCCTGTTTGTTTTTTATGCCGTTATCGTCAATTCCAGCCCCAATGCTTCAGAATGGCTGAAAACCTTTGCTTATGTCGTCGGTGGTTACGGCCTGTTCAATATTTACATCGTCAGTTGGGCCTGGCGTAGCGGAATTGCCTGGGCACCGAAAGCCAACATGGTCATCGGGATCTGTTTTTTCGGCGTGTTTGCCATGGAAACGTTCAGAGATGGTGTCCAAGACCTGACGACTGAAGTTTTTAGCGTTATGGGACTCGCATCGATATTGTTAGTGAACTGGTATGCGGTCAAAAAGATTGTTGCCAGAAAAAACAATTAAGACCCCCCTGTTTTCTTCCAACATCAAGAATAACGAGTGGCGCGGCATATTTTCCTTTGATCTCTTGCTCGAAGCCATACGAACACTGTATGATAGGTAGTCAAACACAACACACTCAGGATCTTCAATTTTTTACGTGATATCAAAGGATTGTAAAAAATCATGACCCATAAGATCATCATCCGTTCACTCTGCAGAACCTACAGAAAATTGTACAACTGCTCAATGCTGTACCACTAGCTCCTGTCCAGCATACTGGATACGACCATCATCACGTCCGTTTTTTTTCGATCTCGGACGCTTTGAACAGTTAAGGAGCAAATCATGTCTGAACAGAACAATAACGATACACACACACCTGAACGCCCAACCTGTGCCGAAGGTAATTTTTATTCGAAGAAAGAATCAGCTAGGTCCAGGGATGAATCTCCGCGTCCAGCATTTACGAAAATTAAGTGTCGAAACCGCCCCCAGTTTATCGATCGAACGAGCTCTACATGAGACCACCTTTTACAAGGAAAACTACGGTAAATATTCTATTCCTGTCCTGAGGGCGCTGAACTTTCTGGATCATTGTAAGAAGAAAACCCTCTATATGGGAGAGGGAGAGTTGATTGTCGCTGAACGCGGCCCCACACCAAAAGCAGTTCCAACCTTTCCAGAATTGACCTGTCACAGTGTTCAGGACTTTCATGTTCTCAATGAGCGTGAACAACAACGCTATACCATCAGTCAGGAAGATATTGATATTTACGAACAGGACGTTATCCCCTACTGGCAAGGGAAAACCATCCGTGAACGGATTTTCAGCCATGTTCCTGCGGAATGGAGCGCTGCCTATGAGGCTGGGCTTTTTACCGAATTTATGGAACAACGCGCACCTGGCCATACGACCATGGGGCCACAGCTCTACCAGAAAGGAATGCTCGATTTCAAAGCGGAGATCGTCACAGCGATTGCTGCTCTCGATTTCCTGAACGACCCTGAAGCGACCGACAAACTGGAAGCTCTTAAGTCGATGGATATCTCCTGCGATGCGGTCATCGTCTTTGCCGAACGCCACGCCGACCTGGCCGAGCACAGGGCCAAGGCTGAAACCGACCCAAAACGCAAAGAGGAGCTGCTCAAAATTGCTGACGTCTGCCGCTGGGTTCCGGCCAACAAGCCGCGCACGTTCTGGGAAGCGATCCAGATGTATTGGTTTGTGCATCTCGGAACCATCACAGAATTGAACGGCTGGGATGCCATGAATCCCGGACACTTTGATCAGCATCTGGCTCCCTTCTACAACGCTGAGATAGAAGCGGGCACCCTGACGCGTGAAGAAGCCAAAGAACTCCTCAGCTGTTTCTGGATCAAAGTCAACAACCATCCGGCGCCGCCAAAGGTTGGCATAACCGCACGCGAGAGTGGCACTTACAACGACTTTACCAACATCAATATTGGTGGTCTCAATGCTGAGGGCAAAGATGCCGTCAGTGAAGTGTCCTACATCATGCTTGAAGTCGTCGAAGAACTGCATCTGCTCCAGCCCGGAAACTCAGTCCATGTCAGCAGTAAAACCCCTGATCGCTTCCTTGAGGCGGCTTGCAAAGTTATCCGCCAGGGGCATGGTTATCCGTCGGTCTTTAATCCCGATATCTATATCGTTGAAATGATGCGTCAGGGAAAATCGTTACCCGATGCCCGCGAGGGAGGTTGCAGTGGTTGTATTGAAGTCGGAGCCTTCGGAAAAGAAGCTTTCCTGCTGACCGGATATCTCAATGTGCCCAAGATTTTCGAAATCACATTGAATAATGGGATAGACCCTGTCACCGGAAAGGTTGCTGGTATCGCAACCGGTGATCCGCGTGAGTTTTCATCCTACGATCAACTCTATGATGCGTTTAACAGACAACTGAATTTTATCATCGACACCAAGATCCGGGTCAGTAACTACATCGACCGTATGTTTGCCAAGTATGCTCCGGCCCCCTTTCTGTCGGTCGTTATCGATGACTGCATAAAAAAAGGCCGCGACTACTATGACGCTGGCCCACGTTACAATACCAACTATATTCAGTGTACCGGCTTAGGCACAACAACGGACAGTTTATCGACAATAAAAAAACATGTCTTCGATGACCAGACATTCAGCATGGAGCGCGTTCTCGATGCGGTTGCCAAAGATTTTGAAGGCGAGGAATTTCTGCGCCAGACGATCCTCAACAAGACCCCCTTCTTCGGCAACGATGACGACTATGCCGACGACATTGCTCTGAAAATTTATAACGATCTTTTTGACGCCATTGACGGTAAACCGAACACCAAAGGAGAAAGCTTCCACCTGAATATGCTATCAACAACCTGCCACATCTATTTTGGCAAGGTTATGGGAGCGACTCCCAATGGACGTTTCGCCGGAAAGTCAATTTCAGACGGGACTTCTCCGTCACATGGAGCGGACACCAACGGCCCATCAGCGGTTATCCGTTCAATGACCAAGCTTGATCAAACCATGTCGGGCGGAACCCTGCTGAATCAACGCTTCCTTCCAAGTCTACTTAAACGTGATGAAGACATTAAAAAGCTCGGCCATTTAATTCGTAGCTATTTCACTCTAGGTGGTCACCATATCCAATTCAACATCGTCGATACGGCCACCCTGAAAGCCGCTCAAGAATGCCCGGAAGATTACAAAGACCTACTCGTCCGCATGGCTGGTTACAGCGATTATTTCAATGACATGAACGCTGACCTGCAACAGGAAGTGATCGACCGAACAGAAAACGATGCGTTCTGATTATGTCAGATTCCCCTGTTTTTACCCGGGAATCTGACATCTCAAAAAAAGATCAGAGAAATAAATCGAAACCCAATACCGTATTCCATTGCAATACGGCGATATTTCAGCGATAAAGCATCAAAAAACATCCCCATATGTTCATCTGATTCATTGACTAACCAGGAGGCACATCGATAATGAGCAATACAGCACTACGTGAAGTAAGTATGATTGAACTCCATGATTCTGGTGTCTGCATTTATCCAGAAAACAAACGCGCTGATGGATGGCAGGAATTTTCGGAATACGAGGGCAGTGAATTTGTTATTTCAGGTGAAACAATAAGCCATATCGCACAGATTTTAGGGATCAATCCTCAAAACATTGAAATTCCAACAGCAATGGATGGATCCTCAGAAATTCTCAAGCCAGAATGTATGGAATTCAGCATCACAAAAAAACGTCTCCTCGTTGGTGAAAAAGAAGATTCCAGACGGTTTGGTGGAATGATAAAGATCAGAGGAATCAGAGCTTCAATTGAAGGTCCACAACTTTTAAATATGGAAATTGATCGTTATTACAAAGATGATGAAGGTCTGGAAGAATACACCCAGGCCATTACTTACTCAGGTAATTTCACAGTCTGGTGGAAATAAGTACATAGCATTATCGCCCTTCCCCGACTTCTGCAATGGGGAAGGGCAATCAAGAAAGCCCTCCCTTACCCTCACCCGATCGGGCACCATCTCTCCCAGGGAGGAGGGAAATTGACCCACGACTGCAGGTGTCGGCAAAATAACCATCAGAGGACTCACCATGCTCTCCCCCTACATTTTCGACATTAAGCGCTATGCCATCAACGATGGCCCCGGCATACGGGTGACAATCTTTTTCAAGGGCTGCCCGTTGTCCTGCCTCTGGTGTCACAACCCAGAGAGTATTTCTGCCCACCCCCAGAAGATGTACAGCTCGGCCAAATGTATCGGCTGTGGTGAATGTGTCAAAGCCTGCCCCAACGCAGCCTGCACTTTGACTGAAGATGGAATCATCACCGATCCTGGAAAATGCGATCTTAACGGAGCTTGCGCCCGTATCTGTCCGACCTTGGCTACAGAAATATCGGGACAGCAGTACACAATCTCGGAACTGATGAAGATCATCGAAAAGGAAAGGCACCTATTCGATCAGTCGGGCGGCGGTGTGACCTTTTCAGGTGGGGAGCCCTTGCTCTACCCTGAATTTCTCGGTCAATTGTTACAACAGTGCGGCGAACGCAGCATTCATCGCACCATCGATACCTGTGGCTATGTTAAAACTGAAAACCTGCTAACTGCAGCCGAACAAACCGACCTGTTTCTTTACGATTTCAAGATTTTTGATAGCGATCGTCACAAGCAATTCACCGGTGTTGATAACAGACTCATCCTATCGAATCTCCAGGCATTGGCCGACTCTGGTGCTTCCATCCAGATCCGCATTCCGCTGATCCACGGTGTCAATTCCGATTGTGCAAATATTGAACAGACGGCGGCCTTTATTGCGGCGCTTTCAGGCGAAAAAAAGACTGTCAATCTGCTTCCTTATCATGCTATAGCCACTCATAAGCATACGAAACTTGGCAGCCAATATCTGGCCAACGATTTGGAAGAACCGAATGAAACCGAACTGCAACAAGCTTGCAGAATTTTTGAAAAGCAAGGCCTGACAACCATCATCGGTGGCTGATCGACTTCTGCTTTATGAGTCAGCCCCATGACAAAAAACTCGGCACCGCAAAGCTATTCCCAGATCTTTCGTTTCTGGCTGCCGCTAGCCCTGACCTGGCTGATGATGTCGGTCGAAGGTCCCTACGTTGCGGCAATCATCGCCCGTCTAGCGGGAGAAAAACTGAATCTGGCTGCCTACGGCATCGCCTTCGCCTTTGCCCTGGTTGCCGAATCACCAGTCATTATGCTGATGAGTGCCGCCACAGCACTCTGTCGCAACTGCCGTAATTATCTAAAACTGAGAGACTTTTCAATCCTCCTCAGCTTGGCGGTGACGATCCTGCTGGCGCTGTTTCTTATTCCTTCAGTATTCAATCTGGTCATCATTACTCTGCTTGACCTTCCAGATGATATCGCCAGATTGGCCCATACTGCCCTGCTCTGTTTTCTGCCCTGGCCCGGTGCCATCGGCATCAGACGCTTCTATCAGGGCGTCCTGATTACTGCTCACAAGACGCGCCGGGTGGCCTTCGCCACTGTGTTTCGCCTACTGAGCATGTCTGCTTGTGCTTTTATACTCTACCGCTTCAGCCATCTGGATGGTGCAGTGATTGGTGCCATTGCACTGTCGACCGGAGTCAGTTTTGAAGCGCTCTTCACTCGCTACCTGGCCCGCCACGCGATTGAGGCTGTGCTCAATACAGAACCACTTGACAACGACCCTGATTTAAACCTGAAGGAGATATGGAACTATTATCTTCCTCTGGCCATGACGCCCTTTATTGCGCTCTCGGTTCATCCACTAGTCACCTTTTTCCTTGGTAAAAGTCTGTTTGCCATCGAATCGCTCGCAGTTATGCCGGTCATCCACGGCCTGAGCTTTGTTTTCAGATCGGTCGGATTATCTTACCAGGAAGTCGCCATCGCCCTAATTGGGGAGAACCGCGCCAACTACCACAAAGTCAGAAACTTTGCCATAGGCCTGGGAATTACGACCACAGCAGGCCTGTCACTGATAGCCTTCACTCCACTTAACCGCATCTGGTTTCATGATGTGTCAGGTCTGAGTTTGGCTCTGACCGACTTTGCCCTCTTGCCATTGCAGATTCTGGCGATTTTCCCAGCCCTGACCGTTCTGATCAGTTTCCAGCGCTCAGTTCTTATTGTCGACAAAGTGACCAAACCGGTTTCACTGACCACCTTGCTAGAAGCAGGCGGAATCTTTAGCGTATTGGCGGTGATAATTCTTTACTCTTCCTTCCGGAGCAGTCGCAGCAGCAACAGCTTACGTCAGTGGACGCCTTCTAGCCATTACCGTCCTGCATTTAAAGATGAAAAAACGGGATAATGTCAATTTCCTACAAGAATAGATAGACCGCAGTCTCTATTCTTCAGGCATGGGTGTAGATACAGATTAAGGAGCTTTTCCATGTCATCGACAGAACTAAACAGGTCAGGCCTCAGCGGCCACTGGTACATTATAATCGGAGCCTTTCTCTGGGGGACAACCGGGACCGCACAAGCCTTTTCTCCGGCCGGCTTTGACCCTAAAGTAATCGGCACTCTGCGTCTTATCATTGGTGGTGCTGCACTGCTATTTCTGGCAGCAAGACATAAAGATATGGGAAGCCTCAAAGACTGGAGGTTCCTGCCTGTTCTGGTGGCAGCACTTCTGACGGCCAGTTATCAGATCTGCTTTTTCACTGCAGTCTCAAAAACCGGAGTCGCTGTTGGCACTATCGTTGGTATTGGTAGCGCCCCTATTTTTGGCGGATTACTGGGACGATTATTCCGCGGTGAACACCTGAACAGACGCTGGTTCGTTGCAACCATACTGTCGGTCTGCGGCTGTAGTCTTCTTAGCCTGAGCGAAGGCAATGTCTCAGTCGACACTGTTGGAATTCTATTCGCACTTGGTGCCAGCATTTCCTACTCTGCCTATACTCTGGTCATTAAGGGCATGCTGGACAGATTACCTCCCAATGCCGTCATGGCTGCTGTTATCTGTCTCGGTGGGGTTATTCTCAGCCCGTTTCTGATCAACGTCGATCCACAGTGGCTGTGGCAACCACGCTCCATCATCGTTATCCTCCATTTGGGAATTATCAGCATGGCTGTGTCCTATTGGTTTTTCGCCCGCGGGTTGGCAACTGTTCCGGTCTCAAGCGCTACGACACTCTCACTCGCCGAACCTGCAACGGCCGCAGTCTTAGGTATTGTCGTTCTGGGAGAGCAGATGACATCCCAATCGCTCTTAGGCATTGCACTGATCTTCGCTGGACTGGTTGTGCTTGTCGCTAAACGTAAAAGAATTAATAGTCTCGAGGTTTAAATGAAATCAGCAGCAGTCGCAACAACATCAACCATTGGAGGTCATTGGTTCATCCTTGGAGCGGCCCTATTATGGGGCACCTGTGGAACTGCACAGGCATTTTCTCCAGCTGGATTCGACCCAAAAGTGGTGGGAGAGCTCCGTCTGGTCATTGGCGGTACTGCTTTAATGCTCATGGCAATCAAAAACAAAGAGCTTGGGCAATGGAGTGACTGGAAGGTTCTGCCGACCCTGATTGCCGCTTTTTTCATCGCCAGTTTTCAGATCTGTTTTTTTTCGGCGGTCGCTAAAACGGGAGTAGCAGTCGGTACAGTGGTCGCTGTCGGTAGCGCCCCTATTATTGGCGGTCTGCTCGGCCGCATCTTTCGCGGCGAATACTTAAGCAGACGCTGGTATATGGCAACAGTTCTGGCGATCAGCGGTTGCACATTATTGAGCCTGTCATCTGGCGAGGTCACCGTGGATCCCATCGGGATACTATTTGCCTTTGGCGCTGGGATTTCCTATGCGGGATATTCCTTAATGATTAAAGGGATGCTAACCCACATTGCTCCAAATGGCATTATGGCTGTCATCGTTTGTCTTGCTGCCCTGCTCCTCAGTCCGTTACTATTCGATATTGATCAAGAATGGTTGTGGCAACCCAGTTCTATTCTGGTGCTTCTCCACTTGGGGATCATCACCATGGCTGTAGGTTATGCAATTTTCGCCATGGGACTACAAACTGTCAACATTGCAACAGCAACAACCCTGGCCTTAGCTGAACCTCTCACTGCAGCAGTGCTCGGTGTTGTTGTTCTCGGTGAATACCTGACAACTCAAGCCATGTTTGGCATTGCTCTTATTTTTTCAGGATTGGTTGTGTTGGTAATAAAGCAGCGCATCCCTTCTTAATGGGTTCATTCCACCTCAATAAGCTAACAATCAAAAGCACCGCCAAAAATCATTGACGGTGCTCTTATCCAGGATGGTTTCTTTTAGTTAGTCATCAGGTGTTGCATCATTGGAAGAAAATTCAATCGGTGTAATCCGTCGGAACCAGATATCACTCCCTTCAAAGTGAGTTGGATCCTCAGGATTAACAGGAGCCAGTTCCTGTATCCAGGAACTGTAAAAGCGTGACCCATCCGGCGTCATGCGCAATTGGACTTCACCCTGCTCCGAATCCCCCTTGGCCAACCAGGCCCAACGCGTGACTGTCTCACCGGCATAATCACCACTGCTGTCAGGGTTCACTTCAAAAGTATCCTCAATCAAGGTTGTCCCTTTATCCATCGAGAAACTGTAGAACAGATCCTCTGGAGCTTTCTCGACATCGGGCAGATTAGTTGAAGTTCCATAAGCCAGGTAGAAGACATTTCTATCCTGCTTGTCTTCATCAACCCCGGTCCAAACCCCATTTTTCTTGATGGTCCCCGGGACCGCGACAATACGCGGCTCGATAACGCTAGTCTTGTTGTTCTTGAGCAGCGAAACATTCCGCGCAGGCTCATAAACACCACCGCCATCATAGGACGTAATAACCTCATAATGCTTTGTTGCATCGGTGGATGCCGATCCATCCTCTCCAACTTCCGAACCTGAAATGCCATCAGGATTGATAAAATATCCGTGTGTTCCACAGCAACTTCGGCATCCGGGTCAGTGGTCCAGGTTGAACCACCGTTGAAGGAACGTCGGATATAGAAATCATACTTATCGTGGGCGTTGCGCGAAGCAGCCCAGTTAGGTGTGTAGGAGTAACCCATGACGACAAAGTCACCACGGATCCCACCGCGATGGGCTCTGGCATCTTCGTAGGGATTAACCCCTGATTTTATCGACAGATTTGCTTCCGGTTGCGTCCAACTGCAGACCTTGGTCCCTTCACCCTTGGCATTCTCGTCCCGATCGGGATTAATCCAGGTGACAACCGGTGTTACGGTACTGACATTCTGTACCGCTAATCGAGTATCCGTATCATTATGTGGGATGAAGTTTTTCGGCGCCCAAGGGTTGCCACTAAGAATATTTCCAGCAGGATCCTTGACCACACAACGGCGGGCCATGATGTCTGACGGACGACCTGCACCTTCTTCACCTTCCTTATAGAGAACGATTAAAACCGTGCCGGAATTGTTCGGCTCTTTGAAACTGCCATCCGTTTTTGTCCCTCCAAAAGCAGCCGTTTTTGACTGCAAAATGAAGCGTGGCCGGCGGGCGTTCTCATAAGCGAGAATCCAGTCACCTTTCCAATCAAGGATCTGGTCACCTGCATCAGGGTTAGGGATCGGAACATATTCTCCTGTTGTCTCGTTATATTCCGAACCGAGATATTCAGGCTCCACAGCATAGAGGACATTTCCTTCATCATCGGTTTCCGGCAGATTCAGAATCGTCCCGGCACTCACCAGATCAGGATTCTGGAAATCGAAGCTATGATAGATGGCATTTTTACCTGAATCAGGGAAGGTTTCATACGGATCATAGCCACTGCCATCCTGCATGCCCTCACCGTCACTGCTTCCGGCATCTTCATCCGGTCCAAGCCCGACCCCCTTGGTTTCTTCGTAGGCCATAATGGCCCATGCACTTTTGGTTCCATCCGGTTTGGTATAGGTCTGCATAAACAAGTTAGGACGTGCAGCACCAGTGTTGCCATCGAGAGCCCGACCATCGGCGGTAACGACAACTGTTTTCAACTCACCTTTCTGGTTGGTGAACTGATAGAGAGTGCCTTTATTTGCAGCTGCGTTCCAATCAACGACATCCCCTTCTTGGACAAGCTCACCGTCCCAGTTCCAGAGGCTATCAATTATGTAGCCATAACGGTGCGAACCGTCACTGAGTTGATCAGAACTGGTCTCATCGTTATAGATCGGGATAAAGTTCCCCTCAGAATCTAGCTCAGGTAATCCACTTGCATCCAGCTGAACCCACATATTCTCAGTGTTAACAACATCGTTGTCAGAAATTCTTACAGGCAACGACATCGGCACCAAAGCTTTGGGGCGGCCGGCAAAATCGATATCATCATGTTCCGGATCACCGCCGGAAACAAAGTTTTCATCGACTTTGGCAAAATCGGCCCAGGTAATAAAGCTGTACCAGATATCGGTCTTGTGGTTGGTGGTTGCCCCCCCCCCAACCGGGACCAGGACCTTTTGCTTCACCCGGACGCAACCCGCCTGGATCTTCCTGCCATGAGATTCCGAAACCGGCACCATCTGCAGCCCCCATGAACACCTGATTGGCGTCTCGTCGGCCGGACGTCAGACGTTCTGGTTTAAACCAGACAATATCACCCTCGAAACGTCCTACCCCTTTAACAACATCAGCCGCTGTCGCAATAATCCCTCGAGCAACCCAAACGGCACTGTAAGGAACTTCACCAACCTCAGGATAGCCTTCATCGGTATAATCAACCGAACGCTGATGACCACTGACTCCCCAAATATCATCGCTGTAGTAGGCATCATCATATGGATAGTCAGGTTCACAGGACTCGGTTCCATCTTCGACCTTTCCGGTACAATATACAGCACAACCGGTTTCAGGTGTTTCTACCACCTCAGTTGTCGGATCGTCGCAGGTCTTGATCGCATAGCGTGGCTTGCCGCCTCTGGCAAACTTGCTGGTCCAGGCAATCAACATTTTATTGCCTTTAACCTGAAATACTGGCTTCTTGCTATGACCATAAAACTCTTCCCCACTTGCGAGTTCAAAGGAAGACCGGTCTGCCATACGCGAAAGATTTTTGCGTTTCCAGGTATTACCGTCATCACGGGACACAGCCGCCCAGATATCATGAGCTTCTGTTTCTTCGTCAGCATCGGTATAAACCACGATCAACGGTTTCGCCTTATCTGTATCGCGAATAAAATGACCCTCTTCATCGTAATATTCGATGGTGACCGGATCTGGAGCGCTATAAAGTTCAGGATCATCAGGATAATCTGAATCAGGAACCAGAGCGGCATTCGCTTTCAAAGCAGGAAACCAAACCCCCATGACATTCAGCTTGGACTTTGAGCTTCCCAGTAGAGGTGTTTTCGAGACATTTTTTCTAAACATGATACTGTCGAGGGTTTTATCCAAATGAGCCAAGGCATCCTCAACATCGACATCATTCAGGTAAAGAGGTGGGTCGCCGGCGGCGGCCAGTTCGATCGTCTTGGCAATAATCTCATCGATCTGAGTCGTATCACCAAAATCGAAACTGTCGTATCCCAGGTTTTCCATGGCTTGTTCCAGATACTCGACAACATCGGGAGTAATAGAGATCCCCTTGTCGGGGTCGGCATCGCTGTCGAGACTCTGCAGTAGGCGGGCCATATTGCCAACCTCAGTGTTGGTCGTGTCAGCCATCTCAAACATGTCGAGAGGAGAGATTTTCTTGGCTGCGACCGTACTACCCAAAACATAGTCGCCAATCGACAGGGTGACTGTTTCATCAGGAAAGTAATCAAAAGCACCCGCCTCATCGGTCAGGTTACTGTGGGTCGGTGTCCGAAATGTCAAGCCTTCAACCGGGGAATCGATAAAATGGCCACGGCTCGGATGGGACAGCATATAGCTGAACCACCATCCCTTGCCTACCCCTTCAAATTCCAGATCATCCAAGGTCTCTTCATCTATATCACCGTACTCAGTATCAGCTCCAAGACCGGTATATGCCCAAGCGGAACCTGCACCTACGGGATCACCGGTTGGTCCGAGTTTTACAGCGCTGACGTGAACAGCAATGTTCTGGACAC
>JDSF01000376.1_pt1 | contig 18662 bp, 24 predicted proteins | sample 199441 | NCBI WGS metagenome assembly JDSF01 (sample SAMN02592751, study PRJNA231836) | bioreactor metagenome | isolation source: continuous culture bioreactor denitrification-DNRA | place: Germany: Bremen
CTGATTATGAAAGATCCCTGCATCTGCAGATCGTATCGACTGTACCGGCAAGTGGATAGTTCCGGGCCTGGCGGATGCGCATGTGCATCTCCTTTTCAATGCCTTGGATCCCTTGCTGTTCTTGGCAAATGGGGTGACTTCAGTTCGCAATATGGCGTCCTTTACTGATGCCGGTCGGGATGATGCAAGGTTTGCCTTCAGTGACCATCTGGAATTCCGGGACTCGGTTCGAAAAGGAGAAGTGCTTTCACCTTGGGTGTACCAAGCAAGCCCCATTCATGAAGCGAGAACGGGCAAATACTTTGATAAGTCGCTCTACTTGGACACAAAGACGGCCAACGAAGGGGTGGATGCTGTCCGGAGGGCTAATGAGAAAGGATTTGAATATTTCAAAGTGTACAATAAGCTTCCCTCAAGCGCATTCTACAGTATTGCAAAAGAGGCCAAGAAGTTGGGTTTTCCTGTGGTAGGGCATGTTCCTCATGAGGTAGGAATTGAAGAGGTAGTCGATGGTTCCTTGATGCACTCCATTGAACATCTGACCGGTTATATCAACCCATTTGGCACATTCAAGATAGAACCCGAAATACTTGATGAAATTGCAAACCGTACTGCCGAGGCAGGAATTTGGAATATCCCTACATTGGAAGTCTGGAGGAATATCGTTGCTCCCGAACATATTGATGCCATTGATGCTGATCCCTGGACACGCTATATATCTCCGTCAAATCGGGCATTCTGGTCTGCATCAGTAGAATCATTTTCCAAGCTCATACAGAAAAACGTGGAGGGGTACTCTGTATTGCCCTCTGATCACATGGAAGATTTTGCTTTGATCGTGGAGGCACTTATCAGGCAAACGCCCCTATTGCAGCGGGGACGGACAGTGGAACCCTGAACGTAGTTGCAGGTTCTTCACTGCACAAGGAATTGGAAAGATTGGTTGCGTTGGGCATGACCACCTGGGAGGCAATTGCTGCTTCCACGGTACGGGCTTCTGAATGCTTTGAAAAATCAGATGAATTCGGAACAGTGCAGGAAGGTCGGCGCTCTGATCTATTGGTCTTAAACAGTAATCCACTTGAGGACATTAACAATCTGAGGGATATCAATCTTGTTGTTGTACAAGGTGTGCCTTATAGGCAGTCTGAATTGGTGGGAATGCTTGATCAATTGGTAGAAAAGAATAGTCACTAACAATATATAAGGAAGTAAATGAAGTATGACTAAGAATGTAAGAATCGGGTTGTTGGTTTTGGTGGTTCTATGTGGTGGAAGCGTGGTATTTGCATCGCAAACAGTGTTTGAAGGTTCTAGCCCCACATGTTCATTTGTGAATTATCTCCATGTGGGAGGGGGGAGAAGCATTCATCGAAGATGAAATGGCCATTTTACTTGATGTATCCTATGGGTTTAGACTCTCACCCAGTTTATCTCTTGGTGCTTTCATTGCCGTCAATCCATTATCCAATTTTGCCCACGCAGATTTAGGGTTGTCTATCGCGAATACCGACGCAGCGTATGCAATGATGTCGGGAATGGAGATGTTGTTCACATTCTCTCCTGATAGTCTGGTCCACCCCATCATGCGCTTGGCAGTTGGAGGGATCTCAGTTGGGTATCTTGAGGATGTTGACGGTAAGGAGGGTATGATGTCGCATTCTCCCATCGATCTGCTTTTGCTTCCGTATCTGCTGGCCTTGAGCTGAATATAACCACATATATGCAACTAGCACTGCGCGGAGGATGGCGATTTGCTGCAAACGAGGAGGTTATGGGAATAGCACAATATGGACTAAGTGGTCCAGAAATTTCCTTGTATGCACGGATGGTCTGGGAAACTGCTATCAACAAACAATAGCCTGATAGGTACTGAGGGGATCACCATTACATGGATATTCCTATTATAGTAATGGTGGTCCCTGTTTGTACAATAACCGAAAATCAAAAATTCAGGGTGGCAATGCCCTATGTTCTGAATTACAATGACCATTCACAAACAATTATTAACAAGCATTTGGAGTCTTTGGTGATTAAGCATTCATATGTGTCTCATTGTTCTATAAAGTCAGCAATCAATATTGCTCTCGTTGCATTACTACTTCTCTCTATTGGTCTTGTCTTTATGTCATGTTCGCTTGAACAAGGATCGGCCCACATGATACCTATATTCAGAAGTGCATTACCATTTGAGCGTTCTATTCGTTCCTCTGCTTCTGATTATTCCTTTGCCATTCCTCCTATCGAGGGTTGGAAAACAGAAGTGGTTCCCACTGGTACCAGTGCTATTGATATCGAAATCTTTGGTACTACAGTTCCTTGTACCATTGAAGAGGGTAATAATTATGTACGATTTACTGGGGCAAATGAAAACATTGATCTAGATTTCACAGTATTTGCTAATGGTAAATTCTCATATACGGGAACTATGTTGTTTACTAAATCAGATAATACCGTACTTGTGGTGGAATCATCACTTGAAGATGGTGAGATCAGTGGGGATTTCATTTCTGGAACAAGCGGAATTGCAAGGGCTTGGGAGGTGACTTCTTCAAGTGATGACAACGATACAGGAACTGCAAGGCTGTTGTCTCTCACCTACGATGTACATGTTGAAAATGGCACACCTTCCTTTACCACTAACACAATTGATCATACTGATAAGCCTTCGTGGTATGTAGCACCCAGTGAAATTGACCATAGCAAATGGGAAGAGAAGAAATTGCTCTTTGATGAGGAGTTCCCTTCAAGCTCTGAGACTCCAGAAGAAGTGACATACACCTTCAACAACGGAGTGTGGGAGTAGCGTAGTCTGTTCTGTGGATGATTGGCTCTATCAGGAAAGGATTTCTTAGGTTTAGAACGACCAGGAAATACCAATGGATGGGGCCATCGCTATGAGAATCACATATATAAACGATGCTGTGGAAGGCCAGTCGTCTTCAGGGATGGGCTCTTCATACGAATATTTGAAAAGGAGTGGGATGAGAAGATCAAAATTCAACTCCCAATGCTTCTCTGGAAATTTCCAGGCATATTGAAGAACTGGGCCAACCCCTACCATGTACTCGTCATAATATAAATCGAGGTAACTAAGCATCCCCACACCTCCATACAATACATGACGTTTCGGTTGGTGTGATTTTTTGTAGAGACGATGGCTTTTCCTATGATTTGATTCTGCTGTACCATCTGTATCCCCTCTAGTTTGAGGGGTGCACGCAAGTATTCCAAGGTGAATACATGCAAGGCAAGTTCGCAACGCAAGTCTGATGTTCAAACTGTCCAACAATACCCGTAGTACCAGGCAACCCAAGTTCTATTCCCAAGGAAGTTTGTGCAGAGAACCCCGACTGGAGAATGAAAAGCAGAAGGATAATTGTAATAAGCTTCTTTACATAGCTACTCATTTCATTGCTACCCCTCAATAACGGATAGTATATGTATTAGATTCGATAACAGGTAAGTAAGCAGTATCTAAGTAGTTAATTAGTAAGAAATCAAACCACCAGATGAGTATATTGCATATGGAGTAAGAATTAAAGCTCAATACCACTGCTCTAAGAAGAGTAGTGATTGCGATGTGTTGATATTAAAAGAATTCACGAATCACTTTTTTTTAAATGATTCCAAAACACTCTTGCGATCATGATCGTGAATAGATACCAGGGTATAAGGGAAAGCAGGCTGAATACCATTCCCACAGCTCCGAAGTTTGATGGAATGATCATAAGAAAAGCGGAGATGAAACCAACGATTGCAATACTGGATTTGAATAAGTGACTTTTTTTTAGCATGGCCGATGAAATAAGGAAAAGGGTAATTCCATTCAAAATATAATAGATATCGAATGCAGTCCCTTTCCAAGCAAGCAGCAACCCCTGAACCGAGGCAAAGAAAACCTCGTCAGGGAGGTTGGTCCTCCCTCCCCAGTATTCTTTACTGAGAAAGAACATTTCCACTGCCTTGTTGGATGCAAAATAGGAGGCTATTCCTAATAATCCAAACAGTGTGGCAAGTATCATCAGGGTTGGATGCTCATCCACCAACAATAAGAAAAGAGCTACATATATGACGGCTAGGATAATGTTATTGATGATATACAAGCCGTCGAAATGAATAACACCCAAGACCCAACTCATTTTAAATAGTTCCAACCATCCCTGGATGGTAGTAGGGTGGGGTGAAAGCACAAATATAAGAATTTGTATTGGGATAAGGATAAGCATGGTGAGAGAGGCCCAGAAGGATACTCTATAGAAACTTTTCTGTTGTAATGTTGTCGATTGTTTTCATCTTAATTTTTTCTTTCCTCAAGTTGTACCATCTAAGAAATAACTGTAGAGCATGCTTGCCAGGATTGGAATCTGACAGCACCAGTAAAATGAATAAAATACAGGGTTAGTTGGTGATAAGTGGATAATCGGGTTCAGATAAGAGAACCCAATTCTTATCAGAAAGATCAGCTGTGCGCTGTTCAGTAAGTTTCATTTGAGCATTGAAGAGATTTGCTAGGAGATTGTAATAGATTTCAAAAATATTTTCTTAATAATGAAAATAAAAGAGCTTGCATAAAACATAACAAACGTTATATAACGATTGTTATAAAAAAAAGGAGAGCATATGCCACCAAAGGTAAGAATATCAGAACAAGCTATTGTGGATGCTGCAATCCAGATTATTCGGGACGAGGGTGAAGGGGCGTTGAATGCCCGATCTCTCGCCAAGGCACTTGGATGTTCCGTACAGCCGATATTTCATAACTTTCCCTCGATGGAACATCTCAGAGAGGCTGTGTATCAAAAGGTTGATTCCCTTTTCGAGGAGCAGTTGCTCCAAGGCTTGGAAAAAAACACAATACCCTTTCTTGGAATGGGGCTCTCATACATTGATTTCGCTAGGAGAGAGAAGCACCTGTTCAGGTTATTGTTCATGTCGGATGGATTTCGAGGAAAACAAGTCATTGACCTGGCCTCGGATGATGCAAATAAACCGATCATAAGCCTTATCTCGCAAATGACGCAACTCACAGAGAAGCAATCAGAACAGATATTCCTGGGTATTTGGCTCATGGTGCATGGCATTGCCTCAATGCTGGCAACAAATGAGTGCAGTCTGGAAGATGCACAGATTACCCAGCTTTTAAAGCATACGTTCACAGGTTTGAAAAAATGAATACAGTAAAGAAGGAACATGAAATGAACGAAGGTAAAGACAAAACGGTAGTACGGCGTGCGCTTCTCTGGATATTGGTCTACATCGTATTGGTGAATATAGGGGATGAGATTGGGAGACAAACAGGCATGGGAAGTCTCATCACTGCATTGATACTGGTCGGTTTTTTTTCGGGATTACTACTGAAAACTCATCGGCTCAAAGACCTTTTGCTGCAGTTGCCAGAGCGAAATGTCTACGCAAGAGTATGGTATTTTATACCACTCCTGATACTTGCACTCATCCAGTGGTTTGTAGGCCTGGAAGCTACCTTGGGTCTTTCGGATATCCTGATTGCAGCTTTATTGATGATGGCGGTAGGGTTTATAGAGGAAGTGCTCTTTCGGGGTATGCTTTTTTTTGGCAATCGAGAAGAATTCCACTACCAAAAGGGCGATCATCATAAGCGGTATTACCTTTGGTTTTGGCCATATTGTAAATTTGCTTAGGGGCTACAGCAGTACGGAACTACTCTCTCAGATAGCAGTAGCAATAGCTGTAGGAATATTGCTTGCTCTTCTGGTGGCAAAGACACGTAGTATTATTCCGGGCGCAATATTTCATGCCTTGTTCAATTTCAGTGGAACGGTGACTAGCCAGGATGCAGAATTGCAATCAATGCTGCTTGTCCCCATCCTTGTCATTTCTGTTCTCTGCAGTATTATTATCAGCCGTAAATCATCAAAGGGCGTGGTAGTGGCTGGATGAAAAGATCAGCTACCTGTTCTGTATGGAACAGGTAGCTGGGTAATAATTACATTTTTGGGCAGGTTTTGAGGCTATTACGTAGAGCGACACATGTGTCAGTATCTAAATATTGCTGCAACTCCAGTAGTGCTTGGCATTAAATCCTTTGGAATGACCAAGACCTCTCCTTTTCGCATCAAGGCAAATTCGGCTATGTCATCCAAAAGGTCGTCAAACGTTGGATCCCCTATAGCTCCGTATTCTACTTCTCCAGTATCGTGATTGATTTTTCCCGGTACTATTTTGCTTTCCTCAATGAGTAAGGTCGCAATTCGACTATTGAAAGCTGCTTTGGCTACCACTTTAACATCAGAAGAACCCAAAGCTTCGGCTTCTGCAATTTTATAGGATTCGATTACCTTTTCTATCTTTTGTAGATTGATTGGTTTGATAATCTCCAAGGCTTTAGCCTTAAGCGTATCCTTGTCCAGGGAATCATAGGAGTTTCAATACCCTCATCCAATACATAGGGATTATTGCTGATGCTCTTGAAAAGGGAAAGAAACTCTGGAAGCGAAACAATGATCAGCGGAAGTTTCGATGGTTTTGAATAGTGGTCAAGTACGAAACGATCTACATACCTGAAATACTTTTCGGTATCATTGTCTCTCTCTTGTTTTGCATCTCCGTGGCCGTGGTACATGGTATGGCTTCCAGTCCCACCATAGGAGCCATGTGACAGATAGGAATCTGTCAGTTGGTCCCCTAATACCTCTTCCAATGTGCGAGGTGTACCAGAGGGTAGGGTGATTTCTGAAAAAAAACCATTCCTATCACCTTGATAGAGCGTGAAATTCGTGCTGCTCAAGCCCAATAAATGATAACTTTCCATAGACTGGTATGCCTTGATCAAAGGCTTGATATGAAAGCTGTCAGCAACTGTAGCAAATTCCTTTACAGGAATTTGAAGATTATACACAACACATTTGTTTCGACTCGCCAGGACGCCAATCCCCTGTGAGGTATTGTTCCAGAACGGTGCATCCTCTTCGAGTTCATAGAACGGTTGCATGATTAGATTAACTACATCCTTATCATATTTCTGACTCAGTGATTTACCAATTGATCGAAGCAGATTCTTGAATACAATAGGATCCTGTTTGTTTTCCGGAAAGCGTCTGTGTGTTGGTTGATAGAGCGTAACAAAGGGCCCTTCTTCTTGGTACAAAATTTCATTTGGAAAACGCTGTGCAATTTCATATGCCATGCTGTGCTCCTTTTACATTCGTAGTACGTCGCATCCGTCAATATCTATAACTATAATATACAAAATAATTTACCAATCGTAAACTAGCTGTACAAGTTCCTATGAAGCAAGGAAAAAAAATAGTACTCTATCTGTAGTGAACCTATTCATAATCAATGTATTTATTGGTACTGGATTATTTACAGATCCATCGGGGGGTTGAACCCTATTGGCGGTAATTGGTTCAAGGATTCGTAAATTACTAGAAACATGTGCGCTTTGTGTTCGAGCATTGCTATAGGAAGAATAAAAAAATTGAGCGCGGACACCCCTCTATACATGGGTGATTTCGCGCTCATGCAAATCAATTCAGATATAAAAACCTCTTACGTGAGGATCCTCACTTCTGCAACTGTACAATGCTTGCCAATACGATGAGGTGAAGCACCACCTGTTCTATCCAAGAGAACCAGTCAGATCCTCTGAAGCCACCAAAGTCAATTGTCAGGATATCGAGGATGGCAATCAAGGCAAGCCAGAATATTAGGATAATAGTCAGAGCAAGTTTGCCAAACTTATCGGAGATTCCCTTCATGAAGAATTGTATAACGAGAAAGATTCCGCACAGTAGTTCAAGCGCGGAGAGAATGTAGAGTAGGAGTTCCCGGTCCCCACCAAACATATTGGAAAGTTCACGAGAGAGCTGACTTCCAGCCCCTGAGGCAGATGCGAATCCCATCATACCCATTGCAATGAACAAGAGAGCAATCAGCAGTTGCTGAATCTTTGTCGATGCGAGTACCCCAAGCGTTGCTTTTGGATCCTTTGCCATGTTCTAACTCCTTTTTATAAATACATACTATCTTTAACAGTGTAGCCTCAAGGAACAGAACCGTAAAGGGGATGAGGTTCTTGGTATCAATAGATAAGGCTATTACAATGGATTTCTGATCAATAACAGAAAATGTAACTTGCTATCTTACAATAAAAAAAGTTTTCTTGACCTAAGGAAGTACTGTGCTATACTCAAGAGTGAGTGAGTACTCACTCACCATATTTGAGTATCAAGGATATTCCATGGGAGAAACTAAGAGAAAACTTACCAAGGCAACATTTGACAATCTCTCTGATGAAAAGAAACGCATGATCATCCAAACTGCTACCAGTGAGTTTGCTAGCCAAGGATTCGACCACGCAAATATCAATATCATTGCAGAGAAAGCTGGGATAAGCGTCGGGTCTTTATACAAGTATTTTGGGTCGAAACAAGACCTCTTTCTTATGACCATACATCAAGGTACTGAGGTGCTAAAGACAATTCTGCAGGCAATCGTACCTTCAGAACAATCCTTCGAAGAAAAATGTAGGGACCTAATTCAAGCAATCCAGAAAACCAGTAGAGAGCAACAAGAACTTATTCGCCTCTACAGTGAACTAACCTCCGTTGGAAACAACGAACTCGTGAAGCAACTCTCCTATGAAATAGAATCCATCTCCGCCGAGATGTACACTGAGTTGGTCAAGGAAGGCCAGAGAACAGGTGAGATCAGAAAAGATCTTGATCCGGCTATGGCGGCCTTTCTTATGGACAACCTCTTTATTTCCCTCCAATTCTCATATTCCAGCGAATATTATCTTCAGCGCTTCAAAATCTTCTTGGGCGATGATATAGATGATCGGGACACGTTTGTCCTTGATCAGATGGTGAGGTTCCTCTCATCGGCATTGAAAGCCTGATAATCCTTTCTAAGGAGTGACCATGGACAGTAAAAGATACCTTCTCTCTTATGATGTTGGTACTACAGGAATTAAAACCTGTCTCTTCTCTGCGGGTGGTCACTTGGAACTTGTCTCATCAGCGCTTGCAAAATATCCACTATATCTCCTTGAGGGAGGAGGCGCAGAACAGGATCCAGAAGATTGGTGGAAGGCAATGGTCACCACGACTGAGGATGTCCTTTCTATGTCTGCTGTCAATCCTGCTGACATTAGAGGAATCTCATTCTGCTCCCAGATGCAAGGGTTGGTACTTGTGGACAGGGAAGGGAAACCAATCAGGAATGCATTCAGTTATCTTGACCAACGTGCAACAAAGGAATTGAAGGAGGGAATGGCCCACGGCTTACAAATCGAAGGTGCGAATATATGGAAGCTTCTGGTCTCCTTATCCATCACAAAAGCAGTGGCAACCAGTGTAAAGGATCCAGTTTGGAAATATCATTGGGTAAGAAACCATGAACCTGATGCTTTTTCTCGTATCTACAAGTGGCTTGATGTAAAGGAGTACCTGATAGCGAAGCTGACCGGTTCGTTCATCATGACTGAAGACTCAGCGTTCGCCACATTATTGTTTGATACAAAGAAAAGAGTCTGGAGTCCTGCGATGTGCAGAATGCTCAAGGTTAACCCAGACCATCTGCCTAAGATTATTCAATCCATAGAACAGGCTGGAATGCTTACTGAGACTGCAGCTAGGTATCTAGGTTTATATGCAGGCACTCCAGTCTTTGGAGGGGGAGGAGATGCTGCTTCAATCGGAATTGGAGCAGGTGCTACCAACCCTGGAGATACACACATCTATATGGGGACTTCTGGATGGCTTTCCACTGTGGTTGAGAAAAGCATGGTTGATCCTGCAACAAAAACAGCAGCAATCGTGAGTGCACTCCCAGGTCGTTTCACGTATTTCTCTGAACTGGAGACAGCTGGGAAATGTCTCGAATGGGTGAAGGATCATCTTGCTCTTGATGAGATAAACCTCTACTTGGAAAAGAAACTGGTCACCGACTCTCCTGAGGCCATCGCAAAAAAAACCTCTATGATTATATGGCCAGCGTGATCGATACCGTACCTCCTGGGAGCAATGGAGTGATTTTTTACCCCGTGGCTACACGGGAACCGATGCCCCTTTGAAGACAGCAAGGCGCGGGGAATGTTTTTCAATTTGCGTTTGGAAACAGGAAAGACAGAAATGATCAGGGCGGTAACCGAAGGAGTCTGTCTGCATATGCGATGGTTCCTGGAGGTACAGGAGAAGAAGATCAAAACATCAACGGTTATCCGATTTGTTGGGGGAGGTGCCCTTTCCCCGGTTACTTGCCAGATTCTGAGTGACACCTTAGGCAGAAAAATACAGAGTATTGAGAACCCGCAAAATGTAGGAGCACTGGGAGCTGCTATTATTGCAGCTTTGGGTCTCGGGATCTATCAGAGTGAAAGAGAAGCAACAGATGCGATCCCAAAGGGTGTCCTCTATGAACCTAGGTCAGAGACTAAAAAAAATCTACGACCGCAATTATAGGGTATATATACAGCTCTATCGAACAAACAAGAAGCACTTTGCAGCCTTGAATGCATAGGGAAAGGAAGATGGTCCATGGAAGAAACCAACAATGTAGCGATGACCGGTAAACAGAATCTTATCCAATTTGGGAAGTTCGTACTTTTTTCCATCAGTGCAGGGGTTATTCAGGTATTGGTATTCACCCTGTTGGAAGAAGTGTTTCATCTCCAGTACTGGACGAGTTATCTCACAGCACTTATAGCAAGTGTTGTCTATAACTTCACGGTGAACAGGCGATTCACGTTCAAGAGTGCAAACAATATTCCCAAGGCCATGACCCAGCTTGGAATCTATTATCTCATATTCACCCCGCTCTCAACCTGGTGGGGTGATGCCTTGGTTGGCCTAGGTATCTCTGATTACATCGTCCTTGGCGGTACCATGGTGGTCAACCTGATCTCAGAGTTCTGTGTCAATCGATTCATCATCTACAGGACTTCCATGAATACACGCGTAAAACCTGCGAAGACATCATCCATCTAGGAGGAACAATATGGATACTCGTTTTGCTATTTCAACCTACCCCGATGCAGCAGCAATTTCGAAGAAACTCGATATGCTGATCAAGAGCCCCATCTACAGCATTTCAAGAGAAGCATTAGATCGGTATGAGAAAGAATATTTTGATGAATCATGTGCTCGTTCAAAAAAAACCATGATTAGTGAGGCTAAGCACTATATCCCTGGTGGCGTACAACACAATCTTGCCTTCAATCATCCCTTTCCATTGGTTATGAAGAAAGCAGAAGGAGCGTACCTGTATGATCTAGACGGACACAGGTATTTTGACTTCCTCCAAGCAGGTGGACCAACGGTTCTTGGTTCAAATCCCCTGTCTGTCAGGGAAAAAAGTTATTGAGATTTTGCAAGATGGTGGTCCTTCTACAGGACTCTTCCATGAGTACGAGTATAAGCTTGCAAAAAAAAGATATGTGACAGTATTCCCAGCGTTGAGATGTTCAGGATGTTCAACTCAGGTTCAGAGGCATGCATGGCAGCTATCAGGGTTGCCCGTCTTGCTACCGGCAAGAAAAAAAATATCATCAAGATGGGTGGGGCATACCATGGTTGGAGTGATCAGCTTGCCTATGGAATTCGGCTCCCTGGAACAAGGGGAATACAGGCACATGGCGTACCTTCCTATCTCTTTAAACATACCCAAGAGTTCTTCCCCAATAGACTTGATGCTTTGGAGCGAACCTTGCGTTTGAATAAGCTAAGGGGAGGGACGGCGGCTGTCTTTATTGAACCGGTTGGACCAGAGAGTGGAACCCGTCCTCTGGATAGGAACTTCAATCAGGAAGTGGAGAAACTCTGTCGTACCTACCACGCACTGTTAATATTTGATGAGGTAGTAACCGGGTTCAGGATTGGTATGGCTGGGGCTCAGGGATATTTCGGAGTATCTCCTGACTTGACGGTATTTGGTAAGGTTATCGCAGGAGGCTATCCTGGAGCAGGGGGACTCGGAGGGAAGCAAGACTACATGAAATATCTTGCTGCAGGAATTCAGACTGGTGATAAAATTCACAAGGCCTTGGTTGGTGGGACAATGGCAGCTACTCCCCTCAGCTGCGTTGCTGGTTACTATACTTTGGAAGAGATTGACAAGACTGATGCCTGCCAGAGCGCAGGTCTTATGGGAGACCGTCTTACAAAGGGCCTACAAGCACTCATAGAAAGGCATTCACTACCATTGTGGCTTTCAACCAAGGCTCCATCTGCCATTTGGAGACAGTGGGAACCATGCACTTCTCCGTCAACTGGAAAAAAAAGCCTTGGACCATCCCACATGTAATCGCAGAAACATCGAAGCGAAAAAAAAGGAGATGGAGTACATGGGAGCTGCATATATGGCAGAAGGCGTAGTGACCTTGGCGGGAAGCAGACTCTATACAAGTGCTGCTTATACTGAAGAGATGATCGACGAATCGCTCAAGGCATTTGACCGGGTTTTCTCCCAGATCGAATGTATCAAGGATTAATGCATGGAACTTCAGGAAGCAAAACAGGCAGTACTGGAGGCTACTAAAAAACTGGTTGCCTCTCATTTGGTTGCACGTACATGGGGGAATATCAGCTGTAGGGTAGGGAAAGACCATTTTCTAATTACCCCAAGTGGAATGTCTTATGAGCAGTTGACGGTGGATCAGTTGGTATTGGTCTCAAAAGATGATCTCAGCTATACAGGTTCTATTAAGCCTTCCTCTGAGAAAGGGATCCATGCCTTGGTGTATAGAACGCATCCTAAGGTGAACTGCGTCATACACACGCATCAGGAGATGGCTTCACTGGTGAGTCTGATCGGCCAAGACCTGCACATTCCCGATGATTGGAGTGAACTGCTTGGTGAAACTATTCCAACATCACAGTATGGATTGCCTGGCACCAAGGCCTTGAAGAATCGGGTAGGCAAGGTTCTTGGGAACTATGCAACCTCTGCTGTCCTTATGGCAAGTCATGGTGTTCTCTGTTTTGGTTCAAGTCCACAAGAGGCCTTCAGTATCGCTGAAGCATTGGAATCTGTTTGCAAGAATTATGTGTATACACGTTCTTTATTGCTTCACTCTTTACAGGGCGAGGTGCAAACTACTTTCTTGGTAAGAAAAGATGCTCAGGGAGTTCAGTATGCAGATACGATAAACCCATTATTACATAGAGTATGTGAGCATATTCTTGCCATGAAGGAGGAATGCAGACATATTCTCTTGCTTACCTCGCAAGAGGTACTGGAGGCAAGTAAACGATGCAAACTACTACATGCTTTCCTTGATGATTTCGCCCAGATTGCCGGCCCCTCTGTACAGATATTTCAACAGCATCGTCTTGGCTCCCCAAGACTGAAGAATTGTGATGCAATGCTTATTGAAGGAGTTGGTGCACTTTGTATGGGCAGCAGTGAATCAGAGGCCCATGCAGTAGCAACACTGGTGCATAAGAATAGCAAGGCAGCGTTGCTCAAGCTTTCCGTTCCTCAGGTGAAACCTCTTCCATGGCTGGATACCCATCTGATGCGGTATGTGTATAAGAGGAAGTATGCAAAACTCGCTTGCGCTTCCACGGGGAGTGAAATGTAACACTTCAAAAAAAAGTATTTGAAAGTAAATCCTAATAGATACAAAATAGTTATCCTTGTCCGATAGCGTTTAATATTTAGACAATTTTCGCCCATTGACAGATGTACTGTATTGGTTTTCAATCAGAGCAGAATTACGATTATGCTAGTAGCTATATATAAGGAGCTTTGATATCAAACAGAAAAAAAACCATCTACCAAACGTAAACTAGACTTTGACATACATCCAGTGGTGTTCTTCACTTCTGCGTCCCTCATCATAGGATTTGTCATTGTTTCGGTATTCTTCAACGAGATGCTGGGGAATATATTCAACCCTCTTCTTAATGGAATCTCAACCAACGCCGGCTGGTTTTTTACGCTAGCAGTGAACATCATACTGCTGTTTGTGCTCTATTTAATGTTCAGCCGTTATGGGGATATAAGACTCGGAGGGGACGATGCTGAACCTGATTTCAGTACCCTTAGTTGGTTTGCCATGCTTTTTTCAGCTGGAATGGGAATAGGACTCCTCTTCTACGGTGTGGCAGAACCAATGTTCCATTTCATGGTTCCCCCGGTTCCTGCGGCCTCTGCAGCTGAAGCTGCACAGAATGCCATGAAGTATACCTTCCTCCACTGGGGTCTGCATCCATGGGCAATTTACGCACTGGTTGCGCTTGCCTTGGCTTTCTTTAGTTTCAATAAGGGCCAACCACTCTCAATTCGTTCGATTTTCTATCCAATTCTTGGAGAGAAGATCAATGGGGGATGGGGTAATTTGATCGATATTCTGGCAACCATCGCTACATTGTTTGGTGTTGCCACCTCTCTCGGATTTGGTGTTCAACAGATCAACGCAGGACTGAACCACCTCACCGGACTCGATCAGAGCCCTCTCGTTCAGCTTTTTTTTCTCATCGCGGGTATTACCACCATTGCAACAATTTCCGTAGTCAGGGGTCTTGATGCCGGAATCAGGAAGCTCTCAGAGCTTAACATCTGGCTCGCTTTAACCCTGTTGGTGTTTGTGTTCATCTTTGGCCCCACGCTCTTCATCGCTAACGGGTTTGTTGAGAATATTGGTGCATATCTTGCCTCATTTGCCGAAATAGCTACATGGAATGAAACATTTGAGAACTCTTCCTGGCAGAATGACTGGACTGTCTTCTACTGGGCTTGGTGGATTGCATGGTCTCCATTTGTAGGCATGTTTATCGCACGTGTTTCCAGGGGTAGGACGATCAGGGAGTTCCTCATGGGAGTACTCTTTATACCAACCCTTGTTACCTTCCTCTGGATTACGGTTTTTTTGGTAATTCTGCGCTCTTTATTGACCTGTTCAAGGGGGGAAATCTTGGTCAGGGGGTTACAGAGAATGTTCCGCTTTCTCTCTTCCTTCTCCTGGAACATTTCCCACTCTCTTCTGTGCTATCTGTCTTAGGAGTGTTGGTTGTAGTGAGTTTCTTTGTCACCTCATCTGACTCTGGTTCTATGGTAATCGATATCATCACAGCCGGTGGCAATCCAGATCCTCCAATCCCACAGCGTCTATTCTGGGCTATCCTGGAAGGGGTGGTTGCAGCTGCGCTTCTGCTCAGTGGAGGGCTTGTAGCGCTCCAGTCAGCAGTTATTGCAACAGGGCTTCCTTTTGCAGTAGTACTACTTATGCTTACCTATAGCCTTAAGAAGGGCTTGAATGAGTATATCGGGGTACAGACGTTCTCCGTGAAGACAGGTAAGCTAAAGACCCGTCATTTCCAGATTGAAAGTGGTGAGGCTCCTCTTGTGAGATTCCATAAGAAATCAAAGAAAAAACAGCAGGAGGAAAAGGATGTTTAAACAGATCAGCCAAAAATACGCAGGTGGATGCTTTTTCTTGTTGCGACAACAAGAGGATGTTGTGGTCTTTCTCGGTACGGCCTTCCTTGTGCATGAACTGGGATATCTTCTTACTGCTACCTACTTGCTGGAAGAGAATTATGAAGGGTTGATGGTCGGTCGACCAAGTAATCCAGAAGCGTTTTCACCACTCAGTCTTGATGTCGTCCAGGCAATCCCTGTAGAGGTTGTCAAGGCCGATCATACTACCAACACAACACTGCTTCATTTTACGAAGCCCCCGATAATCGATACTCCAGATCATATGGTGGGAAATGTAGAGACCGTGCAACTCGGTTCGTCGGTATTAGGATTTGGTTTCCCTTTCGGGCATGAGGACCTACAAAACCTTGCTGTCCAGAGTGGAATTATCGCTTCGAAAGTATCATTAAGAGATTCTGTGAATCTTTTCCTGTTCGACCGAGCCATGCATACAGGAATGGCCGGAGGTCCGCTCGTCAATTATGACGATGGAAGAGTCATTGGGATTATGATGGGCCTTTTTGTTCCGAAAGAAGAGGGCGGAGATTTCATCAGAGGTTCCCTTCCTGGGTATGAATCGAGTTTTAGTTATGCCATTTCAATCGAGTATGGGAAGACTATGCTTGAGGAGTTGGGATTAAGCCTAAGATAGTTTGTGTCACTTTCACCATTTTTTGAAATATATGCACTGTTTGGTAATGAGATACTGAACAGTGTATATTTTGTCTGTGAATGGGAAAGAATGTGTTTGGAGGTGACCAATCAGACTTGGGCAAATTGTTCCTTCATATACGCTAACCGTTTTGCTATGATCATCTGCGTATAGCTACTCTCATAGTTAAGCTCAAACCCGTGAATAGTGCCCTTGGTTTCAACTAATGCAACTTCAATCCCCCCACGTTGTAGTTTTTGTGCGTACTCAATTGCCTCATCCCTCAGACAGTCGAATTCATTAACCTCGATATAGGCTTGAGGCAATCCATCAAACGAGGTTGCCTCATTTGGCGAGGCGTATATATCCTTCTTGTTGGATAGGTACAGCTTCCACATCTTTCGATTGAGCTTTGCATTCCAGATAGGGGTGTCAATAAATTTACGCATTGAATCAGTTTCTTGTCTTGCATCAAGGACGGGGTATATGAGCATCTGGAACAGTGGCATCTTACGTGAGCGACCTTTAATTAGATGTGTCAGTCCTGCGGCCATTGCACCACCTGCGCTATCTCCGAAGATTGCGATACGTCCAGGGTCGATGGAAAGTTCTTTTGCATGCTCCGTCGCCCATGTATAGAGAGAAAAACAGTCTTCCAGTCCATGAGGATACGGATATCTAGGGGCCAACCTGTAGTCAGCCAATACCACCTTGCAGGAAAGATTGAGGGCAAAATCTATAATCAGTTTCTTATGGTGGTCGGCAGCAGGGAGTACAAACGCACCACCATGTAGGAAGAGGATGCAAGGTGCATTGGGTTTGGTCTCTTTAGGGCTGAACACTTCTACGGGGATAGGATATCCGTCATGGCTGATACAGGTTGTTCTCAGGTGCGTGAGTGTTTCAGGAATGGCCTGCCGTTCATATACAGAGCGGGTTATCCTTTGGAGAAAGGGCAATACTGGTTTGTATAATGGAATGCCCATCTGTAACTTGCGAAAATCTTCATGTACCGGATATGTTTTCATGCTGTTACTCACTTGCTGTATCGTACCATGAAACCAAATCTCAGCATACAGTGCACCTCCTGCAGGAGGTGCACATGTAAGGGCTCTACATTGTTTTCAATCCAGGTAAGCTTTGAATGCTACACTGTTGAAAGACCCGCTTAACGTGTGAGGTTCGATATCGAGTATCCTTCGATTAGGAATATAACGATATCCGTGTACAAATTGGATGGAAACTCCTTGGAAGATATTTACTTCTAGTCCAGTAGCAATCATGCCATGCATGACATATTCAAGGCTGGACATGACGTATTCATCATCTTCTGGGATTAAATGACCGATGGTCATGGTTCCAATCCCAGCTTGGACAAAGGGGTTGAATGCAGCATCATGAAACATTCTTGCAGTAACTGCCAAGCCATACTGAAGGCAAATGTTGATTCTGTTTCCGTGATAGCTATACCGAAATCTTCACTAGGAAAGTTCGAAAGAGGTTCAATTCTTGCAAATATTTCGGTAGATGTTCTGCTTGAAAGCTTGCTTCCAACGGTAATTCCAACATTTGGTACTTCTTGTTCATCAATTACGCTATGTCCATAATCGATGCCGAGGTAGATGCGAGGTGTTTGGTATTCACACCTATCTGATGCAAAAAGGGCAGTCATCGTAGTTAGAGCGAAGGCCACGAGCACGACGAGTAGTTTGGTACTGTTTCTGTTCATACAATTCTTATCTCTCCATTGAATTTTGGAGGTCTTCCAGATCTCCTGCTTGTATTTTGCAACAACCGTGCCAAAGTAGAAAACAAAAGGAAACATAGCGAAATATCTCTACAAATCAAAAGGTGCTTGTATCAGAATGGTAAAATCGACCAAAGGGGAGGGGAAAATTACCAAAGGCATAAGAAGATATATTTTTATTCATTACTACATATTCGTAGAGTATATTTTTCTTTTCTGATACGATGCAAATAGATACAACACTATCTCTGGGGGGTGATGAAAATGTTGGTTTTGATTATTTCGTTGGTTGTGCTTCTCTCAAGTTGTACAACTACATATGTAGGTGAAGCAGAGACAGGGGTAGTAAATATTCCCTCTAGTGATGGATATGTGATTGAAGGATTTCTCTCCTTGCCCGAAGACGGAAATGCCGACACATTGGTTGTCTATGTCAATGGTTCAGGACCAAATACCTATGATAACAAGCGAAAGCTTGATGAGGAAAAAAAACAGTTCACCTATTTCGACCTGTTTCGAGACGAATTCAAGAAACGAGATATTGCCTTTTTCAGTTACAATACCCGTGGAGTTACCGTATCGGATGAACCACCTTATTTTACATCAGTTGATGATGAAGTCTACAAAAGCTACACCCCACATGCAAGTGTGAATGATGTTGTTGCTATTGTGGACTATATGAGAGCAGAGAAGGGGTTTGATGAAGCGAAGATCATCCTGTTGGGTTGGAGTGAGGGTACCTTGATTGCTCCTCTGGTGTCATTGAAAACCTCAGTTGATGGACTCATCCTTTGTGGTTTTATGTATGATGATATGATGACCATTCTTGATTGGCAGCAAACTGGTGGGTCGAGC
>JDSF01000377.1_pt1 | contig 18649 bp, 23 predicted proteins | sample 199441 | NCBI WGS metagenome assembly JDSF01 (sample SAMN02592751, study PRJNA231836) | bioreactor metagenome | isolation source: continuous culture bioreactor denitrification-DNRA | place: Germany: Bremen
AGAATTGATTTTGTTGGTGGTATTAGAGGTCTTAAGGAACTAGAAGAGAGATGCGCTAAAGATATGGTAGTAGCTTTCTCTATGTACCCAACAACAATGGAAGACCTTATCGGTGTTGCTGATGCTGGCGAAGTTATGCCTCCTAAGTCAACTTGGTTTGAACCAAAGCTTAGATCAGGCCTATTTACCCACAAGCTTGGCGATAAGTAATTTAGAATCTAATATTGATTGAAATAAGCCAGAAAAATGTTTTTACACATTTTTTCTGGCTTTTTAATTGCGAAGGAAAAGGTATATGTTCTTTTACTATATAGGTGTTTATCGAAATTTGATTATTGGCTATAATAATAGTAGAAGGATAGGAGAGATATAATGACTGGAATATATCTGCAAGGTGGCGGTGCCAAAGGTGCATTTCAAGCAGGGGTGGTCTATGCACTGCACGAACTGGGAGTCACGTTTGATGTAGTTACGGGAACATCTATTGGTGCAATTAATGGGTATTACATATATAAAGGACAGTATGAAGCTCTAAAAGATATGTGGCTAGATGTTGACGAATCTGGTTTAAGTTATGTAAAAGAAGACGATAATGTCATAGAAAATGTATTTCTAATCAATCAGTTAAAGGATCTTAAGAGTGTTGGTCATGAGCTGAAAGCATTTTACGTAAATTATGTAAATGTAATTGATTGTAGGTTAGTGGAGTCTTATGATGATTTGGTAAAATTTAATAAAGAAGAAGGATTAAAGAGAATTAGATTTTCCGCTCTTTTACCAAAACCAACTGGTTTGAAATTAGATCGTGAGTCTCTTGAAACATTTGATAGTAAGTATTTGTTTGATAGTTTTAAAGAGGAGCTTATTCATGGTGAGTATAATGATATGTCCCTGGATGGTGGAATACTCAACAACCACTTCTTGGAACCCTTTACTCACGAGAAGGTAGACAGAATAATTCTTGTGCCATTTCAACCAAACTATGCTATTCCTGCGTATGTACTGGATCATTATGATGAGAGTCAGCTTATAATCATTGATCCAATAGAATCGTTTTTACCAATGGATACGTTGAGGTTTGAGACAGATTTTTGTAATAAGCAGTTTAAAGCAGGGTATAACAGGGCTGTTGAAATGTGGAATACACATTTTTAGTCTTAACCAAATGACATGATGAAATAATAAATGCTCCTGCAATTTTGCAGGAGCATTTTCTATTACATAGTTTTATGAATATATAAGCGTAGAATTAATCTTCAATAAAGATAAGGTTTTGCTTATATTCAAGATATAGTTGCATTAGAATATTCATTTCAGTAGCCATTTCAAGCTGAAGGTCAGAAACAGTGCTGAAGCTACCTTCTTCGATACCTTCTCTGATACGAGTGAAAAGAGATTTCTCTGTCATACTGTCCTTCATTAAGTGGAAGCGTATAGCATTGATTTTTTCCCAGTTTACAACATCGAGATCAGTAATATCTTCAATGCCATGTAGTTTACGGAAACGGCGAACAAGATTCATATTTGAAGGTACGATTCTATTTTTAAGTTCAGTTGTCCACTGCATAGCAAGAGTTTCCTTGTACGAATCAAGAACCTTATCATTAAATACATTAGTAGCGGAAAGAACACTAACTTTTTCATCATAGTTTTCGAAGTTTTGTAGGTTTTCCCAAACTGTTGCAGGTGGTTTTGCAAAGAACTTGTTACGTTCATCTTCTGTATAGTCCTCGAATACATCTTCTTCAGAACGATAAGCCCTATCTTTTTCCAGGTAGAATTTTTTCAACACCATAGGGCTTAGAGAATTCTTTTTCAAGATCAGAAGCTGTTAGCCCAGATGCTAATGCTGCTTTAATTCCGTCAAGCATTGTCATATAACACGCTGCCGTCGCAAGATAAGAGTTTGTGTTAGGGTTTGGTGCACGAAGTTCAAAACGTGTTGCAAGAGGAGAGTCCATATCACGAACAAGTCCTACAAGAACTGTACGATTACGTGTTGGAATTTCAACGCTGTGACCAACAGACGCAACAGTACACACTGGTGCCTCAAATCCAGGCTTAAGTCTATTAAATGCATCATTTGTAGATGTAACAAACGGATTAACAACTTCATAGTTTTTAAGAATACCCATTAGAGCGCCCCATCCAGCAACACTCATGTAGTCTGCTTTCATATCAGGGGAAGCGAATAGGTTAACACGCTTGCCATTCTTTAATATTAATGCTGCTCCAACATGGTGGTGTTCGCCACTACCTGCTACACCTTCAATAGGTTTTGCATCGTATTTGAGGACAAGACCATTACGTTCGTATGTGTCTTTAATAACATTCTTTGCGAAAAGTTCATTATCAATTGACTGAAGGGCTTCATCATATTCCCAGTCAATTTCAATTTGCTCCATAATACCAGCCCACTTGTTTGTACCTTTAAGCTTAGATGGCACACCACCAACCTCTTTATGACCCATTTCTGGTTTCATACCGAGTTGAGTTAGAGCTTCAAGAGATTGTTCTAGAGCCGTACGTACGGGACCCACTGTACGTTTCCAGTATTGCTCTTTAAGTGTTTGAGATGTAGATAGTTTTTCTATATCAGAGCGGTGGTCGGGTGTTTTAACCCAGAACTCAAGCTCAGTAGCTGTTGTAAGTTCAACTTTTTCAATATCGTCTGCACTGCTGAATCCTAGAATGGAACACTGTTCTGGGTGCTTCTTAAGTATACTGACAATTTCGCTTTGGAAGCTTTCCATAGCGTTTTTAAGAATCGCACGTGAACCAACAAATTTACTATCGTGCTCTAGGAATGCTGGAATCATTAGCGTTCCAACTGGTTTACCAGTTTCATCGTCAAAATGATTTGGGTTGTAGTCCACAAACCATTTAACAGATAGATCGGGAATCAAATCAACTTTTGCGTTGTTTATGTCTGCAATTTTAGGAAGGTTAACCGAAGAACCATCTGTTTGAACACCCTTTCTAAGGAATGCTTCAACATCATCCTTCATTATTTCAATAGGAATTCTTTCGTCTGTATGGTTATTGCCAAGATCGACTGCAATGAGTGATGCAAATTTGATTTCTGGATGGCTGTCTAGAATATCCTTCAGAGTTGCCGCCTTATAACTTTCTGGCTCTAGGTAGTAAAGCATTTGGTTTCCTCCTCATAGTACGTAGAATTATGAAATAATACAAGTTGTATACAGTATACAACTGAAAATAGGCACAAAAAATCGCCTTTCGTCGCGCACGCCGTTGTGCTTGATAAAAGACTTGCTTTTGAATAATTATAGCATGTTTTAAGGAATTGTAAATAGTCCAAAACAAAGTTGAAATCGTTTTCATGAAAAAAAATGATTCGACTTATGCCGAATCATTTTGTTTATCATCATTATTTCGTTCGATAAAATGCGGGGTGGGTAATAAACCAGTTTTGAAAAGTGATAGTATAACTATGACTGTTACTGGTCCAAGTATAATCCCAGAAAAGCCTATGGTTCTAAGGCCTATGTACATAGACAGAAGAGTAACCAAAGGGTAAATTCCTATTTGTGTGCTTAGAATTTTCGGTTCAAGTGCTTGCCTTGCAAGAGTGACGACTAGGTATAATATGAACAATGAAGCAGCAACACCATATTCTCCAATAACAAGCTTTGTAATGATCCATGGAATGTATATTGTTGCAGGACCAAGTATAGGGAGAGCATCAATAAGTGCTATACCAAGAGCAATTGGAATCGGGTAATCAACACCAATTATCATTAGACCAACTGCAGATTCTACAAAAGTCAAACTCATGAGTATGAGTTGTGCTTTTAAGTAGCCCCACAAAACCCCAAGTACATCGCGCTTAATAATTAGAACTTTCTCATTTCGTGTCCACTCGCCAGCGATGACTGGCTGTAACCATTTGTCGATTCGTTCCTTGTCCTTTGTCATGAAAAATGCTGAAACAAACATAATGACAATAAAGAAAAGAATATTAGGAACTGATGTAACTGCAGTCAACATAGTAGAGCCCACAACAGTTGAAACTTCTCCTAGTTTTGACATAATAGACTGCATACCTGTTGATATGTAACCCGAAACAGTTCCAGGAAGACCAAAATTCAGATCTTGTAGTGAATTGGCAACATTTTGCATGTAGTCGACCATAGACGCACTCCAAATTGGAAATTGAGTGGAAAGCCCTATAAGTTCTTGTGCAATCCTTCCAGCGAGTGTAACAGCACCAAAACCAATGCCAAATATCACTCCAAAAAGGAGGACAAGAGTCGAAACCCCTCTTGGTATCCGCAAGTTCTTATATAGAAGTGTTACAGCTGGATTAATTAACTTGGAAATGAACAGACCTATAATGAAGGGCATAAGAAGTATGATCATTTTTCCTACAAAATAGTAGCCTCCAATGATCATGAGTGCTGTTAATATAATAATTGATAGTTTTGATAATACAACATTGCTCATAGTATCGCCTCGTGTATGAATATATTTCTCTAATTTGTATTATAATCCAAGAGACAACAAAAAATACTTAAGATTTTATGAATCCTTTTTAGTATGTATACCCGAAACGACCTTCTCAACTTCATGTTATTTTATCTTGCACGTGATGTATAAATAGGTTATAATTTTGGTAGGTTTAGTATCAGGTACTAACACCAGATTGTCAGGAGGAACACAATGAGCGGTATGCTAAAAGATAAAAACATTGTCATTATGGGTGTGGCAAATAAATGGAGTATTGCGTGGGGTATTGCTGAGATGTGTGCAGCACAAAACGCAAATCTAATATTCACTTACTACGGCGAAAGAAGTCTAAAAGGTATTGAGAAACTTCTATCCGATGCTGGTCTTGAGGGATGTATGTGTGTGGAATGTGATGTTGCGGATGATGACGACATCGAAAAAGCATTTAAGATAATAGGTGAAGAAGTCAAAGAAATTCATGGTCTTGCACACTGTATTGCTCATGCTAATAAAGACGAACTGCGCGGTCTGTACATGGACACGTCAAGAGAAGGCTTCAAGATGGCTCATGACATTAGCGCATACTCACTTGTTGCTGTTACAAAACATGCGACTGAGTATATGACAGAAGGTGGAAGCATTATTACACTCTCCTACCTAGGTGGAGAAAGAGTAGTAATGAACTACAATGTTATGGGGGTTGCAAAAGCAGCACTTGAATCTAGTGTTAAGTATCTCGCACATGACCTTGGCTCAAGAAGTATTCGAGTGAATGGAATTTCTGCGGGTCCAATTAAAACACTGGCAGCAAAGGGTGTTGGCGAGTTTAATGAAATAGGACGCCATTTTATCGAGAAAGCGCCTCTAGGTAGATTGGTGACTCAAAAAGAAGTGGGCAATGCAGCCGTATTCTTCTTAAGTGATATGGGTTCAGCAGTGACAGGTGAAATCATGCATGTAGATTGTGGATTTAACATTTTGGGCTACTAATGACTTGCTATTATATATAATATTTATTAGAGAATTTAGATTTATAAAAAATGTTGAGTAAACTATTTAATTTTGAAAGAGAAGTGGTTGCGAATGCAACGGCTTCTCTTTTCTTATAGGCAAAAACTTGATTTATGTCTAGGTGATTTGAAAGTCAGTCCAGTTTTCAAAAAATGTTTATAATAAACACTGAGGGTAAGAATAACATGGGTTTTCATGGAAAAGTTGATCTGTTATAATTATAGTAATAACCTGGTTAAACAGACCTCGGGGGTTGAGTATGCATAAAAAAGTTCAGAATTTAAAAAACGCAGTTAGAGAAATGGAAGAATCTATGGTGGCATTAGATCTTGAAGGTTTTCAGGGTCAAATAAAACATGTTAGAAAAATGCTTTCTAGTATTGAACAGGAATTTGGTAAAGCGGTTATCGCTGCCGATTCAGTTGTCTTGTCAAATCAAGATAACAAGAAAACCATGTCTCGACCTTACAATATTATAAATACAATTAATTTCTTATATAAGCCAACGAAGCGGATTGATATATTCGAAGGCAACTATTTGGAGTTTTTTGCTGAGGAAAGAACGGAGCAGTTGATGAAAGCAATGGCTATTAATCAGCATAATGAGTTCTGGAAACAGCATAAGACAATACACGGAAATGTATTTGGCTCTGTCCCAAAAGAGCTTATAAAGTCCGTTCATGCCGATCAGCTTGAGAAGTACGGTTGGTTAGATGTGAATGTTAATGTTTTAGATTTTGGGAGAAATGTTGAAGATGAGAAGGAACTTGTGAGATTTTGCAATATATCATTTCCGTACTATATTCTTCTACTTGAAGAGACAACGAACTCGTATCTTGTTTTAGAGTACTTGATTGGATAGTAAGATTTGTTAGCATAAGTTTCGGCTTATGCTTTTATTCTGCCTTTCGTAATGGTATGGATAGTTTGGAATATCTAGGGTATGAACAGACTGAGGAGGTCAGTTTTGGAATATAAAACACATGTGCTTGAATACGTAACAGAGCAAAAAGATGCTGGAATGAAACTAATGGATGTATTACATCAAAGCATGGACCTCTCAGGTAGAATGATTAGAAGATCAAAAAAAGAAAAGGCTATTAAATTAAATGATCAGCGAGTATCACTCAATTCACGTATAAGAAAAGGTGATCTGATAACCATAGAGATGGAAATGGAGAAAAACATTTTCGAACCACAAGAGATCCCTGTTGGGGTTGTGTTTGAAGATGCAGACCTTCTTATAGTGAATAAACAACCCTTTTTAGTGGTACATCCTACCAAAGGTCATCCGAGTGGAACACTGGCCAATGGGGTAGCTAAATTGTTTATGGACGAAGGGCTTGATATAAAAATCCGCTTTATAAACAGGTTAGATAGAGACACATCTGGCTTAATGATGATAGCAAAAAATCCTTATGCCCAAACGGTGATTTCGGACCAAATGATCGCAAACCAAGTGACCAAAGAATACACTGCGATTGTAATGGGACGTATTGAAGATGACAAAGGGACTATTAATGCACCTATAGGCCTTGAAAATGAGATGGATATAGAACGTAAAGTCATGGAAGACGGCAAGAAGTGTGTAACACACTTTGAAGTTATTGAAAGATATAAAAATGCGACACTTGTAAAAATACAGTTGGAAACGGGACGCACACACCAAATTCGAGTTCATTTTAGACATATTGGACATTCTCTATATGGTGACGAACTTTATGGTGGGAATCATGAGTCGATTAACAGACAGGCACTTCACTGTTCCAGAATGGTTTTTAGACTTGCCCGTCCAGCAGAAATGATAGAGCTAAAAGCAGAACTCCCGATTGATATGTTAAGTTTAATTGAGAAATTAAAGAGCGAGTAAAACTACGTATATAGAACTTGCAAAGCGGGGTGAAGACATGAACAGCGAATTTATAAAGGTTACAAGTCTTTCGAAAAGTTATCAGATGGGTGAAGTGACAGTAAATGCGATACAAGACATTACCTTTACAATTAAAGAAGGCGAGTTTGTTGTGATTCTTGGTCCATCTGGCTCAGGGAAAAGTACTCTTCTAAACGTAATAGGGGGTATGGACGTTCCAAGTGATGGTGAAGTCGTGTTTGATAATGTTGACATTACAAATTACACAGATCGACAATTAACAGCGTACAGACGTAATGAAGTGGGGTTTGTGTTTCAGTTCTATAATCTGATGGCAAACTTAACCGCTAAAGAAAACGTAGAACTTGCAACGGAAATATGTAATGATCCGCTTGATATTACAGAAATTCTAGATGCTGTTGAGTTAACGGAAAGACAAGATCATTTTCCTGCTCAGATGTCTGGTGGCGAACAGCAACGTGTTGCTATTGCACGTGCAGTTGCTAAGAATCCAAAGATTTTATTATGTGATGAACCAACTGGCGCTTTAGATTTTAAAACAGGTCTTACAATCCTAAAGTTGTTAAGTAAGATCAATAAGGAAATGAAAAAAAACGGTGATGGTTATAACGCATAATGCGGCAATTGGTCAAATGGCAGATCGTGTAATTCGATTAAGATCAGGTAAGATTACAGAGGATCATTATAATGAGAATCCAATTAACCCTGAAAGGATTGAGTGGTAATGAGAAAAATGAATGTAAGACTGGTGAGAATGGTATCTCATCATGTTGGTCAGTTCATTGCAATTTCTCTGGTAATCTCGGTTGGGCTTTTGACGTATGTCGCGTTCACAATGGCAATGGTTAATCTAGAGAATTCATTGAACTTTTATTACGATGAAGCTAATTTTGCAGACATATATGTTGAGACTTTGAAGGTACCTGAAAAGGGTGTTCAAGATGTTATGGAACTCCAAGGTGTCATACACGCACAAGGACGAATACAGTATGATGTACCTCTAAAAGTGAAAGACGAGAATGAAAAAAGTAACTGTCCGAATTGAATCCCTACCAACAAATGAGTACAAAATCAATGATCTTCATTTTTATGAGGGCTCCCAAATTAAAGAGAATAATAAAGATGCATATGTATTTGACCAGTTTGCAACCGCTCGTAATTTGGTTATTGATGGAAAAATAAAACCACAAATACTTGGAAAAGAATATGAACTTGATATAAAAGCTTTTGTATCAAGTCCAGAATATGTTTACCTTATGGAGAACGAGCAGTCTATGCTCCCTGCACCAGGGAAGTTCGGCGTTGTATTTGTTTCAGAAGAATTTGCTATGAACAGCTTTGGCATGACAGGGTATTATAATCAGATACTTATTAAAGCAGAGGCAGGTGTGAATCTTGATATCCTCCAAGAACGTGTTGAGGACACCCTAGACCGATATGGAATTAAAAGGATTTATCAGAAAAAAGATCAACTAAGTCATCGTCTTGTCTCTGAAGAGATAGAAGGTGGGAAAAAAAATGGCGAAGTCTGTGCCTTTTGTCTTTTTTATTTGTTGCTGCTAGTATCATGGTTATTATGATAAGTCGTACTGTCAGAAATGACAGAACTTCAATAGGTGTATTTAAATCAATGGGATACAACAACACCGAAATAGTTTGGCATTATACAAAGTATTGTTTGATGATAGGTACGGTTGGTTCGGTGATAGGCGTTACCCTAGGAGCTCTATTGTCTGCTGGCATGACACAAATGTATACACAGTTTTTCTTTATTCCATTCTTGAAAATAAGGTTGTATCCACAGTATTTGTTGTCAGCGGTATTGATTTCAGCTGTGTTTTCCGCAGTTGCTGGCGTATTTGGAGCAAGGACTGTGTTGAGTATTCATCCTGCAGAATCCATGCGACCTGAGCCACCTAAAAAAGGGCATCGTACTGTTTTAGAACGGACAGTCCTTTGGAAATACCTTTCATTCACAGAGAAAATTGTTGTAAGGAATTTGTTGCGCTCAAAGAAAAGATTTTTGTTTATAGTTCTTGGAATATCGTTAACCTATGCAATTATGATGGTTCCGATGTTTCAGACAAATGCCTTTGATCAAATATTCAATGACCATTATTCAAAATTCCTGCGAATGGATTACAACATTAATTTCTCAGAACCTGTAAATGATTCTGCGATTAATGAAATAAAGAGTTTAATTAAATATAAGGAAATTGATCCTAAATTAGAGTACCCCTTTGAAGTAGAGCATTTGTGGAAAAAGAAAATTGTCACAATTGTAGGTATGCCATCTAAGACAACTATGTACAGGTTTAAAGATCTTGATGGAAATATATTAAAGCTTCCTAGTAAAGGGCTTTTTATTACAGAAGGTCTTGCAAAGTACCTAAATGTGAATGAAGGAGATTTACTTAGGATTAATACTTTTATTCCAGGGCGAGATGATATGGATGTTAAAGTTGTTTCAATAATAGATCAAAGTTTGGGAATGAATATTTATATGGATTTGCCATATATGCAGGAACAGTTTTTAGAACATGGAATTATCAACGGGGCAATGTTAACCAGTTATGGCTCCATAAAAGATGAACTTGACGATGTTCCAAAAATATCATCAGTGCAATCCAATCTAGATTTAATGAAAATTTTCGAGGAATTCCTGGAACTGACACTCGCAAGTGTTTCAATTCTTATAATTTTTTGCTGGAATCCTTGGATTTGCAATTGTTTATAACTCATCAGTTATGAGTGTTCTCGAAAGAAGATTAGAGTTTTCTTCATTGAGGGTCATGGGTTTCAAAAAGAATGAAATATTTTTCATTTTGGTCAGGGAAAATGTAGTAATGAGTATACTAGGTGTTCTAATTGGAGTCCCTATTGGTAGAGCAATGCTTGACGGTATGGCTGAAACATTTAGCACGGAGTTGTACACAATGAAGGTGGATGTTCCCCTAGAATCGTATATAGTATCTGGGCTACTGACGCTAGGATTTGTTCTCTTAGCACAAGTTGCTACATACTCTCGTATTCATAAGTTAGACTTCATTGAAGCTCTGAAGAACAGGATGACATAGGAGGATAAGAACATGAAACATCTAATTAAACGAAGAAATATTGTTCTTGCTATCATAACGGGTATTGTCATTGGTCTTGGAATGATGGCCATGTCGGGTGCTGGAGTGATGATCGTTGAGATGGAAAACATAGATGTAGGACTTGTGAGAGACATAATAGAAGAGGAAGCACAAGTTACATCTCGACAATCAAAAAAATGTTTCTGTACTTGTGAATGGTACTGTTAATGAATGGCATAAGGATATTGGTGACCAGGTTGAAGTGGGTGAACTACTTGCTACAGTTGATACAACAGATATAGAAAATGAGATAGTGATTGCAAATGAACAACTGAGTGCACTTAAATTTGCTTTTGAAGATGCTTTAGAACCGAATGCTAGAGAAATGATCAGACAAGCAGAATCTGCATATAACGCATCAGTCATTTCAAGAGACAGCTACAAAAGCACATATGAAAAAAACGAGAAGTTGTCTGAAAAAGGCGCAATCAGTACTCAGGGATTAGAAGACAGCAAAAAATCTTTGGATTTAGCACAAGAAGACGTTAATGGTAAATATCAAGCCCTTGTTCAGCTTAGAAAGGGATTGTCAGAAGCTTTAAAAAATAAATATGCATCTGAAATCAAGGCTCAAGAATCCGCAATAGAAATGCTTGAAGTCAAGAAATCACGTCATGAAATTCGAGCGAATGAGTCAGGTGTTGTGCTAAATAGGTTTATTGAATCTGGCGATTATGTTACAACTGGAAAGGTGACTTTTGAGATTGCAAATGTCTTACATGTCTATTTCAAATCTGATATACTCGATAGTGATGTTACCTTGATTGAAGTTGGAACACCAGTTGTTATTTACCTGAATGATGATGAAACCATTGATGGTGAAGTGACAAAAATATTTCCTAAAGCGGAAACACAAGTTTCTGATTTGGGAATTGAACAGAAACGCGTAACAGTGGAAATTGAAGCTTCTACTGACAATATTTCTGTTCTTATTGGTCAAGAACTGGATGTTGACTTCATTACAGTTGCCATGGACAATGTACTTCGAATTAGGGAAGAACTAACATACCAAAGAGAAGGCATTTATTTTGCATTTGTTGAATCAGGCGGTAAAGTTGTTGAAAAGAAACTTGAAACAGGTCTTGTCGGAGAGACTTATGTCGAGATCGTGTCTGGTTTAAATGAAGGCGATATGGTAATTGTACCTCAAGATGATCTAAGTCCTGAGGCAAAAGTACAACTTGAAGAGTAATGAGCGGAGGACTTAATTTGGAACTTAGAAATATAGAAGAGGTGTCAATTGAAAGAGCAATTGTTCATGTTCTTGATAAAAATAGCGACGAGCCACTTTTAACGGATACGGAACTTGAACTTGAGCCAGCAGTTACGGCTTTTATGACACATCACATACTTAAATCGTTAAGTAGTGAAAAAAAATAGAAAACTAAAACTGTTTAATCCTTCTGGTATTGTATACGGCAATTTAATGAAAATTTATGACGATGCTGAGGACAATTTTGTTGAGTCATCTAAAGCTATTGCTGAGTGGCTTTTCAAATGTATGAATGAACATCCTATAATCCCATCAGCAGATGCAATTGTATGTCAGTTTTCAACAGGTGGTGAGAGATGTCTTGCGGTTATGAAAATGGACTATCAACATCGTTTGTACATGACATTCAATATACAGAAGATGGATTCCAAGTTGATTTGGTTTCACAAGAAATCAGTTTACCCTCAATGAGCCAAAGACTAAACAAGGCCGCGTTCTTTAAAAAACCAGCTGAAGATGAATACGATTTAGTTGTAGTGGACTCTCCTCTAAAAGCAGAGGATGGAAGTATACTTGAGTATTTCCAAAAAACATTTGTCCAAGCGAGTTTTGTAGTGGATCATATGGATAAAACACGTATCGTTCGTGATCAAATGGAAAAATGGGTTCGTAACAATATGAAAGATGACCTTAGAAATGCAATCGATGCTAGGGCGGATATTGAAGGTGTGTTCGTGAACTCGGGTGAACTTCATCTTGGTCAATTAACAGAAGAAATTATAGACGATCCTGCTAAGCGTGAGAAGTTCATCGAAAATATGGAACGTAAAGGTGTCGATACAGATGAGTCCTTTACAATCGACAAGAAATGGGTTGCGAAGAAGTTCAAAACGAAAGCCCTTAAAACAGATACAGGTTTTACAATTCGTGGGCCATTTGAGAACTTCCATGACAATGCTAAGATTGAAATAGAGTACAATGGTGATGGTACTGTGAATTATATTATTAAGGGTGTTCGTAATATTAGTGAACGGTAGTTTGCTTGTTTCAAAAACTGAAAGCAGTAGAGTTGTTGTTTATAGACAATAATTCTACTGCTTTTTTATTTAGGTAAATGGAAACATGCAAATGATTATCCATCAATGGTCATAATTTGGGTTTACTCGGATTAAAACCTCACCGATGAATGCTTCAGACACAGATTCCCAGTAGTCATATAATGGAACATAGAAAGCCTCTCCCATTACTAGATAGCCGTTTGTATTCGCGTACTCAAGAATGCGATTGATGGTAAGATTAATATTGTCTTTATTGCCTTTGTGTATACATCTTAGGAATTTTCCCTTCGGAACAACCAGTCGATTTCCTAAGGCTTCTGTTTCATTCAAGTAATCAAATACATATTTAGAAGTGTATTTTCCCATGTCAGTAGTATGTGTTATATCATAACAAACCCCAAATTTACTTGTAAGTCGTCCTTCTGAATCTAACATTTTCTTGAGCCTGTTTACTGCAGAACTATAAGTCATTAAAGGGCCAAATCCTATGGGTTCATATGTAATCGTTAATTCTGGATATTCTTCCAGTAGAACGCCATCATATATTTCCATATTATTAAACATGGACAGTTGTTCAATTCTTTTATCTATTATAAGTCTTTGCTTCTCTAAATCTCTAATTTTTAGGTTGATTTCATCTCTTTGGCGCTTAAGAATATCCACACTTGAAACTTTTACTTCATCATTTAGATATGCTTTTATCTCTTCTAAAGACAGTCCGCTTTCTTTAAAAGCAATAATCAATTCAAGTTTTTTTATATCATCAGTGGTATAAAATCTGTAGTTTTTTTCATTTCTAATACTGGGGGAGAAAATGCCCCACTTGTCATAATGTATCAATCTGGTTCTTGTTATATTAAACATTTTTGCGACTTCGCTAATTTTATATTTTTTCATAAAGTCCTCTTGACTGTAGCGTAAGGTTATAGTTTATATTTTGATTATACAACAGAAACATAATAATAAAAAATAGTGGAGGTAGAAAATGTACAGTGAATATATTGACGTTGTTGGTGCTTATGAACATAACTTAAAAAATGTATCTGTTTCAATCCCTAAGAATAAGCTAGTAGCAATTTCTGGACCTTCGGGAAGCGGAAAGTCTACATTTGCAATGGATATCCTTCAGAGAGAATGTATGCGCCAGTACCTTGAATCCATGGGTATGGTGACAGACGGACTCAATAAGGCAAAAGTTGAAAGTATAACTGGATTAGCGCCTTCAATTGCAATTTCGCAAAGAGCGATAGGTAACTCAAGCAAATCGACAGTAGGGACTTATACGGAAATATTGACTTATTTAAGGGTGCTCTATGCAAAACTGGGGATAAGGACGTGTCCAGTTTGCAAAAGTCAGATAGAGCAAGACTATAGTATGGTTGGTTTGACTGAAATTGATGAGAAAACAGTAGCTTGCCCCTATTGTAAACACGAAATGCCACGTTTAACCATGGGGATGTTTTCCTTTAATAAACCTGAAGGGGCTTGTGAGACTTGTGGGGGGGGATTGGGCACTGTCACAGATATTGATATAAGCAAAGTGGTAGATGAATCCCTATCCCTAAGTGAAGGCGCAGTCGCTCTATGGGGAGGAGAAGTGTTCGGAAACCATTATAGCGATGTGCTAATAAAGTGCGGTTCTCATTATGGTTTTGACTTTGACCCAAGAAAAAAAATAAGAGACTTTAGTGAAATTGAAAGATTGGTTTTCTATGACGGTGTTGATTCAGAAGCCTTTAAGGCTTTGTATCCTAATATCAAAAAAAACCAAAAAAAAGTTAATGATGGTTATTTTAAAGGTGTTATGACCTTTATGAAAGAGAAAGCTGTTGAAAACGCAAAAAAGAAAAAGAAAAATAGCAAAATCACCAATGCCTTTGTTACGTATTCTTGCAAGGATTGTAATGGCAGTCGATTAAGCTATGATGGTAGAACGGTTACTGTAAACGGTAAAACTATTGTTGAAGTAAGTCAATTAGACATGAATGAACTTATGCAGTGGATAGACAAGTTGGTGCTAACAGAAGCAGAAAAGAAAATTACTGAAGCTGTAACTTCAGATTTGAAAAAAAAGAACAAGAAATGTAATTAAAATTGGTTTAGGGTACTTATCCCTGGACAGGGCTACAAATACGTTGTCGGGTGGTGAAGCACAAAGAATAAAACTGTCAAACATTATTGATAGTGGTTTAACAGGCGTTTTGTATATATTAGATGAGCCAACAACAGGACTTCATCCGCACGATGGAAAAATGTTGCTCAATGCTCTAAAACATATTAGAGACTTAGGCAATACGGTTTTAGTTATAGAACATGATACAGATTTTATTTCAGAGTGTGATCATGTTATTGATTTTGGTCCAGAGTCAGGGCCAAAGGGTGGAGAAATTTTGTTCTCAGGCATGCCAAGTGAAATGATTAATAATCAGAAATCGGTCACGGGAAGCTACTTGAAAAAAAGAGAAAAAAGATCGAGTGCAGTACGTTTAAACCGAGAAGAAAAAATTACAGTTAAGAAGGCCCATTCACATAATTTAAAAAAACATTGATGTTGATATTCCATTAAATGCTTTTGTTTGCTTTACGGGTGTATCGGGGAGTGGTAAGTCGTCTCTTGTTATAGATGTTATTGATAAATACTTCAAAAATGGTTATGCACAATGCGATGCCATTGAAGGATTAGAGGATGTTGACAGACTTGTAACAATCAATCAAAAGCCTATTGGTAGGATGTCACGGTCAAATGTAGCAACCTATACGGAAGTTTTCACCCTGATTAGAGAGTTATATGCGAATCAGCGTGAGGCAAAGAAGATGAAGTTAAAACCATCTCATTTCTCATTTAATATAGCAGGAGGTAGATGTGAAAAAATGTCAGGGGCTTGGCGTTGTAAAGTTAGGGATGCATTTTTTAGATGATGTAGAGGTTGAGTGTCCAGCGTGTGAAGGGCATCGATTTAAGCAAAAAAATCTTAGATATTAAGTATCATGACAAACATATATCAGAAGTTCTAGATATGACGGTGGATGAATGTATTGAGTTTTTCTCGACAGCCTACTTTATCAAAGAAAAGCTAATGTATTTGCAGGAGGTCGGCTTGGGCTATTTAAAACTTGGTCAGACAACCATAACATTATCTGGTGGTGAATGTCAGAGAATAAAACTATCCAGAGAATTGTCCAGAGAAGATATTAGAAATACTGTTTATATTCTTGACGAACCTACCACCGGACTACATCCGAGAGATATTGAGAAGTTGATGAAGTTACTCTACAAACTCAGAGATAAAGGAAACACGATATTGGTAATAGAACATGCTTTAGAAGTCATTGCAGCGTCGGATTATATTGTAGATTTAGGTCCATCTGGAGGCAAGGATGGTGGTTGTGTTATGGCTACAGGTTCGGTAGCGGATTTAGTTAGAAGTCAAAATGGATATACCCAGCGTTATTTAAATGACTATATAGGAGGAAGATAGTATGAGAAAATTGATTTTAAATTTAGCGATTAGCCTAGACGGTTATATTTGTGATAGTGAAGGAAAATTTGATTGGATAATGGGTCAAAGAAGTAGCTCAGAAAACGAAACAGAAGCCTATGACTTTCCTGGATTTGAAAAAGATGTTGACACCTTAGTGATGGGATCTGTTTGCTATGAAGACGTAGTGTTATCTGATCTGGCCACTTTTGACAACAAAAAAAATTATTGTTGCAAGCCATAATGATTTGGAAACTAGAGACAATGTTGAGTTTATTCAAGGTGACATTTGTAAGGAACTACTTAAGCGAAAAGAAGAAGATGGGAAGAATATTTGGCTGTTTGGCGGTGCAGGTCTAACCGATCATTTTATTAAAGAAGATATCGTAGATGAATATGTTGTAGCTGTTATGCCTTTAGTCTTGGGAAATGGTAGAAGATTATTTAAGGGTAACACTCCTAAAATAGACTTACACTTAGACAAGTATTCGGTAAATGATGGCATAACTGTATTAACTTATAGTAAAAGAAAAAAAATAAATTTTGTTGGAGGAAAATACATTGAGAAAAATTATATTGAGTTTGGCAATTAGTTTAGATGGCTATATAAGTGATGATAAAGGCAATTATGATTGGATAGTTGGACATGATGACAAGAGCAATGATTCAAAAAACACATTTGATTATGATGGTTTTATTAATGATACTGATGTTGTGGTGATGGGATCTGTAGCCTATGAAGACGCAGGAGTGGCAATGTTTGAAGGGAAAAAAAATAATTGTTGCAACATCAAGAGAATTTGAACCAAAAGCAAATGTCGAGTTTGTTAATGGTGATATTTGCAAAGTAATTCTTGATCTTAAAGAAGAAGAAGGAGGAAAAAACATTTGGCTATTTGGAGGTGCAGGTCTAACTGATCCATTTATTAGACAAGATATTATAGATGAATATATTATTGGGATTGTACCAACCGTATTAGGCAATGGTAGAAGATTGTTTAAAGGCAATTATCCAAAAAAAATTGATTTGCATTTAGATAGTTATTCTATTGATGATGGTATAACAATGTTAACCTACAGTAAAAGGAACAAGCAATAAAACTATAATCAAAATTTAGTATAGGGATTTGGTTAATTATTAGCTGGAATTCGGATAAAAAACAAGCAGAGATATAGTGTTTCAAATTCTTCACGGTGTTTCAACTTTACTATAGTAGGACAGATAATGTGATATAATTAAATAAATTCAAAACAAGTTAGTATAACAATATAATGAGTGTAAAGTAATTAATTTTGATATCTTAGGATGGTGTGTTTATGGATCAAATAAAACATGAGTTGAGATCTTATGATAATAAGACTAAAGTCCACGATCATCAACATGGACAGATGATTATCCCTGTGGATGGAAAACTTATAATAGAAACTGAAACCATTGAAACTGATATTGGAGAAGATAAACTACTATTTTTACCACCAAATTCTGAACATATGTTTTCATCCAATACCTTTGATTCATTTTTAATTCTTGATATTCCAAAAGCTTTCTTAATAAACGACGATATGAAGAAAGTTATGGGAGGAAAAATCATATTAATGGATGAGAAATGGACACTCATTAGGCAATTGATTTTGAAAGAATGTATGAAAGAGGGAAATCCATATGGTATTAGCAACTTGTTCAGATATTTTTTTTATCAAGATTTAGTAGGTGGGCAGTTGTATGCATCTATTTCATATATAAATGAGAATTTTAGCAGAAATATTAGTCTTTCGGAATTGGCAAAAATTGAAGGCTATGCTCCAAATTATTATAGTGAGTGGTTTAAAAGAAAAATGGAAATGTCCATACCAAACTACATCAAATTATTACGAGTCGGAAAAGTTAAAGAAATGCTCTTAACAACAGACTATTCATTAATGCAAATTGCACAATTTGTTGGATATTCACATCATGCAACATTAACAAGAGTATTTAAAGAAATAACTGGGTTGACACCATCTGAGTTTAAGAAACAACAGTTGAATAAAAGTGATTGATTAAAAAGCAAAGATCTTCGTTATGATACGAGGATCTTTTTTTGCAGTGCGCTAAGTATGTAAATATTCAATTCTCTTGAAATAATATATTTGAAGAAAGAGTTATTTAGAACTTTGATAGAAAAGACCAAATAGGAAAACACAATCGATAGATTTTATGCACTACACCTCCAGTGATTTGTGAGGTGTAGTGTTTTATTTTAGGAACTAAACTATAAACTCTATAAAAGGGATAAATTGAAACATATCTTAATAGCGACTAAATATTGGATGAATACTGATTAAGTGTTATATGAAGAATCAAGTTAAAATTTAACTAATCAATAAATCAGTAAACACAAGGAGAAAGG
>JDSF01000378.1_pt1 | contig 18612 bp, 16 predicted proteins | sample 199441 | NCBI WGS metagenome assembly JDSF01 (sample SAMN02592751, study PRJNA231836) | bioreactor metagenome | isolation source: continuous culture bioreactor denitrification-DNRA | place: Germany: Bremen
GAAGAGGGGTCACATTTATGTGTACATTTAGTTGTTCTTACGTCGTTCAAACACACTCTGTTGTGGTTTTAAACTTTTAACTCTACTTCTTCACCAAGTTGATTTTTGTACATTTCGATGATTGGATCAACTTCAGATTCGATAAATTCAACAACTTGAACATCAGAACGTCCAATGTAATCCGCTGGATTAAGAAGTTTTTCAATATCGCCTTCATTTAAGCCAAATACAGGATCTTTAACGATTCTTTCAAGAAGATCATTTGAAAGACCAAATTCTTTGACTTGTCTAGCCGCTTCCATAGAGTGAACTCGGATTGATTCGTGTAGCTCTTGACGGTCACCACCGCGTTTTACTGCTTCCATAATAATGTTTTCAGTTGCCATGAATGGCAGTTCAGCCATCATATGCTTTTCAATAACCTTAGGGTATACAACAAGTCCTGTTGTAACATTGTTACCGATATCAAGAATAGCATCTACAGCTAAAAATGCTTCTGGAATAGCCAGACGCTTGTTTGCAGAATCATCAAGAGTTCTTTCGAACCACTGTGTAGATTGCGTCATTGCAGGACTTGCTGCTGATGACATAACAAAACGGCTAAGCGCTGCAATACGCTCTGAACGCATTGGATTTCTCTTATATGCCATTGCTGATGAACCGATCTGGTTCTTAGCAAATGGTTCTTCTACTTCTTTCATATGCTGAAGAAGTCTTAGATCATTTGTCATTTTATGCATAGACTGTGCAACACCACTTAACACTGCAGAAACTCTTGCATCAATTTTTCGTGTATAAGTTTGACCTGTTACAGCCAAAGAACCATTAAAACCGAACTTTTCTGCTATTTTTTGCATCGAGAGCTCTTACTTTAGAATGATCACCGTCAAATAGTGCTAGGTAGCTTGCTTGAGTACCTGTTGTACCCTTTACACCACGGAACTTCATAGTGTCTATAAGGAATGTAATATCATGATAATCCATTACGAGATCCATCATCCACAGTGTTGCTCTTTTTCCTACTGTCGTACACTGTGCAGGCTGGAAGTGTGTATAGCCCAGTGTTGGCAAAGCTTTGTACTCAAGTGAGAATGCTCTAAGCTTAGAAATCAGGTTTACAAGCTTAAGACGTACAAGCTCAAGACCTTCTTTCATTTGAATAAGGTCAGTATTGTCACCTACATAAGCACTAGTAGCACCTAGGTGAATGATTGGCATTGCGTCTGGACATTGCTCACCAAAAGTATGAACATGTGCCATTACATCATGGCGCCTAATTTTCTCATGCTCTGCTGCTCTAACAAAATCGATATCTTCAATGTTAGCCTTCATTTGAGCAATTTGCTCATCTGTAATGTTTAGACCAAGTTCTTGTTCAACTTCTGCTAAAGCAACCCAGAGTTTTCTCCATGTTGAGAATTTTTTTTGTGGTGAGAAGATTGCGCTCATTTCCTTTGAACTGTATCGCTCGATTAGTGGGTTAGAATACTGTGTAGACATACTATTCAATTCCTCCTTGAAAACATATATGGACAACCATTCAAAAATTCGAATATTAATTTCGTTTTTCTGTTTTTCATTCGCATTTGTATTATAACGTACCCAGACTCAATATTCAACTTGAAAAGGTTTTCAATCTTTTAATATTCTCAGTTTATTTTAGAGATGTAAATCATAAGTCACTGAATAGCATGATTCCATTCAAAACAAATAAAAAGGAGAGGTTAAAATGTCTTATAGACGTCTCAACTTCTCCTTATATATTTCATTTTAAATTTACTCTATTTATCGAGGCTGAACAATCAATTTTATTGCTGTACGTTCCTCACCGTCAATTTCAATATCTGCAAATGCCGGGATACAAACAAGATCGATCCCTGAGGGTGATACATATCCTCTAGCAATGGCAATGGCCTTTACCGCTTGGTTAATTGCTCCTGCACCAATGGCTTGCATTTCTGCACTACCATGTTCCCGAATGACACCTGCTAATGCACCTGCTACAGAGTTTGGGTTAGAGTGTGACGATACTTTAAGTACTTCCATAATTATGCATCCTCCTTGCTATGATGATTACTTCGGTTGAACGATTAACTTAATAGCCGTTCTTTCTTCTCCGTCAATTTGAATATCTGTAAATGCTGGAATGCACACTAGATCAACACCGCTTGGTGCTACAAAACCTCTTGCTATTGCGATCGCTTTAATAGCTTGATTGATTGCCCCCGCACCAATCGCTTGCATTTCTGCATTTCCTGCTTCTCTAAGTACACCTGCTAGTGCACCAGCTACTGAATTTGGATTAGATCTTGCTGATACTTTTAATACTTCCATGTCTACGCCTCCTATTTTCGCGTCTAATAATGTTGTGTCTAGTGGTTTGACTTTTATCCTTCGTACTAGTTCGCCGTAATTTCCCAAATACCTTGTTCATTATATCTTTTTTGTTATTATAGACATTTATTTAATTTTTAGGAATTAAATTCCTATTATAATTGCGATATGTTCGACTCTTTGAAGCATCACTCTCCTTTAAAGAAGTCTACCAACTAACACTCTCTAACACGATACCCAAGAATTAACACACAAAACATAATTAGAATAAATAAATGCGTATTGGATAAATTATTTTACGAAATGTAATTTAGTTTAATTTTTTTACTACGTAGCCGCTACACCCCTTTAGCAGCCTTTACTTTTTTTTCTTTTTTTATTCCATTTTTTTTATAATACGAAAAAAAATAGACCCAGGCTACAATCTATAATTGTAGCTGGGTCTATCTTGAGGAGTATATCCTAGATTGGACGATGGGAATTCGAACACAATCTAGGGTATTAATATGTTTATAGTTCTGGATATAGCGGATATTTATCACAAAGTGCATCTACGCGTGACTTAGCCTCACTTAGATCACCTTCACGATTTTCGATTACATAGTCAATAATACTTGCAATTTCAACCATGTCCTCTTCTTTATAGCCTCTTGAAGTAACTGCTGGTGTACCAATTCTAAGACCACTTGTTACAAACGGACTCTCAGTTTCATTGGGTACTGTATTCTTATTTGTTGTAATACCAACAGAGTCTAGAAGATGCTCAGCAACTTTTCCAGTAATACCTTTGCTTCTTAAATCAACAAGCATAAGATGGTTGTCAGTGCCCCCTGAAACTATGTCAAAACCATGTGACATGAACGCTTCAGCAAGAACAGACGCATTTTTCACAACTTGTGACTGGTACACCTTAAAGTCGTCTTCCATAGCCTCTTTAAAACATGCAGCTTTAGCAGCGATAACATGCATTAAAGGACCACCTTGAATACCAGGGAAGATTGTCTTATCTATTTTCTTCTTAAATTCCTGTTTACAAAGAATCGCGCCGCCTCTTGGACCACGAAGCGTCTTATGAGTTGTTGTTGTAACAAAGTCAGCATATGGTACTGGACTTGGATGGTGCCCTGTTGCAACAAGCCCAGCAATATGAGCCATATCTACAAGCATGTACGCACCTACTTCATCACAGATCTCTTTTATTTTTTCAAAATCGATAATGCGTGCATACGCACTTGCTCCACTAACGATCATCTTTGGCTTTTCTTTAACTGCCATCTCTCTTAAAGACTCATAATCTATGTAGCCTTTATCATCTACAGAATAAGACACAACATCATATAGCTTACCAGAGAAATTAACTGGGCTGCCATGTGTTAAGTGACCTCCATCTGATAAGTTCATTCCAAGAATCTTGTCTCCTGGTTCAAGAACTGCAAAGTAAACACCCATGTTTGCTTGCGAGCCAGAATGTGGTTGTACATTGGCATGTTCAGCACCAAAAAGCTCCTTCATTCTATCAATAGCAAGTTTTTCAGCTATATCAACATGTTCACAACCACCATAGTATCTTTTATCAGGATACCCTTCAGCATATTTATTTGTAAGCGCTGAACCATGTGCTTCCATTACAGTTAAACTCGTAAAGTTCTCTGATGCAATAAGTTCAATATTCGAAGATTGTCTTTTCATTTCCAGTTGAATTGCGTCGTATAGTTCCGGATCACGTTCCGGCAGGAATTTGAAGTGCATATTAAACCCTCATTTCTATTTTCTCTTTTTTTTTAACGGGTGCCATATGAAGGGCGCCTTCCATTAAACCAAATGCCGCTTCAGCAACCGACTCAGAAAGAGTCGGATGTGCATGAATGGTGCTGGTCACATCAGTCACAGTGAGTCCATTTGCTATTGCAACGGTCAGTTCATGAATAAGATCTGATGCATGTGCACCTAGTATTTGAGCACCAATTAACTGCCCAGATTCCAGTGCAACGAGTTTCACAAACCCTTCGGTGTGATTAATCGTCATAGCTTTACCATTCGCCGAGAAAGGAAACTTGCTCACCTTCACAGCGAGGCCTTTAGCCACTGCCGTGTCTTCATTCATGCCAACTGCTGCTAGCTCTGGAGATATAAACACGCAGCTCGGGACTATGTCCTTTTTTGACACATTCCATTCACCTGTCGATCCATTAGTATGGTCCATTTTATGCTCAGTACCATAGCCAAGTATTTCCTCAACCACATGTACACCTTGATGAGATGCTGCATGTGCTAACATATACCTACCATTAACATCTCCAATTGCATACACATTATTATTTGATGTCTTAAATGAATGGTCTACATCTATTGCGTGCCCACTTAGCTTTATGCCAGCCGTGTCCACATTCAAACCCGTATGATGAGGACGACGACCCATAGCAGAAAGTATTAAGTCAGCATCTAGTATTTCTTCACCCTTCTTGCCTTCTACAGCAACAGCAGCTCCGTTTTCTCCATCCTTTATTTCCAAAACGTTCGTATTTGTAAGAATACGAATGCCCTTTTTCTTCAAATATGCAGACACACGTTTCACTACATCTTTATCAAAAGTCTTTAAAATTGTGCTTCTAGCAACAACAGTTACTTCTGAACCAAATGAGTTAAAAATACTTGCGAATTCAAGTGCAATCACACCACCACCGAGGATTACGAGTTTCTCAGGTAAGTCCTCGAACTCAAGTAGTTCTTTACTCGTTACAACATGTTTATTTTCAATCCCCTTTACAGGAGGTATAAAAACCTTTGATCCCGTAGCTATAATGTATTTGTCCGCTTTATACTCAGTTGACGATCCATCTTCGTCCATCACCGAGATTTTGTCTTCTGATATAAATGAAGCCGTTCCATATAGAATATCAACACCATTTGCGAGTAAGAGCTTTTCTACGCCTGTCGTCAGGTCATTAACAACCGTCGTTCTATGATTTTGAAGCAGTTCCGTATTTAAACGGACACCAATTATGTCTAGCCCATATGCATTGCCATGCTTAGCCTCTTCCAAAAGCTCTGCACTTTTGAAAAAAGCTTTTGTAGGAATACAGCCATAATTAAGGCATGTTCCTCCTATTTTGTGATTCTCAACAAGTGCAACACTTACACCAAGCTGTGCAGCTCTAATTGCCGCTACATATCCGCCTGGGCCTCCACCAATGATTATGATCTTATATGTCACTAGGCTTCTCCTTTCCTCCATCTAAGGATTGGGTTACGAGCTGCCACAGTTTCATCTACCCTACCAACAATCGTATTTACAGGCGCCGCTTTTACTTTCGCAGGATCTGTTTTTGTCTCATGACGAATTTGAATCATAGAGTCAACGAATGCATCAATAGTTTCAAGACTTTCTGTTTCAGTCGGTTCAATCATTAGAGCTGAATCAACAATTAATGGGAAATAAATCGTTGGAGGGTGGTATCCACTGTCAAGTAGCCTCTTAGCAATGTCTAGAGTCGTAACCTGACTTAAGGCATCGCCTGTGCCTGCAAGTACAAACTCATGTTTACAGATACGATCATGTGACAGCTTATAATGATCTTTTAATCTAGCTTGCATATAGTTTGCATTTAAGACAGCCGTTTCACTCGCTTTTTTTTAGACCGTTTGCACCCATAGTTTTTTAAATAAGTGTACGCTCTAAGTGCAATTCCAACATTCCCATAATAACTCTTCATACGACCAATACTCTTTGGACGATCATAGTCGAATCCATATGATCCATCATTTTTTCTTCACAAGAACTGGTTTTGGAAGGAACTCAATCAGCTTTGATTTAACACCAACAGGACCGCCACCTGGACCACCGCCACCATGAGGTGTAGATAAAGTCTTATGAATATTTAAATGTACGACATCAAATCCCATGTCACCTGGACGTGTTTGACCCATAATTGCGTTCATGTTTGCACCATCATAGTATAGTAAACCACCCGCTTCATGAACAAGTGCTGCAATTTCTTCAATTTGAGTTTCGAACAGACCAAGCGTATTAGGATTTGTGAGCATTAAACCTGCAATACTATCATCTAGTACAGCCTTTAAGCTTTCAATATCCACTTCGCCTTTTTCGTTTGATTTAACTTCAACGATATCTAATCCAGCAACACTTGCTGTAGCTGGGTTTGTACCGTGAGCTGAATCTGGTACAACAATCTTTGTTCTACCAAAATCACCCTTTGCCTCATGGTATGCACGAATCATATACAGACCTGCAAGTTCACCATGTGCGCCTGCTGCTGGTTGGAGTGTTACTTCATCCATACCTGTTAATTCTGCCAGTAGACCAGAAAGATTATGCATCATTTCCAGAGTCCCTTGAGCAGTATCCATTGGTTGATAAGGGTGCATAGCTGAGAATGATGGAAGTGAAGCCATATCCTCATTAATTTTAGGATTATATTTCATTGTGCACGATCCAAGTGGATAAAAACCTGTGTCTACGCCATAATTTAGAGTGCTTAACTCTGTATAGTGACGTACAACTTCAGTTTCGTTTACCTCTGGAAGGTTCGGCATTTCTTCACGAAGCAGTGATGCTGGAATCTGCATATCAACATTTTCTTCAAATTGATCTACGAGGTGACCAACACGTCCTTCAACTGATCTTTCAAAGATTAATGGTCTATTCATCTCATTCCCTCCACAACTTGAACATAAGCATCAATTTCAGACTTCGTTCTTTTTTCAGTTGCACAAATAAGAATTTGGTCTTTCAATTCTGGCTTTACTTTACCTAGGTCAAGCCCACCAAGAATTCCATTTTCTTTAAGACTTCCAAGGACTTTTTCTGAATCCACCTTCGATTTAAGAACAAACTCCTTAAAGAATGGTTGGGAGTTCACTTCTTCAAACATACCTGTTTCAAGTAACCTTGTCCGTAGATACGCTGTTCGTTTATGTGATTCTAGAGCCACTTGCTTAAGACCTTTAAGACCCATTGTAGATAGGTATATCGTTACTGCAAGTGCATTTAACGCTTGATTAGAACAGATATTAGATGATGCTTTTTCACGTCGAATATGCTGTTCGCGTGCTTGAAGAGTCAATACATAAGCTTTTTTACCTTCAGTATCAATAGACTCTCCTGCAATACGACCTGGTAGTTTTCTTTGAAGCTTTTTCGTTACTGCCATAAATCCGATATGCGGACCCCCAAAGTTCTGTGCATTACCTAAACCTTGAGCGTCACCAATAGCGATATTCACCCCGCACTCACCTGGTGACTTTAAAAGTGCTAATGACATTGGATCTACCTTTGCAATTGACAAAGCCTTGTTAGCTTTAGCAATTTCAGATATTTTCGTTAGATCTTCAACAACACCAAATACGTTTGGAGACTGAACTATGACACCTGAACACTCTTTAGAAATCATGTCCTCGAGTGCTGTTAGGTCAGTCATGCCATTTACTGCTGGAATGACTTTTACTTCAACACCGCGATATTTCATGTATGTTTTCACAACTTCAATTGTTTCAAAACACACTGTTTCAGAAATGAAAATCAGGTTGTCCTTCTTTCCTTCAGTAGCAATCATAGCTGCTTCAGCTGTAGCTGTTGCACCGTCGTACATGGAAGCGTTTGATGCATCCATACCAGTTAGTTCACACACCATTGTTTGGTATTCAAAGATACATTGTAGTGTCCCTTGACTGATTTCTGGTTGGTAAGGTGTGTAAGCTGTGTAATATTCACTACGGCTTGTAATATGCCCTATAATCGATGGAATGTAGTGGTCATATGTTCCCGCGCCTAGGAAGCTGATTAAATCCTCAGTAGATTCGTTCTTTTTTCCTAGTCCGCTAACATGTCTTTTGACTGAATATTCTGACATTGCATTGTCAAAATTAAGCTCTCGATTGAGTCGTAAGCTCTCAGGGATGTCTGCGAACAGATCATCCACCCGGCTCACTCCAATCGTATCAAGCATATACTTCTTTTCTTGATCTGTGATCGGAATATATGGAAACATCCTATGCCTCCTCTGACGTAAATGCCTCATACTTTTCTGCGTCCATTAGTTTATCAAGTTCTGCTAAATCCGATAGCTCCACTTCTACAATCCAGTTTGTATATGGTTCAGAGTTAAGAACAGCGTAATCATCTTCAATCTCTTCATTAACACTTGTTACTGTACCGCTAACAGGTGCAAATGAATCTGATGCAGCTTTCACTGACTCGATGACACCAAAACTCTCACCCGCTTCAAGTTCGTCATCTTCGTCTGGCAACTCAACGTATACAATATCACCCATTTGATGCTGAGCGTAATCTGTAATACCAATCTTAGCCTTATTGCCTTCTACCTGAACCCATTCATGATCTTCTGAATAATATAGCCCTTTAACAATTTTCATTTTCATGTCCTCCTCAATTTGTAAAGCTGTCTATTTGTTTTTATGTACTGCGGCTATGCTTGCGCAGTTATTATATCGATTTTATGACTTACTATTTTTTATAGTTCTTTTTATAAAAACGTTTACTAATTATCTTTGCTGTCCTAACCTTCTTGCGAATTTGAATGTCAAGCTCTGCTCCCATGTCTCCATATTGTCTTTCAACAAGAGCTAAACCAATACTTTTCCCAAGCGTCGGTGATTGGTAACCTGTCGTGACAAACCCAATCTTTTCTCCATCTTTAAGGACATCACAGCCTTCACGTGCAATCCCTTTGTCCAGTTCGAAGCCAACAAGCTTTCTTGGAATACCATCTTCCTTTTGCTTGATCAGCGCATCACGACCAACAAAGTTGTCATTATCAAGCTTTACAAAGAAGCTCAGACCAGCTTCGAGCGGTGTAATGCTTTCGTTTATTTCATGTCCGTAAAGTGGCAAACAGGCTTCAAATCTTAATGTGTCTCTAGCACCCAGCCCCGCGGGAACAAGTCCATCATCTTTACCAGCTTCTAGAAGCGCATCCCAAACTTTAGAAATTTCTCCTGCTTGTGAATATACTTCAAAACCGTCTTCGCCAGTGTACCCTGTTCTTGATACCATACAATTAACACCAGCCACATCTATATCACGTTTCATATAGAAGAACGGAATATCTTTTAAATCATAATTCATAACTTTCTGCAGAATTTCTTGTGCCATAGGTCCTTGAATAGCAATTTCACCGACTTCATCAGAAACGTTTTCCACCTCAACATCGAAGTTTTTAGAAACTTTTTCAATCCAGCCGAAATCTTTGTCGATGTTTGCAGCATTAATAACTAAGTAAAAATGGTTGCGATCAAACTTATAAACAAGCAGATCATCTACAACGCCACCATCATCCTGACACATCATGCCATACATGACTTGGTTGTCCTCTAGTATCGAAGCGTCGTTTGTAACAAGTGTCTGAACAAAGTCAGCTGCTCCAAGTCCCTTTACATCAACTTCTCCCATATGAGATACATCGAATAGTCCAGCCTTTTCTCTTACTGCGATATGTTCTGAAGTCAGCCCTTCATACTGTACAGGCATTTCCCAACCAGCAAATTCGATAATCTTGCCATTTGCCTCAACATGTTTTTCGTATAGCGGTGTTTTTTTCAAGTTTCATTAGTAATGCACCTCCTATTTGGTATTTTATGTAAATTCATGAATGAAAAAAGAGGACCTCAGGCAATAGACATAGTTATATTAGCCCTGAGATCCTCTGTATGTTTACCTGAGAGTTTTCTACGCAAATGAGCGTATTGCTTCCTTCGGTGTCGCTTATCGACTTTCCAGAGTGTCATCTGAAACCGATCCTTTTGCCTGAAAGTTTCTCCACCTCTATCAGGATTGAGTGTGGATTGCTTCTTCGGCTACCCTTGGGGTATCTCTCGATTTCATCATTTGACAGATATTATGATGTTAAGCATATATTAGCTATTTTTTTATTCGTTGACAAGGATAATTTATAAATTGTCAATCTTTTCTGAAAGAAGAAATTTCGTTTAAACATTGAAATCATCAGTTTTAATCACGATTTTCAAGGTATAAAATTATTTTAGGGGATTTACAATTTCATTGCTTATGCCCTATGATGTTAGTTAAACATAAGAGTAAAAAAGACACTATGTAAATAATAAACAAATCCGGCAAGGGGGGTAAATATGCTCGTAGTACTAAATCCTAGCACTTCAGCAAGCTTTAATATGGCTGCTGAGGAATATATATTAAAGAATTTTGTAGACGATGTTTTCATGCTTTGGCAAGCTGACAAAACCGTATTGATTGGAAAAAATCAGAACACTAGAAAAGAAATCGACATACAATATGTTGAAGCAAATGATATTAAGGTTATTCGACGCCTTTCTGGTGGTGGAGCTGTTTACAACGATCTTGGCAACACAAATTTTGCTTTCATTTCTACTGATTCGGGAGACAGCTTTGCTAATTTCAGAAAGTTCACAGCGCCAATTATTGATCTATTAAAAAAGCTTGGAGTACCTGCTGAATTTTCAGGTCGGAACGACTTGCTTGTCGATGGGAAAAAATTCTCAGGAAATGCTCAATTTAAGCATAAAAATAGGCTTCTGCACCATGGTACTCTTCTCTTTTCTTCAAACATGGAGCAGCTTGGAAAAGCGCTCTCACCAGATATGCTAAAATTTAAAAGTAAAGGCATTAAATCTGTCAAAAGCCGTGTTACAAACATTTCGGAACACTTACAAGAAACTATGTCAGTTAAGCAGTTTATGGCCTTGGCAAATGAACATATATTAGAAACATTTACCGACTCAATGACATACAAATTTTCTGATGAGGACATTATCGCTATAAAAAAAAATTGAAGATGAGCGATTTGCTAACTGGGATTGGAACTACGGTTCGTCACCTAAATATGACTTTTCAAATCAGGAGAAATTCCCTGGCGGTCTAGTAGAAGTCAATTTGCAAGTGAAAGACGGGATCATAAAATCTGCAAAAATCTTTGGAGACTTCTTTAGTCAAGGTGAAATATCAGACGTAGAAGCTGCATTAATAAACACAAAACACAGTACAGAAGCAATAAAAAAATCTCTAACACTTCTTAACTTGAACAACTACTTCGCTGGAATAAGTCTCGATGAGATCATTCAGCTTTTTAATTAAACATATTGGAGGTTATCAGGATGGTGCAAAAAAAAATAGTTGGTAAATTTGATAGAAAGCCAGAATGGCTAAAAGTACGTCTTCATAATACGAAACAATTAAACTACGTTAAAAAAACACTTAATAGTTTAAAACTACATACAGTCTGTGAAGAAGCGAATTGTCCAAATAGAGTTGAATGTTATAGCAGTAAAACAGCAACCTTTATGATTCTTGGTAACACTTGCACCCGTCACTGTAAATTCTGTAATGTTATTGATGGTAGTCCAGCACATGTTGACCATGAAGAACCAATTCGTGTTGCAGAAGCTGTAAAAGCGCTTAATCTAGAATATGCTGTTATTACTTCTGTAACTAGAGATGACCTTGAAGATGGTGGCGCTTCACACTTTAAGGCAGTAATTAATTCCATACGCTCACTAACACCCAAAGTTAAAATTGAAGTGCTCATTCCTGATTTCCAAGGTAATAAAGATGCTTTGCAGACAGTTATTGATGCAAAGCCAGATGTTATAAATCATAATGTCGAAACTGTTCCACGCCTTTACGAAACAATTCGACCTGAAGCAGAGTACAATCAATCATTGGAACTAATTACCCGAGTAAAGGCATCTGGTAGTCAGGTTATGACAAAATCAGGAATTATGCTTGGTCTTGGTGAAAGGGATTCAGAGGTTCGAGAAGTCATAAGTGATCTTCGAAATGCTGGTTGTGACATATTAACCGTTGGTCAATATCTCCCACCATCTGAAGCTCATGCACCTTTGGTTGAGTATATTACTCCTGAACAGTTCAAAGTTTATGAGGCGTTTGCTATTGAACTTGGTTACCACGGCGTTGCCTCTGGTCCACGCGTTAGAAGCTCATACAATGCTGGTCATGTTTATAACGGTGTGAATGAATCATAATATACGCAGTTCAAAAGCAGCAAGCGAAATGTTATCCAACCATTTCACTTGCTGCTTTTATAATTTATACTAGGAGGCGTTACCTTATTTATTTCAGCTTTCAGTTTATTTACTTGCAGTAAAACTCAAAATGATATTGCTTCCACCTGTTGTAATGTGGATAGTTCCTGACAAATTGCTGCCCGATAGGGTCGCTTTAACTGTAACTGGGTCACCCTCATCATCTTTTGTGCTAATTGACATACTATCACCATTTTGAGTGGCAGGTGTTGTAATTGCTAGGGTGGAACTCATGTCCATCATACCTGTACCAAATATCTCGAGTGTCATTGATCCCGTTCCAGACTCGTTCAGATTAAGTGATAGTCTTGAATTTCCTTGTCCTAGTGGTGACGAAAACTCACCATCAACATCTATTTTCTCTGCATATCCGCTGTAATTCCCTGAAAGTTGAGTGGAAAACGAATCATTCGCATTCATGTCTGTGCTATTACTGTCAGGTTCCTCTTCAGCTATGTTTTCTTCTTCTGTTTCTTCCTCTACTACCTCTTTTTCCTCCATTTCTGGTGTTTCAACTTCTTCACTTTCTACAGCTTCTTCACCCGCTTCTTGTTCTGCTCCAACTTCTGTCTCTTCCCCTGCTTCCATTTCTTCCTCATTCATTTCGGGCTCTGGTTCTGCCTGTTCTTCAGGCTCTTCCATAGCTTCTGGGTTCTCATCTTCGATTTCTTCTTGATTTTCATCATGCAATGTACTTCTTGACTTTATTCCATACTTTTCATGAAGTTTGTCTAATGTCTCAAAGTCTTTAAAATGTTCTTTTTGCCACTGAATCATTTTATCTTCTGTTGATTTATCTAATTGTACACTCGACACTAGATCTGTCTTATTATCTAAACTTTCTTTAGCTTTGGTTATAGGCTTCAAAGAAGTATTTTGGACACCTTCTTCAACATTAGAACTTTGATCAAATAGAGTATCTATTGCATCTACTATCTTGTCTTTTACTTTTTCCTGATACCCCTCTATTTTGTTTTTTTTATTTTTTTTGAACAGGCGGATTCACATAACGGTCACTGATGTGCTTTTTCAAGATTTTTTTTGTAGTCAGTATATTCTTTTATACTCTCATACTTCTCAGTCAAGTCGTTAATTTTACCTGAAACATTTTCCACTGCTTTGTGATACTTCTCAGGAATGACTGATTTTACGATACTTTCAGCCTGGGAAACAACCGCCTTTTTATTTGCTACAAGTTCCTGCATTAGCACCTTCGTGCCGCTATTCATTACGACCATTGGTGCATCAAATATCTGCGTTTTCTGATCTACCAAATTTATGACTGTTTTTACTTCAACCAAACTAACCTTCACTACACTTTTCGCAACTTTCCCTACCGCTTTAGTTAACTTGTTTTTGCCTAATAGTTTTGTAGGAATATTACCAGCAAATTCTGCAGCATCATCAATTGTCTCGTTAATAATCTTTAACGAATTGCCCGAAGCCCCAGTCATAATTGCCGCACTATTTGAAAAATCACGTTTATACTGATTAAAACTCTTTTGTCCTGTCAATAAGACGCCTGTATCTTTAATTGTTTTTGCAGATGCAACGGTTATATCTGCTACTTTTCCAGTAACCTTTTGCCCCACTTTCCAGATGCTCTCCGTCATTTTCGTAAGTCCATCTATAAGAGACATTTTTCTATTAACCTTCTTTGGTGTTACACTTTGAATCTTCAAACTCTCTTCATAAGCTTTGTTGTCTGTAACGGAATCGGCATAGGCTACTAAACCAAACCAGTTTACAACTTCGGAATTTGAGTCGTTCACACTCAGTTCATATCCGTAAGACGATCCTGCATCCAACAATTGATTAAGTAATTCCTCACTAAGTCCTGTAAACATTTCAACAGATTCTAAATAGTACTCAATTTCCATTTCAGAGAGATTAGTGTTGTCATTTTGATTAACTTTTAATGTAGTTGCTGAGGAATACTTAATGAATTCTTCAAGTAAAGCAACTGTGTAGTAATAATCTGATTTTTCAAGTGCTACATAGTAAGTCTCAGCACTATTGATATGATCAAGAATGCTAAAGTAAGTTTCCTCTTGTTCTTCTGTTATATTTATTGCCTCATTCAATGCATCTCTTCGTTCATTGAATGAGGTACTTCCATAGCCCTCAGTAGCATTTAAGTAAGCGATCACATCAACATTTAATAGATTAAAATAGGTTATGACTTCATCCGCAAATTTTAGTTGAGAGTTCAATTTGATTTCTTTCATCCATGAATCAACAAACAAGTCCTCATCTTCTACGGAGTACGTATTAATTTCTGAGTATGTCATGAGTATTTTTTCTACTTGCCGACTCTGTTCCTCAAGCATAATACCAACAAATTCTGGCCTCGGACCTTCATTGTACATTTCATCTACAGTCCTGATAAAACTGCTTTGGAGAGTGTCTAAATGTGAGAGCGTTTCAAGAGCTTCGTCATAAGCGCTATCCCCCTCTTGTAGCAGTTTAGCAATTAAAGTTTTTCGTAGCGAATAATACTCCTCATTACCAAAAAGTATCTCGTCAGTTGGTGATATGTATAGTGTACTCGCTGCGAATTCTGTTTCTATAGCACTTTCTTGTACAAGTTGCTCAAACACTTCAAACTGCAAACTCTCCCCAGTGTTAAAAAAAACTTGTTGAATGCTCTGGACTCACTTCTTGTTCAAGATGATTACCGTCACTTGAAATTTGCTCACTATTTGAAATCACAGTGCTATCATCACTCTGTTTTTTTTGATTTTGAATCGTTTGTACACCCAATTGCTATGGACTGAACCACCATTAGTAAACATATCAATAGACTCAACTTTCTCATTTTCATAAAATTTCTCCCCCTCTAAACCGAATATCATCTGCTTTATTTCTACCAAAATGATGTAATTGCAAACAATTACATCATTCACAACATACATACCTGTACATGAATCGACTCTGTTTTATAGGGTAAAAGAGTAGTGGGGTATTTTATACAGTCAGATTTAATAAAACCAGAAAGGAGCATATGATGATATAGATCATCATATAAGTTAGTGATGAACAAGAAATTATTCGAAGTCCTTCCTTTGATTTGCATTATAACTATACTACTAAGCGGATGCTCACCTGTCGTGACTCAAGACAATGTGGTTAACGACAATAGTCAAACTGCGGATACAGATACTATAGATAAAAGCATTGAAGAAGTACATGATGAAATGCAACCCAGAAATGAGATATTAGTCATGGCTTTTACCCTACCTCCAGAACATTATATGACTACATTCTATACTATGGTTTATGAAGAAGCCTTTTCGAGACTTGGCATTGAATTCAAACTTGAACTATATCCACCTGAACGTGCAAGTGAGCTTGCTAACAATGGCCATGTGGACGGGGAGATCAACCGTATCTATTCTTATAATGAAACCTACACCAATTTGGTTCGGGTTGAGGAGCCGCATATGTATCTTAGGTTCTCAGCATACTCTCTTGATTCTGATCTAAAATTAAATGGTTGGGATAGCCTTGAAGACAGTGACTATAGTGTGGGATACCGACATGGTGTTCAAAAGTGTGAGTTAATTTTACCTACCTATATCGCTCAAGATAAATTAACCATTACCTATTCTATTAAAAGTGGCATTCAACAACTAACTGATAGAAAAATAGATCTGTATATTGATATAGAAAATTCTTTTGCTGCCTATATGGACTCTGAGGAGTATCAAGAAAGTACAGAAATTTATAACTCTGGTGTTATGGAAGAAACAACTGGTCATGTATTTCTCCACAAGGATCACAGCGAACTAGCTCCTTTTCTTTCACAAGTAATCAAAGAAATGAAAGATGAGGGATTATTTGATTTATACATGGAAGAGCTGGGACTAAATTTGAATGATATGCCTATACGTTAAGACTGTTTCTCAGTTTCCGATTATGTCAGATATACGTCCTCGTTATTATGAAAATAGAGATAGATACTAAAATTTGAGCAAATTCAAATTCCAGTATCTATCTCAATTTTTTTTATACACGCCCTGTCTTTCCCATAAAACCATAAAACCCCGTGGGACATTGTCCCACGGGGTAAAACCATTCTAATTCGCTCTATGTCAATATCTATAATAAATAAGAGGTATAGAAGGTTTACTTAGCGTAATCCACGACTCTTGTTTCGCGAACTAAGCTAACCTTGATTTGACCTGGATAATCCAGTTCGTCTTCAATTTGCTTCTTCATGTTTCTCGCCATAATAATCATGTCATCATCTGTAACCTTGTCTGGGACAATCATTACGCGAATTTCACGACCAGCTTGAATAGCAAATGACTTGTCTACACCTTCGTAACCATCTGCGATAGCTTCAAGTGTTTCTAGTCTCTTGATATAAGTTTGGAGTGTTTCACGTCTTGCACCAGGGCGGGCTGCTGAAATAGCATCCGCAGCTGTGACGAGAACAGCTTCAACGGTTTCAGGTTCATAATCACCGTGATGAGTACTCATTGCATGGATAACTGCACGAGACTCTTTGTACTTCCTCAGCAAGTTCATGCCGATTTCAATGTGTGTACCTTCTACTTCATGATCGACAGCTTTACCGATATCATGTAGAAGACCAGCACGTTTAGCGACTTTTACGTCTGCACCTAGCTCAGCAGCCATTATGCCTGCAAGGTATGAAACCTCAAGTGAGTGGCGTAGTACGTTTTGACCATAAGATGTACGATATCTTAAACGGCCAAGGAGCTTAACAAGCTCTGGGTGAAGATTGTGAATACCGGCTTCGAATGTCGCGTTCTCGCCAGCTTCTTTAATTTGTTTTGCGATTTCTTTTCTAGCTTTACCAACCATCTCTTCTATTCGAGCTGGATGGATTCGACCATCAACGATTAGCTTTTCAAGGGCCAATCTCGCAGTTTCACGTCGGATCGGGTCAAAGGATGACAGAATTACTGCCTCCGGTGTATCATCAATGATCAGATCAACGCCAGTGAGAGATTCGAGCGCACGAATATTACGTCCTTCACGACCGATGATTCTACCCTTCATCTCGTCGTTTGGCAGATTAACAACAGAAACTGTTGATTCCGCCACGAAGTCTGCTGCACATTTCTGTACTGCAATAGCAATAATCTCTTGTGCCTTCTTCTCTGCTTCTTCCTTTGCTTTGTTCTCAATTTCTTTTACAAGAACAACAGCATCATGTCTTATTTCTTTTTCAACATCCATAAGAAGCTGGTTTTTAGCTTCTTCGGTTGTATAACCTGAAATGCGTTCCAGTTCATTAATTTGATCCTGGTAAAGCTTTTCAACGGCTTCTTCTCGATTCTCAAGTTGCTTCATCTTATTCGAAAGTTTATCTTCTTTCTTTTCGATGGCAGCAGTCTTTTTATCAAGTGTTTCCTCTTTTTGGAGATTACGACGTTCAAGACGTTGTAGTTCTCCTCTGCGTTCTCTTGTTTCTTGCTCTAGATCTGCACGAAGTGTGTGCAGCTCTTCCTTAGCTTCAAGAAGTTTTTCCTTCTTAGCTGTCTCAGCAGCTTTTCTTGCTTCAAAGACGATCTCATCTGCTCTTTCTTCAGCACTTTTGATCTTCTTCTCGGCGATCTGTCTTCTAAGGAAATATCCTAGACCGAAACTCAGAGGCGCAGTGATTATGATTGCTGGTATAACGAATAATGCACCGTTCATAAGCTCACCTCCTTTGCATCGAGTCATGGAAGACCGACAGTATCGGCCGAATGTCTCTTAAGCATTGATATAACTAGTTTTCAAGATACACCGTTCCTTACTCATTTTAACTCTTTTTTACAGTAGTGTCAAGCGACTTCAACTATTGGTAAGACTTTTGAACTAATATTGTTTTGTTAAAATTTTGACTATTCTTGAAATCCTATAAATCATATGCTAGTATAAAACACATAATTTACGAATTCGTAAAACTTTAAACTATATTGAGGTCAATTGAGAACTTCGAGAGATACCTGTTCAATCAGGAGCCGAAGAAGCAATACGTAGTTGCCAAACTATGTAGAATCTTTCAGGCAAAAGGATCGTTGTTTGATGACACTCTGAAGAGTCTGGGTAACCAGCACCGACGGGGAAAGCGCTCAGGCGTGAAGCTCTCAGGTTAGAGAACAGAGAATACACAGGCATAATAGTGCTTGGTGTGTTCTTTTTTTTGCGTGAAGACAAAAGAAATGCATCAGAAAGTATAAAGAT